>Ga0315902_10004567_pt1 | contig 19917 bp, 30 predicted proteins | sample LakEriMetagenome_9_FD_203523 | JGI IMG/M metagenome (GOLD analysis project Ga0315902, IMG submission 203523) | Freshwater fungal communities from buoy surface, Lake Erie, Ohio, United States - Buoy 12 MA117 | ecosystem: Environmental > Aquatic > Freshwater > Lake > Lake biofilm | place: USA... | reverse complement strand
CATTATTATATGCTAGAGAAGCTATTAATAAAACTCGTACAGAATTAGATTCAGATATTCATATTGGTAAATCAATTGTTTATAAAGCATGTGCTTCTCCGTTTATGAAAATTTTAACAAACGCAGGTTATACAGATAGTGAATGCTATGGACTAATTAATCAAATGGGTGATAATAACTGGAAAGGTTATAATATTAAAACTGAAACATTTGATGATATGAAAGAAGCAGGTATTATTGATCCTGCTAAAGTAACTAGAAATGCATTAGAAAACGCGGCTTCAGTAGCAGGAACAGTTTTATTAACAGAAGCAGCAGTTGTTGAAATTAACAAAGATAAAAAAGATAATACAGACGGTTTACCATTCTAATTATGGAAATTAAGGAAAAAAATGTCTTAATAGCAAGACGTGTACCTCCAGGTGATAAATGGGTTTTAGTTGATGATGATAAACAAATTGTTCATTCATCATTAACTGAAACCTTAGAAGCCTATTTTCAAAAAGTTCAAAGACCTTATGAATTTAGGCTTGCACCTCTAAAAGGAGAATTATATATTATAACTACTGAAGAAGTAGCTCCACCTCCACCTAAACGGTTTAATATATATGGAGATTATTAATTAAAAAATAAAAGGTTATGACAAAAAGGTTACATACAATATTAAATGAAAAATATAGACCTGATACATTAGAAGGTTATATTTGTAAAGATGAAATTAAAACCAAATTTCAAGAGTTTATAGATAAACAAGATATTCCTCATTTGTTATTTGCTGGTAAACCAGGCGCTGGTAAAACAACTATAGCAAAAATATTAGTTAATAATATTAACTGTGATTATCTTTATGTTAATGCTACTGATGAAAGATCAATGGATGTTATGAGAGAAAAAGTAGGAGCATTTGCAGCTGCAGGTTCATTTAAGCCACTTAAAATAGTGATTCTAGATGAAGCAACTCATATACTTCAAGCATCACAAGTTATCTTGTTAAATATGATGGAAACATATAGTTTAACAACTCGTTTTATTTTAACAGGTAATTATCCAGAACGACTTATTGAACCATTAAGAAGTAGGTGTCAGGAATTTGATTTACAACCTCCAACTAAAAAAGTAGTAGCTCAACATATTAGTACTATTTTAGATAAAGAAAGTATTGAATATGAAATACCTGATTTAGTTACTATTGTAAATAGATTTTATCCTGACTTTAGAAAAATAATTAATAGTTGTCAAAAATATACTATTAATAATGCTTTAGTGGTTGATAAATCAATTAATTCAACTGATGATTATAAGGATAAAGTGTTAGATGAACTTAAAAAACCGTCTGTAAAAACGTTTAATAACATTAGACAAATTATAGCAAATGCTGATTTAAGCGATTATGAGGACTTATATAAGTTTTTATATGATAAATTAAATGAGTATGCTAAAGGTAATGAAGGTTTAGTAATTATTTGTCTTGAAGAGTATATGTACCATGCAACATTTCGCTTAGACAAAGAAATCAATTTTATGGCTTGCATAGCCAAAATTTTAGAAACAATTAAATAAATATATATGCAACAAGAACAACTAAAAATGAATGTAGATATTAAACAATCTACACCTATTATTTCTGAGGATGGAAATCAAGTTTTCCAAGAAGTAGTAGTATTAAGAAAAATCAGTAAATTTTTAACAGGTACATCTGAGGATGCTATTATTCCAATTCCTGTGTTTATTGATGTTAAAACAGGTAAAATATTAACAGAATTAGTTCCTAAAGAACTTCGTGAAGAATATGAGCAGTACAACCAAGACAAAGCCTAAATCATTTACAATATTTGACTTTATAAAAGCAATTATTGATACTAAACCTAGTTGGGAATCATTTACTCCTGAACAACAAAAACAATTTAATAATTTTATGATTCATAAATTTTTATCTATGAATCCTAAGTATATTACTTTAGTAAATTATATTCAAGGTTTAAATATTCAATCAAATAAAAAGTTGTATGAGACATATTGTTTTATGATTCCTCAATCTAAAAACACTTATTCAACTTATATTAAGTCAAATACTAAAAAAGCTTCACCTGAAGCAGCTCAACATGTAGCAGAATATTTTAAATGCTCAGTCTCTGAGGCAAATGAATATATTAATTTAACTGATGAAAAATGGTTAGAAAATATTTTAGTTACTAAAGGAGTAGATGAGAAGGAAATTAAAAAATTATTAAAATGAGTAAAGTACAATATACAGATTACACTCCTGATTCAATAGTTCAAACAGTAATTGAAAATTATGTTAAACGAGCTCAAATAGGAGAAAAAAAGTATGGAGTAACTTTAGATAGAACTGATTTGGAATTGCTAGATTATTTACAACATGCTAAAGAAGAAGCAATGGATTTAACTCTTTATTTAGAAAAAGCAATTCAATTAATTAAAAATAATGGCTAAAATTCCTTCTATAATTAAGCAGATTAGAGATTTCAAACCCCAAGAAATCAATTATGCTTATCAAAAATCAATTTCATATTCACAATTATCAATGTATTTGTCTTGCCCTAAAAAATGGGCATTACAATACAGAGATGGTCATAAAATTTATGCTCCATCTATTAATATGACATTTGGTACTTCAATTCACGAATCAGTTCAACATTATCTTCACACAATGTATGAAACATCAGGTGCTGAAGCTGACAGAATTGATTTGGATGATTATTTTGAAGAACGTTTTAGAGAAAATTATTCTAAAGAGTATAAAAATAATAATAATACTCATTTTAGTGATTCTGAAGAAATGAGAGAATTTTTTGATGATGGATTAGCTATTTTAGATTTTATTAAAAAGAAACGAAATGAGTATTTTAGTAAAAGAGATTGGCATTTAGTAGGAATTGAAATACCTATTGTAATGGCTCCAAATCCAAAATATTCTAACATTTTATATAATGGGTTTATAGATTTAGTTTTATATCATGAACCAACAAATGAATTTATAATTTATGATATTAAAACAAGTGCTAGAGGATGGGGTGATAAAGATAAAAAAGATGAGATAAAACAATTTCAAATTTTACTTTACAAAACCTATTTTAGTAAACAATTTAATGTTCCTATAGAAAATATAAATGTTAAATTCTTTATATTAAAAAGAAAAATATGGGAGGAAAGTGAATTTCCTCAAAAACGTATTCAAGAGTTTATACCTGCTAATGGTAAAACAAAATTAAATAAAGCCAATACAGCTTTAAATACTTTTATTGAAGATATTTTTAATATGGATGGAACATTTAAAACTACTGATTATCAAGCTAAACCTGATAAAAGTACTTGTAGGTATTGTCCATTTAAAAATAAAAAAGATTTATGCAATAAGGCAGTCTCTTGATATCCTTATATATTTATATACAAATATATGTTATGTCAAATGAAAGTAATGATACCCAACTCACCTCAGTAAAAGTAGACAAAGATCTATTTGGAGTTTTTAAAGTAGAATGTGTAAAAAGAAAATTTAGTTTAAATAAGCTTGTAAATCGAGCAATAGATTTATATCTTAAAGACGAAAGTTTTAGAAAACAACTTACAAATCATATTAATCCAAAAATAAAAGAACAATAAGTTATGGAAAATTTAGAAAAACTAAATTTAAAAATTAGAATTCAAATTCTTGATTCTGATAATCAAATTCTTATACAATCTACAGTTAACCAAACTGAAGTGAAGGATGTTAGGATTTATACAAATGTTAGTCTTGTAGATGAAACTTATTTAATGTTATTAGATGAATTAAAACAAAAATTAAATCAAAATTAAGTTATATGAATTCAAGTTTTGCTTATTTACCTCCTAATGAGAGGAAAAAAATCTTATTAATTTGTGATGATTTAAGAGTGCATTCAGGAGTAGCTACTGTTGCTCGTGAAATGGTTCTTAATACAGTTCAACATTTTAATTGGATACAAGTAGCAGGAGCCATTAATCATCCTGATAAAGGTAAAAAATTAGATTTATCTCCTGATACAAATGCTAATACAGGGTTAAAAGATACTTCTGTTTATCTTTATCCTGTAGATGGTTACGGAGATGCTAATCTAATTAGACATTTAATTAAAGTTGAAAAACCAGATGCTATATTTTTGATCACTGATCCAAGATATTTTATGTGGTTATTTCAAATTGAAAATGAAATTAGAAGAAAAATACCAATTGTGTATTTAAACATTTGGGATGATTACCCAGCTCCAATGTATAATAGACCATTTTATGAAGCATGTGATGCTTTATTAGGAATTTCCAAACAAACAGTAAATATTAACAAATTAGTTTTAGGTTATAAAGCTGAAGATAAATTAATAAAATATGTTCCTCATGGTTTAAATCATGATATTTTTAAACCTATAAATGAAAATGAACCTGGATTTAAAGATTTTAAAAAACAAATTTTTAAAGATAAAGAATATGATTTTGTATTATTTTTTAATTCTAGAAATATTAGAAGAAAACAAATACCTGATACATTATTAGCATATAAATACTTTATTGATACATTATCTGAAGAAAAAGCTAAAAAATGTGCTTTTTTATTACACACACAAGTTGTAGACGATAATGGAACAGATTTAGGAGCAGTATGTGAATATTTATTTGATAATAACCCTAAATACAACATTATATTTTCAGATAGAGCATTGCCTCCTCAACAAATGAATTGGTTATATAATATGACTGATGCTCAAATTTTATTAACATCAAATGAAGGTTGGGGATTATCATTAACAGAAGCATTATTAACTGGAAAATTAATTATAGCTAATGTAACAGGTGGAATGCAAGATCAAATGAGATTTGCTTTTGATGATGGAAATTGGATTGATTTTGATTCTGAATTTCCTTCAAACCATAACGGTACAATTAAAAAGCATGGGGAATGGGCATTACCTGTTTACCCAAGTAATCGTTCAATTCAAGGTTCTCCAGTCACACCTTACATTTGGGATGATAGATGTAAAGCAGAAGATGCTGCTGATAGAATTAAAGAAGCTTATAACATGTCTAAAGAAGAACGTGTTAAAAGAGGTTTAGCAGGTCGTGAATGGGCTTTAAGTGATGAAGCTGGGTTTACAGGAGAAAAAATGGGTCAACGAGTTATTAAATATTTAGATGAATTATTTAATACTTGGGAACCAAGAGAAAAATTTGAATTAATTAATACAAATGATATTCAAAAAAGAGTTTTAAATCATAAATTAATATACTAATATGAGTAAAAATAGTTGTGTTATCTATGCGCCAATAGATACTTTATCAGGTTATGGAGCTAGAGCTCGTGATACTGTAAAATCAATAATTCAATTAAAAAAAGATGAATGGGATATAAAAATTATTCCTTGTAATTGGGGTAATACTCCTACTAACTTTATTGAAGAAAATCCTGAATGGCAGTTTTTAAATCAATATGTTATTCAAGGGCAATTAACATCTCAACCTGATATTTTTATCTGGATTACAATCCCAACTGAATTTCAAAAAGTAGGTAAATATAATATTGGAATCACAGCAGGTTTAGAAACAGATATTGTACCTAATGATTGGGTTGAAGGTTGTAATAGAATGGATTTAGTACTAGTATCATCAATACATTCAAAAAGAGCATTTTTAAATTCAAAGTACCAAAAAATAAACAATCAGACAAAACAATCTGAAGGCACTTTAGAAGTTACAACTCCTATTGAAGTAATATTTGAAGGAATTGATACTAATGTTTATAAATTTTTAGAAAATCCAAATAAAGAAGTAGGTAATTTAGATACTATACCTGAACAATTTTGTTATTTGTTTGTAGGTCATTGGTTACAAGGTGATATGGGTGAAGATAGAAAAAATGTAGGATTATTAGTTAAGGCATTTTTAGAAACATTTAAAAATAAAAAACATACTCCTGCTTTAGTATTAAAAACATCTATTGTAGGTCCATCTTACATGGATAGAGATGAAATTTTAAAACGTATTGCTAAAATTAAAGAAACAGTTAAAGGATATAGTTTACCAAACATTTATTTACTACATGGTGAATTTTCAGATGAAGAAATGAATGAAATTTATAATCATCCGAAAGTTAAAGCTATGGTTAGTTTAACTAAAGGTGAAGGATTTGGTAGACCATTACTTGAATTTACTCAAAGTAAAAAACCACTTATTGTGTCAAATTGGAGTGGACATTTAGATTTTTGTAATCCTGATTTTACAGTTCTAATAAATGGTGCTTTAACAAATGTACATCCAAGTGCTGCTAATCAATGGATTTTAAAAGAAGCTAGATGGTTTTCGCCTGATTTAAGTCAAATAGGAAAAAATTTGAAAGAGGTTTATGAAAATTATAAAGATTACACTGTTAATGGTAAACGTTTAGGATTTTATACTAAAACAAATTTTTCATTTGAAAAAATGAATGAAAAAATGTCTGAGTATTTAAAACGTATTCCTGAATTCCCTAAACAAATGACTCTTAAATTACCACAACTTAAAAAAATAGAATTACCTAAATTACAAAAAGTAGAAAAATAATGGATAACTTAATGACTTGCCCTCATTGTGGCTCAGATGCTTGTTACGTAAATGAAAATTCACCAGAAATCAAAACATATTCTTGTTTTGGTTGTGGTTTTACAACTAATTCTTTAATGAAAGAAGGTGAAGAATTTTTTAATAAACAATTAGAAGTTTTACCTGAACTTTATAAAGATATGATCTTTACAGATAATAATGGTTTAAAATGGATGCCTACAACTATTAATGTACCTAATCAAGGAATGGTATTCTATAATGGTACTAGTAAAGAGAATGCTAAGTGGGCCGCTGTGAAAGCAGTAAAAATAGCAGAAGAAGAAAAAGAAAAATATCCAATCAAAAAGAAACCAGGTCAGTTTTACGAGTATAGAATGGACATGACTACAATGCAAGGTTTTGAGATGAAAGATTTTATGGAAGCTTTATCTTATATTGGCATACTGCCAGAATAATATTATATTAAATAATATGAAAATAAGTTATGCAATTACAGTTTATAATGAACTAAATGAAATAAAACGTCTTATATCATTTTTACTTAAAAATAAACGTAATGAAGATGAAATTGTAGTTTTATTTGATGATAAAGGTCCTAGTGAAGTATGGGAATATCTTGAATCACAAGGTGAAAATATAAAAATCCATCCAGCTAATTTTAATAAAGATTTTGCTAGTTGGAAAAACAAATTAGGCAAACTTTGTTCAGGTAATTATATTTTTCAAATAGATGCTGATGAAATACCTCATGTTGATTTAATTAAATTATTACCTAGTTTGTTAGAACAAAACCCAGAAGTTGATATGTTTATGGTTCCTAGAATTAATGTTATTGAAGGATTAACACAGTGGCATATTGAACAATGGAGATGGAATGTTAATGAAAAAGGATGGGTTAATTTTCCTGATTATCAAACTCGTATCTACAAAATTAACTCTGAAATTAAATGGGAAGGTAAAGTACATGAAAGAATAACAGGTACAAAAACATTTTCTCCTTTACCAACTGAAGAATATTGGTGTTTATATCATCCTAAAGATATTGAAAGACAAGAAAAACAAAATAATTATTATGCTTCTATCTAAAATAACTAATTATTTCTATCCATATAGAGTTCTAGATATAGGAGCTAATATTGGACAATTTCATATAGAATGTAAAAATGCATTTCCAAATAGTTATATATTCTCTATTGAAGCCTCAGATGAATGTGAACCATATTTAAAACAAATAACAGATAATTATTATATAGGATTATTAACTAAAGATAATTCTGAGTATGATTTTTATAGTAGAAAAAATGATCCAATATGTACTGGTAATTCTATATATAAAGAATTAACTCAATTTTATTCATATGATCAATTAAATATTATTAAAAAGAAAGGAATTAAATTAGATAATTTATTTGAAAATGATTCTGAATTTGATCTTATAAAAATTGATACTCAAGGATCAGAGTTAGATATTATAGAAGGAGGAATTGAGTTATGTAGTAAAGCTAAAGGAATATTATTAGAAGTATCATTAACCCAATATAATGAAAATTCTCCTTTATATAATGAAGTAATAGATTATATGAATAATATAGGATTTATTAGAACTGAAATATTAGATGAACAACGTAATCATGGAGCCTATCAACAAGATATACTTTTTATAAATGAAAAATTTACTAATAGGAGCAATTAGTGGAAATTATTCTCCACACGAGTTAAAAAACTGGATAGAAACCTCAAAATGGGAAGATTGTGAAAGAGTTTTATTACTTTATAATCCATCAAATAATGGAATTGAAGAATATTTAAAAAATAATAACATAAATGTTATATATCCTAATTTTGATTTTTGGGGTAATGAAAAAAAACAATTTAATTTTGATACTGGAGTTTGTGATTTTGCTGTTTCTTATGATTTAATTCATAATATTAGATTTTTTCACATATGGAATTATTTACAAAATAACATATATGATAAAGTACTAATCACAGATGTACGTGATGTTTATTTTAACAATAATCCATTTTTATATTTAAATTCTAATTTTTTAACTGCTACAAGTGAAGAAATTATATATGAAAATGAAGAATGGAATAAAAATCATATACATTATAATTTAGGCATAGTAGGATTAGAAAAACTCTTAGATAAAACAGTATACAACGTAGGTGTATTTGGGGGAGGATATGAATTAATGAAAGAAATATGTGTTGATATATATCTATTATCAGTAGGTAAATATAAAGTAGCAGATCAAACATCCTATAATTATTTAATTCAAACTAAATATAAAGAAAAAACTATATTTACTAACTTAAAAGATGAATTAGCAGTACATTTACATGTGATAAATGCTGGATTAGTTAAGTTTGATTTAAATAATATAAAAAATTATAAAATAGTACATCAATATGATAGAATCCAAGGATTTACAAGATAAATATTCAATTATAATTTCTTATAGAAATAGAGAAGAACATCTATCTATACTATTACCAAAATTAAAAGAAATTTTTCAAGATAAAAATTATGAAATAATAATTGCTGAGCAAAATGATGATGATAAATTTCAAAAAAATTCATTATACAACCTAGCAGTATCTAAATCAACAGGTGATATATTAATATTTCATGATGTAGATTATTACCCTACAGATAATGTAACTTATCACACAGATAGATTGACCCCATTATACCCAGTAAGACAAGTATTATTTTTAGGAGCTGATAATCAACCAAGAAATATAGATGATATTCCTGGAGGGTATAGAAATTTTATAAATGATGTTGGGGACCACTCAGGTGGAGTATTTGTATTAAGTAGAGATTTATTTTATAAAGTAAATGGTTTAAATCCATATTATAAAGGGTGGGGTAAAGAAGATGATGACACCAGAGATAGATTACGATTATTAGGTTATAAATGGAAAAGAAATAAAGAAGGTTTATTTTATGGATTATACCATACCCATAACCACCCAGAGCATAATGATGTTGATTTTATTAATAATCATATTCTTCTATCTCAATTAAAAAATAATTTACATTTAGGATATAAAAATGTAAGTGCTGATCTAGAAGAATTTAAAATAGATGATAATATTAAATGGTTAAAAATTAAAAATTTTAAATATGAGTAAATTAGAAACATTATTTAATAAATATAAATCAGATAAAGGAACAGAAATTGGTCCTAAACATTCATATGCCAGCTTTTATGAAAAATATTTAGAACCTATTAAAGATGAGGAATTATTAATTTTAGAAATAGGATTATGTGATGGTAAATCCCTCAGAACATGGTATGAATATTTACCTAATAGTATCATTATTGGACTAGATATTGATGATAAATCAGAATACAATAATGATAGAGTTTTTACATTTAAATTAGATCAATCTAAACCAGACCAATTAGTCAATTTTGTTAAAGAATGTAAAGATAAAGGATATGAATTTGATATGATATTGGATGATGGAAGCCATCATATGTTAGATCAACAGATTACTTTAGGATATTTATTCCCTATTTTAAAATCAAGAGGAATGTTTTTTATAGAAGACTTACATACTTCTTTAGCAGATAATGGTTTTCCTCTTTATGGAAAAATGTTAGATATACAAGAAAATAGAAAAAATACAACTTTATATTATTTAATGGAGTCATTCAATAGTATATATCTTACTCAAGATCAAAACTATTATTTACAACAAAATATTAACTATATTGAAATTCATAATAAATTTAACCAATATCAAGAATCTCAATTCAAATACAGAAGTATTACTTCATTAATAAGAAAAAAATGATTAAGTTAATTATATTTGATTTAGATGGTGTATTAGTAGAAGCTAAACAAATACATTATGAGGCTTTAAATAAAGCATTAGGATCAAAATATGCTATTAATTGGGATGAACATTTATCAATTTATGATGGACTTAAAACTAATCAAAAATTAGAAATGTTAACCCTTAAAAAAAATTTACCACCAGAAAATCATAAACAAGTATGGAAAGATAAACAAATATATACATTACAAGCTTTAAAAAATTTAAAACATAACTCAGATTTAGTAACAACAATGGCTATGTTAACTAATAATGGTTATAAATTAGCTGTATGTTCTAATAGCATTAGAAAAACAGTATTAACTGTATTATCCAAACTTGGTATTATTGAATATTTTGATTTAATATTATCAAATGAAGATGTCAAAAACAGTAAACCACATCCAGAAATATATTGGAAAGCTATATCAATAATGGGATATTTACCTGAAGATGTTTTAATTATAGAGGATTCTCCTTATGGATTATTAGCAGCTGGAAGAAGTAAAGCTAATATTATGAGAGTTGGTTCTCCAAAAGAAGTTACATATATTAATATTAATAAATATTTAAATAAAGAAAAAATAAATATGACACCTAAATGGAAAGATGATAAATTAAATGTATTAATTCCAATGGCGGGTGCGGGTTCTAGATTTGAACAAGCTGGTTATACATTTCCAAAACCTCTTATTGATGTTAGAAATAAACCAATGATCCAAGTAGTAGTAGAAAATTTAAATATTGATGCCAATTATATCTATATTACACAAAAAAAACATCGTGAAAAATATAATTTAGATACTTTATTAAACCTAATTACCCCAGGCTGTAAAATTGTTGAAGTTGATGGGTTAACTGAGGGAGCAGCATGTACCGCGTTATTGGCTAAAAAATATATTAATAATGATAATTCATTATTTTTTGCTAATTCTGACCAATTTGTAGAATGGGATTCAAATGAATTTATGTATAAAATGCAAGAAACTAATGCTGATGGAGGCATAGTTACATTTAAAGCAACTCATCCAAAATGGTCATTTGCCAAAATAAACGAAAATGGACTAGTAATAGAAGTAGCTGAAAAAAACCCAATATCAGATAATGCAACTGTTGGGTATTATTTTTGGAAACATGGCTCTGATTTTGTTAAATATGCTGAACAAATGATTAAAAAAAATATTCGTGTAAATAATGAATTTTATGTTTGTCCTGTTTTTAATCAAGCTATTGAAGATAAAAAAGAAATAAAAACATTCAATGTTGATAGAATGTGGGGATTAGGCACACCAGAAGATTTAGATTATTATTTAAAAAATTACAAATTATGATAAACATCAATAACTTAGAAGTAACTCAAACATCACAAATAATTTTTGATAGTTTTAATTCTTTCTTATTAAGTAATGATAGAAGAGTTTTTAATAAGATGATAGCAAGAACTTTACTTTATAATCAAGTTAAAGATATTCCTGGAGATATTGTTGAATGTGGAGTATTTAAAGGAACAGGATTGTATACTTTTTTAAAATTAAAAAATATTTTTAATCCTAATAGTTCAAAAAAAGTAATTGGTTTTGATTTTTTTGATACTGAAGGATTAATATCTTCTATAAATGATAATACAGATAAAGAAGCAATGAATGTTTTATTCAAAGATAGAAATTTTACACATAATAATTCATTTAAATCAATGTTACATGATCAACTTTTATCACATGATTTTAAATCATCTGAATTTGAGCTAATACAAGGAGATATATCAATAACTAGTAAGCAATTTACTGAAATGAATCCTGGGTTTAAAATATCTTTATTATATATGGATTTAGATTTAGAACAACCTACATACGATACTTTAAATAATTTATGGTTAAATATAACAAAAGGTGGTGTAATAGCATTTGATGAATATGGTTATCATAAATGGAGTGAGTCTCGAGGAGTTGATAGATTTATAGAAGAAAAAAATTTATCAATAAAATCCTTAGATTATGCCTGTCCTACAGCATATATAACAAAAATAAAATAATTTTAAATGAAAGTAGCATTATGTTTATCTGGCCAAGCTAGATTTTTAGAAATATGTTATTATGAATCTATGAAACCTTATATATTAGAGGCCTTCAATCCAGATGTATTTATACATACTTGGGATATATCTAATATGGTAGGAGAACATTTTAGGAATGGAAATGATTGGGCAATGGGAGACAAAATTCCAAAAAATTTAATGGAAACAATGCTTACCTTATACAACCCAGTAAATTGTATTATTGAACCTCAAATACAATTTGAATCTAATAAATGGTCTAATAGATTAATGCCTAGTATTAAAAGTGATCATTTATATAGTATGTTTTACTCAATATATAAGTCAAATGAGCTTAAGAAACAATATGAACAAAAAAATAATTTTATATATGATTGGGTTATCCGAATTAGATTTGACATGGCTATACCTAGTGGTCCATTACCTCTAAATAAATTAGATAATAATTTTTTGTGGGTAGCAACAGGTTGTTTTGATAATAATAATGGATATTTAGATTCACTAGGATACTCACATTCAAAAATAATGGATATATACTCAGACACATTTAATCATATAGATGATATAATTGATAAAAATCCAAATATGGGTGTATGTGGAGAATATGTTTTACGAAAACATATAGATGGTAACCAAATCCCAGTAGCTGAAATTGGAACTCACAAATGTTATAGATGATACTGATATCACATAGAGGAAATACAAATGGTAAAATTCTCGAAGCAGAAAACCATCCAGAATATATTAATGATACTATTTGTTTAGGATATGAAGTTGAAATTGATATGTGGTGGTTTAATGATAAAATTTATCTAGGACATGATAAACCACAATATGAAGTTAATGATAAATGGTTAGAAGAACGAATAGACAAATTATGGATTCATTGTAAAAATGTAGAATTATTAAATTGGATTAGAAATACCTCATTACATTATTTCTGGCATGAAGCTGATACTATAACTTTAACATCAAAAAATTATATCTGGGCATACCCAGGTAAACAACCTATTATAGGTAGTATAGCAGTAATGCCTGAGTTAAATCAAGAAAGTGTATTTGGTTGTATAGGAGTTTGTTCTGATTTTATTGAAAATTACAAAAACAAATTATATGAAAATTATCTATAGAATAAGTGATACAGGTTACAATAAAATAAAACCAGATTACATAAATAATGAAAATTGTTTAAAAAACTTTTGTAATGTATTTTTTGATTACATTTGGGACATTTATATTATAGCAGATAATATAAGTGAAAATACTTACACCATGATTAAAAAATATATCGACCCAATTAATATATCAAGAGTATCAGTTGGTCATGGAGCAGGAACATTCAATTTAGCTTTGGATAAAGCATTAAAATGGAATGATGATGAAATAGTTTATTTTGTAGAAAATGACTATATTCATTTACCCGGTTCACCTCAAATATTAGAAGAAGGATTTAAATTAGGAGCACCTTATATGACTTTATATTTACATCCAGATAAATTTATTTCCCCATCACAAGGTGGCAACCCAGAAGTAGACTCAGATGGGGGATATCCAACTAAAATTTATAGAGGTGAAACTCAATTATTTGGAATATTTAATAGCACAACTATGACATTTGCTGCTAAAGTAAAAACATTAAAAGAAGATGAAGCAATATTAAGAAAATATACAAGTGGAACTCATCCAAATGATTTTCCTATGTTTTTAGAATTAAGAGATAAAGGCAGTGCTTTATTATGCCCTTTAAACACATTTAGTACTCATGGAGAAACAGCTTGGTTAGCACCTTTATATAAAATAAAACAAGAAAATTTAGTTGAAGAATGGAAAAAACACCTATCTCAGTAATTGTTCCTACATTTCGTAGTCCAGACGCCTTAGATTTATGTCTTAGATCAGCAATTGAAGGACAACAAGGTAGAAACAACCAAATCATTGTTGTTGTAGATGGTCATTATGACATCAATAAAGAAATACTCGAAAAATATGCTAAATCAATTGATATACTGAATTTAGAACAAAATGTTGGATTATGTAGAGGTACTAATTTAGGAGTTTATAACGCAAAATATGACTTAATTTTAATAGTGAATGATGACAATGTATTTCCTAAAGATTGGGATATTCATCTAGAAAAAGATCATACTAAAAACTCAGTGTTATCTCCTAATCAAATTGAACCACATCCAAGTATGTTCTCTCAATTTCATATAAAAGACTTAGGTAAGTCTATTGATGTATTTGATTTAAAACGTTTTCAAGAATATGAAAAAACTTTAAATGAAGTAACATATAAAAAAACAGTTGAAGAAACAGGTTCTACATTACCTATTTTTATGTCTAAAATAGATTTTTTAAAAGTAGGAGGATGGGATGAAAATTATGAGCAAGGAATGGTGGCAGATTGGGATTTCTTTCTAAAATGCCAATTAGCAGGAATGAAAATGTTTAGAACATATGGTTGTCATTTTTACCATTTTGCCTCAGTTTCAGTAAATGGAGAAAAAAGAAGACAAGCTGAAATAAATGGACATGAATATGCTAAATACAAATGGGGATCTTACATCAAGCACAATCCTATAAATAACTTAAAATACATTTAAAATTAGGCTCACTAAATATTTATTAATATATTTAAAATAAAGACTATGTTAAAATATAAAGCCTATTTTTATTACTCAAAAAACGATTCTAAAAAAGAAGCTATTGATAAAATAATAGCTATATCTTATGAAGATGCTTTACAATTTTTTATAGAACGAAAACAAATGGATGAATATACATTTTTAAATTTATTCGAAATTGAAGAAAATGAAATTGAATCTAAATAATTTTGGTAAGAATCTAAAATTAAATAAACGAGATAAAAAACTAAAAGAAATTTCAGAGGATAAAATGTTTATTGAAACAATAGGCATATTAGAGACTTGTTGGAATAAATCAAATAAAATGTATGAGTTATTTGGAGTAAATATTTTAGAATATGAAGAAAGTTATTATCAGGTAATTGAAAATTTTATATTTTTAAAATATGGTAATTGGAAAACAGAATTAATAATGTGGTATATTTTTGGTAGAGTTGATAATGAAGGAAAAATACATCCATTAACCGTTTCATTTAAAGATGAAGATACTGAAGAAGAAGTACTTATTAAAAATGCTTCTGAGTTATGGCAGTTTATGATTAGATTAGAAAAAAATAAAAATAAAGAATAAAAGTTATGAATAAATTATGTTTAGGTTGTAATCAACCAATTCACCCAAAACGGCTAGAAATTTTACCAAGTGCTACTAAATGTGTAGCTTGTTCAACAACAAATAAAAAATCAGGTATCACTATCACTAGAGGTGAAGGTGATCACACTTATAATGAAACAATAATCATGGAACATGAAGATTATGTTCGTTATAAAGAATTAGAAGAAAAAGTACATGGTAAAAGAAAAGATGATATAGGTCATCCTGATTTTGATGATGAAGATGAAGGAGAAAGTGAAGAGCCAACTGTAGAACCAAATGCCTAAATCAAAACCTTTAACAAAAGAACAGATATTGTTAGCTATGCGGCACACGAAATCAAATCGTGCTGCCGCTCGTTATCTTAATGTGTCTTACATTCATTATAAAATGTGGGCTAAATCTTACCACGAATTTGAAGGTGGTAGATCATTATTTGAAGCTCATAAAAATCAAAGTGGGAAAGGAATCCCTAAATTTTTAACAGGTAATAATGCTAGAAAAAGTCAATGGAGTGTTTTAGATGTTGTTGAAGGTAGAGTAGCAGCTACCCATTTTAAACCTGAAGAAATCAAAAAGAAAATGATTGATGAAGGTATCTTAAAAGAAGAATGCTCTATGTGTGGTTTTCATGAGCGTAGAGTAAATGACTATAAAATGCCTTTAATATTAAATTTTAAAGACAATAACCCAAACCATTATAATTTAGGTAACATCAGATTTTTATGTTATAATTGCTTCTACTTGAATATAGGAGATATATTTAATAAACAAGATCTTAAACAATTAGAAACCCACCAACCAGTACACGGTACTAGTGAAGCAATTGATTTTCAGTTAGATGATTATCAATTAGAACAACTATCTAAACTAGGTTTATATGAGCCACCTAAACCTGAGGATGATGGCTCTGAGTTTATTTCAAGACTTTAAAATATTTATTATTGATGGCTAAAAATAAAAGACATGAAAAATTGGTTAAGGACTATGATAAACAAAAGTCTGAACACTTGGATAAATTGGCTACTAAGATGTTAAAGAATGATGAAAGAGCGCAGAAATTGAAGGAGAAAAAAATAAATAATAATTTTTTAAAATTATTTTAACTATGAAACCAAAAGAATTTACTGTCAAAACTATGGATGATTTTCAGACTCTAGTTAATGCTAGACATTTTAGTATATCTGAAGCCATAGTAGATTCCATTTTAAGAAATTTAAAAACACGTAAAAAACGAGTTCACGTACTTTCAGTAAAATGTGTTGAAGATGATGCTATATTTGATGTAACATTAGATAAAACTAAATTTATTGATACTTTACGTGAAAATTTAAAGTATTTTGAGGAACGTGAGTTGTATGAAGAATGTGCAAAAATTAATAAAGCAATTGATGATTTGAATAAAGTAAAAAAATCTCGCTAATATTTATAACAAACACATCAAATGGCATCTAAAATAAAAGAATCAACAAATAGTTTTCTTAAAAAAGCTAAGAAAAAACGTCCTGGACGTAACTCTAAGAACAAATCAAGTTCTAATAAGAAAAGTAAGAACTACAAAAAACCATACGTGGGTCAAGGAAAATGAAAAAATCTGAATTATATCAAATTATTAAAGAAGAAATTTTAGCTGAGGCTAAAAAAGATAAATCTGGTTTACCATTTGCCTTAGCAGCTAACATTGTTAAGTATGGTCAACCTCAAACTCCTAAAGGAGCTAAAAAAACAGACCTTACTAAAAAACAAGAAAAAAGTGTAAAGAAAACAGCCGAAAAGTTAAAAAAGTCTATTAAGGAAAATAATACTCCAAAACATAAAATTGTAGCACAATGGATGGGACCTGATTTTTTCTTAGCTAAAAAGAAAGAAGAAACTTGGGATGATAAAGATTATGATTTGTTTTATAGATTAGAGAAAATGGTAACTACCACTGGTGAAGTACCTAAACTCAATGAAAACAAAGACAACTACATGTTTTTCCAAAACCTTAAAACTATTAAAGAAGCTGTAGATGAAATGTTAGCTATGGATCCTGAAATGGTTGATATGATTTTATCTAATGGGCATGATTGGGCTAATGATCATATAGCTACTTCAAAAGATGATACTGAAGAAGTTTATAATTTCCTAAAATCTAAATCAGCTGCTTTAGTAGCTGAGAAATTAAAAGGTGGTCAAAAGAAATTAGATGCTAATAAAAATGGTAAAATAGATGCCGAAGATTTTAAATTATTAAAAGCTAAAAAGAAATAACCTATGGCAATTAATTTCCCCTTAAATGATATTAATAATGGTGACTCAGGCTTATCAGCTCGACTCACCCTTAATGATGTTATAGAATTTGTCAATTCAGGATCACAATGGCTTTCAGGTTCATTTACTGGTTCATTGTTAGGTACTGCTTCTTATGCTTTAAATGGAAGTACAGATACAAGTTCACTTGTAACTACTTCTTCATTTAATTCTTTTACTTCTAGCTATTATGCTGATAGTGCTTCTTTTGATTTAAGAATTAACACTTTAACCTCAGAATCATTAGGACCAGGTGTAATTGATGTGAATGTAGCTACATCAGCTTCATTGAGATTATCAACTTATTATAATGGTCCTTCAAATGATGGAGTTGGAGCTACTTTAACATCTGTAGCAAATGGAGCTTTAGGAGTTATTGATGGAGTTACAACTTTATTAAATTGGAGAATATTAGTTAAAAATCAAGCATCCCAATCACAAAATGGTGTTTATCAATTAACTCAAACCGGTTCTTTAGTAGTACCATTTATTTTAACTAGAACAAATGATGCTGATGATTCAACAGATTTTACCCCTCAAATTGTTGTTCCATCTACAGGTTCAATAAATAGAGCTTTAGATTTTGCTCAAACAACTGAGAGTCCAGTTATTGGAACTAGTAGTATAGTTTATACTCAAATTACTTCAAGTAATTTATATACATTTCAATCAACAGTTGGAACCCAAGCATTAAATCAAATACCACTTTACACAAGTGTTGCTAGACAATTAACTCCTGGTAGTTCAACTTTTACATATAATACATCAACAGGTGTATTTAGAATTAGAAATGTAAATTACACTTATCCTTCAACTCAAGGAGCTAATGGTACTGTATTAATGAATAATGGTGCTGGAGTTTTAAGATGGGCTAATAATTTTACAGGTAGTTTTTCAGGTAGTTTTACAGGTAGTTTAGTTGGAACAGCTAGTCAAGCCTTAACTGCTTCTTATGCTGGTAATTATCTTCCATTAACAGGAGGAACAATAAATGGAGATCTTATAGTTACAGGTACTGCTTCTTTAGCTTTTCTAAATGCTGTATATATTTCATCTTCAATAAATTATGCAAGTGGTTCAAATCAATTTGGTGATGATACTAGTGATATTCAAACCTTAATTGGTACTACAATTATAAGTGGTGCGTTACAAGTAACTGGTAGTGCAAATATACCTGATTTAACAGGTTCATTATTTGGTACGGCTAGTTGGGCATATAATGCTGTAACTGCTAGTTATGTTGAAATATTCCCATACACTGGCTCAGCTGAAATTACCGGTTCATTAGGTGTAACAGGTTCATTTGGACAAGGATTAAGTGTAATAGTTTCAGGAGCTTATTCACACGCTGAAGGTAACTCCACTCAAGCAATAGGTGATTATTCTCACGCTGAAGGTGATACCAATATTGCCTCAGGTTCATCATCACATGCTGAAGGTTATGTTACTTTAGCTTTAGGTCCAGCCTCTCATGCTGAAGGTGAATCAACTCAAGCATTAGGACAAGGATCTCATGCTGAAGGTAATTCTACTCAAGCAATAGGAAATAATTCCCACACTGAAGGAGCTAATACTATAGCTTTAGGTACTTTTTCACACGCAGAAGGAGCTAATGTTCAATCAGGTTGGAGAAGTTTTGCAACTAACATAGTAGCAGGTACTGCCTCAATAGCAGGAGGTGATTTTACAAGTGCATTTGGTGGAGGTGGTGATATTATAACAGAGATTACCATTTACGCTTATAACTCAATGAGTTATGATGGTGTTAACACTTATATTTATATTAATGATCCAAATGCTGTTGGTTCTTATATAGCTGACACCCAACAATTAAATAATCCTTTAGCTGTTTATCTTTTAGGTGATAGTTCACACGCGGAAGGTAATAGCTCTCAAGCATTAGGTCCTTATTCACACGCGGAAGGTCAAGGTG
>Ga0315902_10004565_pt1 | contig 19921 bp, 12 predicted proteins | sample LakEriMetagenome_9_FD_203523 | JGI IMG/M metagenome (GOLD analysis project Ga0315902, IMG submission 203523) | Freshwater fungal communities from buoy surface, Lake Erie, Ohio, United States - Buoy 12 MA117 | ecosystem: Environmental > Aquatic > Freshwater > Lake > Lake biofilm | place: USA... | reverse complement strand
AACTGCTTATGTCTTTTGCGCGGGTCGGCTTCATCGGCTACACGGCAACGCCGTTTGCAAACATCTTCATGGACTCGAGTGATGCAGGCGCCGCTACGCGATACGGCGCAGACTTGTTTCCGCGGTCCTTCATTGTGGGTCTAAAAGCACCGAGTGACTACATAGGTCCGCAGGTGGTTTTTGGTCACCCCGGCGACGAATCCGTGGGGCTGAGTCCGCAGGAACCCTTGCCTATGTACACGGAGGTAGCGGATGCCGCGGCATGGATTCCTTCGCCCCACAAAAAGGATCATCGCCCGGGGCCGCTAGCACAGTCAGTCAAGCAGGCTGTGCAGCTGTTTCTGGTTGCATGCGCCGGACGTCACTGTCGCGGCGACGAGAAGGCGCACAACTCAATGCTCATTCACGCGACTCGGTTTGTTGCGGTCCAGAACCGAATCGCAGAGCAAGTAGAGGAGTACCTTGGTTACTTGCAGGCGATACTCAGCCATGGCTCAGCTGCGTCCAAGCAAGAGTTGACCGACAATATTAAGCACCTTTGGGACTCGCATTGCGTGGCGAATCATGACTCATTCGTCGAGCGGCTCGGCACAGCGTCTTGTCCGCCGTTGCCGGATTGGCCCGCAATCAGAGCCGCCCTGCCCGTCGTTGCTAATAAAGTGCGCGTTATGAAGATCAATGGGTCATCAGATGACGCATTAGCTTACGCAAGGGCAGAGAACGGACTGTCCGTCATCGCCATTGGGGGAGACAAATTAAGCCGAGGCCTGACGTTGGAAGGGCTGTCAGTGAGCTATTTTTTACGCACGTCGTCTATGTATGACACGCTCATGCAGATGGGCCGCTGGTTTGGGTACAGGCCCAAATATGCAGACCTATGCCGCGTGTTTACGACCCGTGATCTGTACGAAGGGTTTCGGGAAATCGCGCTAGCTCTGGACGACCTTCGCGGCGAGCTTGATCGAATGGCCGCCGCACATCGTACGCCAATCGAGTTTGGCCTTCGTGTTCGGACTCCAAGTGACGGCCTCTTGATCACTGCTGCCAATAAGCTGCGGCGCGGGGAAACTATTCAGGTTAGGTATGACGAAAAGTTGCTGCAGGCTCTGCATGTCCCAAAGTCCGGCGCAGCGGCGGATCGCAACCGTGAGTCGTTTGCGAGGCTAATTGAAAGCCTCGGTAGGCCAGTTCGCACGGTACGGGGGGTCGAAACTCCTCACCATGTGTGGGCGGGTGTTTCGCCCAGCACAGTTCTTGAGTTTCTCAACGACTACGAAGCGTATCGGACGCACTCCTTCCTAAGCCGCTGTGAACAGCTCAGGCGTTACATTGACATGGCGTTGCAGCAAAATGAACTTACCGAGTGGACTGTTGTAGTGGTTTCTAAGCAGCGAGGAGCTTCAACGCCAGCAATACGCGTGGGCACAAATAGCTTCGTAACCGTCGAACGCAGCCCTGACCGCGATGCCGTCATGCGAGACGATCGATATGCGATGAGGGCAGTATGTGGGCGGGAGGAGGAAGCCGTTGACTTGACTCCCGAGCAGTACACCGATGCACTGCAACTGACGCCGGCTGAGCGAGGCTCCTCCGCTGTGTTTCCATCGCGGGAAGCAATACGCGCTGTCCGGCCCGGCAAACGTGGGCTGTTGCTGCTCTACCCTATCGTCCCCAGCGGCGCCATCGCCGATAGCTACGTCCTGTCGGCGTGCATCAGCTTCCCAAGATCCCAGAGCTCACAGCCTTTGGCTTATACAGTCAATGAGGTCTGGCAACGTGAATACGGCCTCGCGCAGGAAGACGCAGATGACGACACTGAATAGCTTGTGGGAATCGCTGCGGACTCCATCGCGCGCGACTGGCGAACATGAATGCCGGACACGGCTACAGGTTACACGACACGGAACAAACGTGTTTGCAGGCGTGTGCGGCCCGCAAGCACAGGCGTCGCTCATCGTTGACGCACCGGAAGATATCGTTCGGCGGTTCACCCAAACGTTTGCGGGTCGGCGGATTAACGTCACCGCCGGTCCACTCAATGCACTTGGGCCCGGGCGGTGGGGGGTCATCATCCGCCTTCTCGACCATACATATGAAGATGTTTTTGCCCAGTTGTGTGAGTGCATTCTTAAGGGCGTGCAGCACGCGCAGAACGCGGCTCAGTTGCTTTCCAGCGTGTTGCTTCAACTGGAGCGATGGAAAGGATTCTTTGAGCGTCCAAGGCGCGGATTATCCAATGAGGAGGTGCGTGGCCTCATTGGCGAGCTGGCGATTTTGGAAAGACTAGTGCGCCGGCTTGGTCCGGAATCAGCGATTGGTGCCTGGAAAGCACCAGCGGGTTCGATTCGGGATTTTGAGACAGCCACAGAGGCGATCGAAGTCAAAACGTACTCCGCGTCCTCTGGCAGCACAGTCTGGATTAGCGACCCACTGCAACTCGAACAAGATGGCGTTAGACCTCTTTTTCTTGCATGTCACGAGCTGGTTGAAACTGACAGTGAGCAAGGCACACTAAATGCACACGTCGGTCGCGTAGCAGCCTGTTTTCGCGACCATGTTTCCCTGCACGACCGCTACTACGAGGCCTTGGCCAAAGTCGGGTTTGTGCCGGAGCAGGCGGGCCTATACGACGCTCGGCTGGCCTTGGGATCGCTGTTGGTTCTATCTGTGTCGACGGACTTTCCGCGCATCAAGCAAACGGATATCCCGCCGGAAGCCGGCAACATCCGGTACACCCTAAAACTTGCGCCATTACAACGTTTCAGCGTACCGGCGTTCGAAACCATCGGGCCGAAAAGCAGTGACGCGGGTGTGTCGTGAGCGACCAATTTCTTCGCACTATTCTCGAGGATGTGTTTGAACGCGCCTATGACCCGGATGCGGGCGTCATGCGGCTGACCGCCCTAACCGAAGTGCTGCTCGGCATACTTGAGGAAGCCGATGAAGCAGATGGTCCGCAAGTTGCATATTTTCGTAGCGATGTGCGACGTAGCATGGCCGAGGTTCATGGCTACGCATATGACGTCGAAGATGACGTCATTCAACTTTTCTACATCCTCGACGCAACCGAGGATGTCAATCTGCTGGATGCCATTGAGGCGCGGCACACATCAAAAGATCATTTGGACCGCGCGTTTAAGCGACTCGACGCCTTCGTCGTATACGCCGACACCGTCGATGCATCAGGTATCGAAGAATCCCAGCCTGTACGGGAGTTGATTGACCTCATCAAGAGTGCGCGCCGCGACGAACTCAGCGTTGAGTTGTTCGTCATCACCACTGGGATTGTTGCGGACCGAGCGCTGGCAGTTGTGGCTGACAAGACGCCCAAGCGACACGTGTGGGACTTGGAGCGATTGGAGAGGGCATGCAGTTCGAGGCGGGATGGGACGATTACTGTCGATTTGGCTGGCGAGTTCGGCTGCACTCTACCGTGCCTTGTGTTGCCGCAAAACACGGAGGGGGTCCAAGTTCTACTGACATGCATGCCGGGCAATCTTCTTGCCCGCGTATACAACCGTTATAGATCGGGGCTGCTCGAGCGAAATGTGCGATCGTTTCTTCAGTTCACAGGAAAGGTAAATAAAGGAATACGCAACACATTGCTTTTGGAGCCCCATCGGTTCCTTTCTTTTAACAACGGCCTTTCGGCGACCGCGGGGGCCGTGGATCTCGATGTCGGCCCTGATGGGACGGGGCGACTGCGAACGCTGCGCGACTTTCAGATTGTGAATGGCGGGCAGACCACTGCGACTATAGCCAGTTGCCAGCGCCGAGACGGGGCTGACCTGGCGGGAGTGATGGTGGCGATGAAACTCACGGTGGTTCCCGAGAACATGCTCGCGGCATTGGTGCCGCAAATTTCCAGATACGCCAACACGCAAAATCGAATCGAAGATGCTGATTTTAGTGCGAACGCGCCCTGGCACATCGAGATAGAACGACTTTCCCGCGGGACGTGGCTGCCAGCTACGAACGCGGCGCCCAGGGGCACTCGCTGGTTTTACGAGAGATCGCGTGGTCAGTACGCAGATGAAGTCAATGCTTGTGGCACGCCGGCACGGAAGCGAGTGTTTCGGATTGAAAACCCACCCTCACAAAAGTTCACGAAAACAGATCTGGCAAAGTACTTACTCAGCTGGGAACAGTTTCCAGCAATCGTTAGCCGCGGGGCACAAAAATGTTTTGTCTTTTTTATGACGCGGTTAAGCGCGGCGTCGGAAAGAACACCAGTTCTAGAGGACTTTAAGCAGATCGTCGTATTGGGAATTCTTTTCCGTTTCACTGAGCGACTCCATACGGAAATGGGGTTTCAGGGCTATCGGGCAAATGCGGTCACGTATGCTATCGCAAGACTTTCGCACGAAATGGGCATGCGGCTGGATGCGGACAGCATTTGGTCGCGACAAACGGTGACGGAGTCAATTGCATCGGCGTTGAAGTTGATACTGCCGGCCGTCAGGGATGTGATCGAGCATCCGCCAGCAGGCCAGCGTAATGTTACGGAATGGTGCAAAAAGGACGCATGCTGGCACGCGGTATTGGCCCGGACGATCGATACGGAAATAGGCAGTGAGTTTGTCGGCGGCGAGCTTGAGCCACGGGACGCGACCATTGATGCCGCCTCAGGGCAGGGAATTGACTTGGCCGCACGGATCCCTGCTGACGTGTGGTTTGCGACAGAAAAGTGGACGAAGGACAACGACGCGTTGCAGCCGTGGCAGCGCCGCTTGGCCTATTCGCTGGGGCGCGTCGCCTCAAACAAAAAACAGCCGACTCCCAAACAGGCCAAGCAGGGGCTGCTTTTGCTCTATGAAGCAATATCGCGAGGGTTCATCTCGGACGGCATCACGAGTGCCTTAATGCGAGACATTAATGCTTGGCGTGCGGAAAACCGGGGAAACAGGAGTTAATCAGTGCGTGACATTTCTTCAGACCCCTATCGATTGGCTCAGCACGCAATCGCGGATCTTAAAGCTGCGGTTGTCTCGGTGCTTCGCGAGGGTCCTCCGACAGGCCTTCGTAATGCTGACGTGGGCCGTTCGCTTGGAATCTATTCTGGGCATGTTGGTCATGAGGGCCATATTTCACGGACGCTGCTATCCATGCTCGAAAATGAGGGAGTGGTGCAACAAGACCAAGAGAGCAAGCTTTGGAGGCTGATTGGGCTTAACGAGCCGGGCGAAGACGATTAGCAACCGCATTCTTTGCGTACTACAGCTGCGGCGCCTTTGCAATCCAGGGGAATTAGATGCCAAGCGCTCGCCGTACCCGAAGTAGAACGCGAGTTTCCCGAGCATGAACCAGATCGTGTTCCCATACTCGCAGCACGCGGATGCCACGTCGCCTCAGCTCGCCTGCTACCCGACGATCTCGCTGCACATTTCCGGCAATCTTGGCTATCCAAAAACGGCGGCGTGTCGCTGGTGAACTGAAATGTAGCGGGCAGCGATGCCAAAAGCAGCCATCGACGAAAATGGCGACTCTTGCCACGGGAAAATAGAAATCCGGCTTGCCCGGTAAGGCGGCATGCCTGCGCCACCCGCGGATGGAGTTGGATCGTAAAAGCGACGCAAAGTATTTCTCGGTCGACTTTGCGTTCCGGCTTTTTATACGGGCCATGACGTCGGATCGTTTCCGACGATCAAACACGTCAGGCATGGCACAGAGTGATGACGGCGATGTTTAGCGAGACCGTAAAACAAGCGACGGAACGTCGTTCGGTGATCGCGCCAAGGACTTCAGCATTTTTCTTGCGATTCGCGCAACAACGGGAACGACAACGGAGTTGCCGAACTGTCGGTACGCCTTCCTGTCTGAGACAGGTATCTTGAAGGATTCAGGAAATCCCATTAGTCGAGCACACTCGCGGGGCGTAAGACGCCTTGGATTGCGGCCAGAACCTCGTGCCACGAGAATTTCCGCGCCATCTTTGTAGTACCGCGCGCTTAGAGTACGTGCGACTGAGTTTTCATCTACGAGCCCATAGCCAAAGCCATTGTTGTTAGCCCGGTGTTTCTCTGCATATGCCCGAAGGTACGACCACAATCGTGTGGACAGCACGTAGCGCGAGTCCACTTCAGACTCGAGAATGTCTGCCATCGTGCGCACAACGGAGGGGAATCGTGGGAACTCAAACCATCGCGAAGGCGAAAAGCCCACTATGTAGATTCGTTCCCGCCGCTGTGGCACGACAGATCGCGAATCGATGACTTTCCATAGCACTTGGTACCCAAGGTCTCGCTGCAGGGTTCCGAGGATCGTTTCAAACGTTCGGCCCGAATCGTGGCTGCGGAGATTCTTCACGTTCTCCAACAGGAACGCGGCTGGCCGGTGTTGATCAAGAATAGTTGCGATTGTGAAGAAAAGATTGCCTTGATCTCGATCGGCAAATCCATGACGACGCCCTAGGCTGTTCCGTTTGGAAACGCCAGCCAAGCTGAATGGCTGGCATGGAAAGCCTGCGCAGAGAATGTCGAACGAGGGAATCGCCGATAAAGGCACCTCAGTGATATCGCCGGTAGGGACCTCGCCGAAATTAGCTGTGTAGGTTTCCCTCGCGGATTGGTCGATTTCGGAGGAAAAAACACATCTTGCTCCAGCACGCTCGAAAGCCAGCCGAAACCCACCTATTCCGCAAAATAGATCAATGAAACGCGGGGAGGTGATCCTGGCCTCTTGTCGAGAAATACGTGCTTTCGTGCTCATGTGCCCTAGTCCTAGTCCATCGGACGCACCGCAAGGGGAGAATTACCCCTCGTTAGCGACGGGTCGCGTTAGTTGGCTTTAGCGTGGCTGGCCATACAGAACCTTAAGTGCGGCAAGGATATTTCGGCATCGCTTCAATCCTGCATGCTATTGATAGCAGATTCGATCATCGGCCGTCTGCGACACCCGTAAACTTTAAGGGCGTCACCACCTCGCCGACAACAACGAGGTCCCCCGCGTCCTCCGGCTCGAGCGTGATCGGCTCGAACACCGGATTCAGCGGCAGGAGCTGAATGCGGTCGTGTCGCCAGCCGTCGGCGGTGACCGTCTTCTCCGAGTGGTATTTCTTGACGGTGAACCGGCCGCCGTTTTCGCCCGCGCCGAGCGATGCGAACTGCACGAGCACGATCCGGCCCTCGCGCGAGCCCGCCGGACACGGGCGGAACAGGCACCATGAGCCGTCCGGGATCAGCGGCTCCATCGACGTGCCCGTCACCCGCGCCACGAACATGCCGGGCTTCACCGCCACGCCCGGCACCCCCGTCCAGCCGATCTCCTCCGGCACGCTCTCCGGGCCCCAGAAGCCGGCCGCGGCGGTGAGGTCGTAGACGGGGACGTGGGTGGTGAAGCGAGAGGTGGGGGGCGGGGAGGGGAGGAGCGGGAGAGGGAAGGAGTCGTGTTGATCGTCTCGTGCAGGTGCAGGCCGGTGACTCGAGGCCGAACCGGTTTCCCTCGCTTGCGCTACGGGCTTCCCAGCAGAGAGCGGGGCGATGTGCCAGCTGGGGCCGTCGCGGTGAAACTCCACTTCAAAGCTCGTGCCGGGGAGACCGGCGTCGGGGCCGAACCACTCCCGCAGGAGCGTGGGCAGCTCATTGGGAAGCGTGTCGCCCACGTTGGATCCGCGCGGGCCGGCCACGTTGCAGGCGATCTTCACGAACCGAAACTCCCACTCGCGGCCATCCGGCAGCCGCACGAGCACCGGCCCGTCAGGCCGACCAGGCTCTTCATCCACCGTGGGCAGCTTCAGAAACGGTTTGCCACGGGATTGAATCACCCTCGCCACGAACCCGGTCGCACTCGCCCGCGGTCGGGCGTGGGCCGCCAGCCGGAAATCGACGAGTTCCCCACTCATGCTCTCGAGCGCCCCCCGCACACGCTCGTCGCACTCGAAGGCCACGCGCAGGGAGTCGCCCTCGATCGCAAACCAGCTCCGGCCCTCCTGCTCCTGCATCCAGATCGAGATCGGGAACTTCCGCCAGCTCGATTCCCACTTCCGCGGCGACATCTCCACCGGCTGCCCCGTGGCGGCGTCGGCGATGTCGCGGCGGAGGAACTCGTGGGCCACGAGAAACTCCCGACACTTCGCCGCCAGCTCCGGGATCGGCATCCCCGAAAAGACCGCGTCGTTGTCGAGCAACACCCGCAGGAGGACCATCTTGAACGACTTCGTCATCCGCGTGGTGGCGAGCATCACGAACCAGTCGCGGAACCGGCCGAGACATTCGGCCTCGAGAGCGGTCGCGTCGCCCTCGGCCGCCACGAAGTCGAACCAGGTCGTGAACTCCGGCGGCAGCGTGCGCGGGTTGTAGCCCCGGTGAAACAGCTCCGTCATCGTGGGCCGCCGCGCGAGGTCGGCGCGGAGATCGCGATAGGCCTCCACCACCCGCGAACCCGTCTGGGGCGCGAGCCGCGCGAGCAGGTCCTTCGCCTCGAGGTCCACGTCCACGAGGCACCCCGGCGGCAGGGCAGGCGGCGCGCCCGCCAGAAACGCCTTCAGAAACGCATGGCAGTTCGTCGCTTCTGCGCCATCGCCTGCGGCCGGCACGAGCGCGAAGAGATGCATGAGCCGACTCGCGAACACGCGGTGATTGCCCACGAAGTCGATCACCTCGATCCGCGTCTTGCCGGCGGCACTCCGCAGGCCGCGGCCGAGCTGCTGCAGGAACACGATCTTCGATTCCGTGGGCCGGAGCATCACCACGCGGTTGACCAGCGGGATGTCGACGCCCTCGTTGAAGAGGTCCACCACGCAGAGGGCTTCGAGCGAGCCGGCATGGAACGCGGCGAGGGAGGCCATGCGCGGGTCGGAGACGGGGCCGTCGACACCTGAATCGGAAAAGACCGCCGCGGCCGTGACGCCCCGCTTACGGAGCCAATCCCGGGCAAACACCGCATGCCGCCGCGAACAGCAGAAGACGAGCGTGCGGCGGGAAATCGGGGACGGGAGCGGATTTCCGGCACCTGAAAGCGGCGCAGCCCCTGATGTTTTTGGAAATCCGCTCCCGTCCCCGATTTGCCACTCGGCCCAGAGGCGATCCATGCGGGCACTGTTTTCGAGGGCCACTTCGAGCTCGCCCACATCAAAACGACCGTTGCGCCACGGGATCCGCTCGAAGTCGACGTCGTCCTTGAGCCCCCGATACCGAAACGGCACGAGCGACCCCTCCGCGATCCCGTCGCCGATCGTGGCCTGGGCCGCAAGGATGTCGTCGAAGAGAGTGGCCACGTCCACGCCGTCGGTCCGTTCGGGAGTGGCCGTGAGGCCGAGCGTGAACGAGCTTTTGAGACGGGCCAGCACGCGGCGGTAGCTCGGGGCCTCCGCATGGTGCACCTCGTCGATCACGCAGTAATCGAAGGGCCCGGCCGCATCGAGGGCCGCGAGACCGGCGGGACGGGAGAGTTTTTGGATCGAGGCGATGACGAGGGAGCCCGAGAGATCGCCCGCGTCGCCGACGAACCAGCTGACCTTCAGGCCCGCGCCACCCAACGGCTCCCCGTCTTTTCCCCCAAGAAGCCCCCGGCGGAAGCCGGGGGACTCCGGGGCGCCGCCCCATTCGGCCTCGATCGCCTGCCGCATCGTGGCCTCAGCTTGCGCGAGGATCTCCGCCCGGTGGGCGATGACGAGCACCCGCGGCGGCCGGCCGAGGGTTTTACCCACGGCCACCACGTCGAACGCGGCGAGCCAGGTTTTCCCAAGGCCCGTTGCCACGGCGACGAGGGCTTTGGAGTAGCCCTGCTCGCGGATGCGGGCGAGCGACGCGAGGGCGGCGACCTGCCAGGGGCGTGGGGAGCGGGGTGGTTGGCCACCCGGTGTCCCCGGGCTTCCGCCCGGGGCTTCTTGATCGGCGGCAAGCCCTGGAGTCTCGTCCCACGCGTGTCGCAATGCCGCCGCGGCCGCCCGGGCGGCATACCGCTCGACCACGTCGGCCGAAAGCGGCGTGGCCTGCTGCCAGAGATCGTCGAACGCGGCGATGAGCTCCCGGTCGATCGCGTCGCTGCCCGACGTCTCACCGACAAGGTTCCACTCTACGCCCGAGACGAGGGCCGCACGCGAGAGGTTGCTCGACCCCACCACGACGATCCCACCCGACGAGTCGGCGATCCGCCACGCCTTCGGGTGAAACGAGTCGGGCCGGCCGCGGAGCCGGTCGAGCTCGGCGAGCCGCGCCTCAAACGCCGGGCCGCTCTCCCCCATAGAAGCCCCCGGCGGAAGCCGGGGGACTCCGCGCGAACCCTCATCCCGCTCTCCACTCCCAACCACCTCCATCCACCCCACGAGCTGCCGCAACGCATCAGGCGACGTGATCCCGAGGTAGTCGCCCACGAGCAGCCGGATCCGGGCCCCCGCGGCGATCGCACTGAAGAGCCCCTCGCGAACGTGGTCGAGCCCGGAGGTCTGCACGAACGACGCGAGCAGGTCGATCTCGCTCGCGCCTGGGAGCCGGTCGGCAAGACGGGACCAAAGCGGCCGATCCGGCCCGGTGGTGAGCGCGAGCCGGGGGCCGGCTTGGAGCGGCAGGTTGGCAACCTGCCGTGCGTTCGGAGTCGACGAAGCATCAGGACCGGGTCGCAGGGCATGTGCAGATTGCCAATCTGCACCTACAGCGGGCGGGGAGCCCGCCGGTTGCGATCCCGCCAGGTAGTTCCCCTTCTCCGGAATCACATGCCGCACGCCACCGCGGGGGTCGGGCATGTCGCCGTCATACCGCGGGATCACGTGCACATGCACATGCGGCACGGTCTGGCCGGCGGCAGTGCCGGCGTTGAAGCCCACGTTGTAGCCATCGGGCTTCGGATCGAGCCGTGTATCGAGCAGCTTCTTCACCTTGCCCACAAGCTCCATCACCGCCGCCTGTTCCTCGGACGTGCAGTCGAAGTAGGTGGGCACCACCCGCCGCGTGATCACGAGCACGTGCCCAGGCGACACCGGGAACCGGTCATAGATCGCAAACGCGAGCGCATTCGCGCAGACCCACTCCGCCTCGGGGATAGCCGAGAAGGGCGAGGGGAACGGGGACGTGGCGTCTGGCGGCATGGCGGCAGTGTACGAGCGGGCGGGACAACCTTGGTCCCGGGCAGAATCAACCTGAGCACAATCTCTGTTTCGACACTGGCAGGATGATTCGTGACGTCTCTTGGATCCATTGCAGCATCCAAACGCCGAACGCCTCGCGGTCATACGCGAACGGAAGAAACGCCGTGGCCTCCACGAAATCCTCGCCTGACGGGTCACGCTCGACGTGAAACTTCGTGATCCGGGCGCCACGCCGCAGGTCGTTGACCCAGGCCAGCGTGGCTGGAGAGTCGGCCGCCTCGCCGGCGGTCAAGGTCACGCCACAGCGGAGCCAAAGGAACCCACGCCATCGCGTGAACGCAAATTTCCAGCGTTCAGGATGCGTGGCGATGTACCAACGGCTACCGTCCGGCGGGGGCGTGACCGTGTAGCCGAAATAGCTCAGATGAGCGGCAAAGTCCATGAAATCGACAGCGTTCGCATCATCAGCGTTCATGTGACACTCCTATGATGGCTTGGAAGGTTCGAGAGAAACGACAGGAACCCGGCGACAAGGAACCAGGCGACACGACCGGTCATCATGCCTCGGCTGCTGGCCGGTGCTCTTCGACCGTAGGGCAGTCATCGGACCGGGAGAGATAGCCGCGGGTGATCCGCTCGATGCGGCCCGACTCGACGATCCACGTGAAGAGACACGCCCCCAGTTCCTGTGTTGGCAGGCGGGCGGGAAGGTTGGCTTCAATGGTTACGGCGAGTTCCTCCCCGGCATCACTGTCGACTCGGATGGCGGTGCAGCGCACGAGCCAGTGCGATGCGTTGATCTCGTTAACCGCCCGCAGCAGTTCGTCGTGGGCCTTTTGATGCCACACGCCCGCCGGATATCTGGCATATAGGCAAATGAGGGCCCCAACGACGCGGAAGCAGAGCGGGGACGCCATCGGGCTCGTGGCGCATCGCCAGCCGTTGGCATCGGACTCGGCCTCCACCGAGTAGCCGACGTGGTTCAAATGCCTGCCGAACCTGGTTTCCTCCGGGGCGGGAATCATGGGGCCGTCCATGAGCGGTCTCTCCGAGGCGGATCTGTAGGGACGGCCCGTTGGCCGTCCTCGTCATGGAGAACGCGCATCCCGCAAAAAACTTTTTGTGGGCCTTCTACCGCGGTTTTGGCCGCGTTTTCAGCGGCCGGTGACCTGGAAAGCTGCCCATGCTGCGGGGTGTGCCGCGTTTGTCTCCTTCCGCTTCTTTTGGATCACGTCGAGTTGCGCCTGCCTGAGAGCGAAGGCGTTTTCCTGACCCTCCGCCAATTTGGCAAAAAATCGAGAGTTGAGGGCGGCCGCATCCGAATCGGTCACCTGCCAGAGGCTGGCGAGCACCGCCTCGGCACCCGCGATCAGGAAGGCCTGTCGCAGGCCGGCCACGCCCTCGCCATATTGCACACGCCCTAGGCCAGTCTCGCACGCCGACAGCACGACGAGTTTGGTCACGCGCAAGTCGAGAGCCACGATCTCCTTGCCGGTAAGGCAGCCGTCGTCCACCCCTTCAGGTCGGTCGGTCGCAGCGGCATTACAACCCGCCAAGAGGAGACCGCACCGCAGCAATGGATCCTCAAGCGGTTCGCCTGCCTCCGATGTGAGCCCCTGAATCGCCCTGACTGGGCTGGACAGCATTGACTGCTGCTCGATTCGTGCGACCGATGCTACCTGGTCGGGCAGCACGAACCCATGGGTCGCGAAATGGAGGATGTGGGGGGAACGCGCCCGCTTGACTCGCTCCTCGAGTGCCCTGTCCTGCAGAAACACTCTCGGCTTCTTGCCGGTCAGATCCTCGATCCCCTCTGCAACGCGTCGAGCCTCGCCTACCGATGCCGGCAGCGGCTCGACTCGACCGATTTCACTGACGGACCGTCGTCCTCCGCCGTTAGCTGCGATCAATGTATCCACAGGTGGAGCCGGAGGTTCGTCGGGCGCATCGATCGCCTGCACCGCCTTGACCAGATCCGTTGCTGGTAAATCGAAGCTCGGATTCGCAAAGACCAGAGATTCGAGCACTTCGGCCTTCTTGTCCGATGGCACAAGATCGCGACCGCTCGTTACTGTCGCGGTCGCGTACTTCTCCACCAGATAACGGCCATCTTCAAGCGGCAGCGCTGCCCAGGGCACAAGCCACAACTCCCCATCCGGGCTGATGATGAGTTCTGTCGCTGATTCCTCGCACCCTGCCGCCCGCACTCCGGCCAGGATCGGTCGAAGCACCTTGTCCACAAGCGACTTCGCCGACTCTCTGAAAACCTGCTCCGCCTTCGCCTCGCCGCCGTTGGCCGCCGAACCCTTATCGCCGCTCGTGGCTCGTAGCGTGTCGCGGAAGGCAGCCACGGCATTGTCGATGGCCGCCGCCTCGCCCAGATCGACGACCTCCACCGAGCCCTTGCCCTGAGGCGGCGCGATCCAGGCTGCGTACCGAGCCGGCTTCCAATCGTCGCCTTTGCGTCGCGCGGCGTAGTTGAAAACGTCGAATCGAGCGATGTCGATGAAAACCGCTGAGGGCGGAATGTGAGCGCGCACGGTGTCGATTTCGACCCACGGCACTCCGGCAGTGTCTTGACCATTGGCCGCAGGTTGCACAGTCATGTGTGACTGCCGCGCCGATGCCTCATGGGCGATCGCCTTGCCGTTGGTCAACCAACCGGCAGAGAGCTCCCGAATCCGTGGATTGGACCGCTGCAGCATCCCCATCGTGAGCGCAGCCTGGTAGCCGATCGCATACTGTCCGCGAAGCAGCCGCAGTTGCTGGACCGGCGGCAACACTGCCAGTTGACCGCGAATCTGCTGCGATTGTATGCGGCACCCTTTGTCGTTCTCCTCGGCCGCCTCTGTCCATCTACCTTGCGCGGCCTCCACAGTCGCGAGGTTGATGTGCATCATCGCAACTCGTGGATGTGTTTCGCCCACCGCGTTTTGCAGCGTCTCCAGTGATTGCCGGGTAATTGTTTCTGCTTCTTTGTATCTACCTTGGTAAAAGTAGTTCGCGCCGAGGTTGGCCTTAATGAACGCGAGGCTCGCGGCATCGTTGCCCCAGTCTTTTTCCGCCGCGGCAATCGTCTGCGCGAACATCTGCTCGGCCTCGTCGTGCTTGCCGGCATTCCAGAGCAGAAACGCGAGCGCGCTCGCCTGGAGAAGCATGTCGTCCTTGCGGCCCTTTTTGCCACTGCTTGCGGCCAATGACTGCCGGATTACGTCCTCCGCTTCCCTGAGTCGATCCTGCAGCGAATAGACAAGCGCAAGCGTCTGCCTCGCCTCATTCGCTTCCTCAGATTCCGCACCGCTATTGGTCTCGGCTATCGTGAGCGCTTGCTTAGCGACGGACTCCGCCTCCTCCCATTTGCCCTGGTGGGCGCAAGCCCGCGCGAGGATGCGGAGTGCTGCCTCGTACTGCGGTCTGTGTCGCCTTGGCCGGGGCGGGGCCTGCTCGACGGCCCGTCGGGCGATCGACTCCGCCTTTGCGTAATCGCCCATCAACTCATGGCAGCTAGCCGCCCCAACCCGGCACTTGGTTAAGGCATGATCGGCTCTGTCCGCCTTCTTTTCGCGAATCGTGATCGCCGTCTCCCACAGTGCGGCTGCCTCGGGATACTGCTGAAGGTTTTCGTAGGAAGTTGCGACAGCCGACAGATAATCGAGTCGCTCAGAACTATCCTCGCCAAAAGCTTTTGTGGCGGCCCACAGTGCTAGTTCCAAACATCGCTCTTCTTGCCAAGGGCGGCCCGCGGCTCCCGCCTTAGGAGCGAGAGATGCAAGCACGTTCGGGACGATCGGATGACACTCGCACTCCCCCTCTTGCAGGATGGTAGCCGCTCTGATCGCTAAGTCCGCAGCGATATCAAATTCTTCCAGATCGCTCGAAGCCATCGCCAGTGCGAGCAGCGAAGCTGACTCTAGTTCCGGCTTTTGACCGCGGGTGGCTGAGAGGATTCTTAGCGCCGCTGCTCGCGCATCTCTCGATTTCGTCGCGTTGCCTGCTCGAGCGAAGAACTTGGCTTGCAGTGCATAGCCGTCGGCGGCGTCATTGGATCCGACACCGAATGCCTTCTCGAGTGCTGCCGTATACTTCTCTGCCGCAAGGGCCGCTTTTTCAAAGTCTCCATCACGATAAAACGCGCTGATCTCCTGTGATACCGCACGAGCTGCCTCTTCGTCAGGATTCTTGGCTAGTGCAATCCCCCCGAAGAGCCAACCCATGAAAAGGACTCTCCCAAGGGCGGGTAAGGTACCGGACGCGGCGCGACAAAACATGAAATCACTCCCAAAAAGCTCTCTACCCAACTAGTTCTTTGGAGGGTACCGTTCACCCGGCAATATACTGATGGTCCGATTTGGTTGTCATCGCCATTGTGATGTTTCGTCGCCCGGATAAGAGATGGCCGTCTCCTCAGCTTCGACGCGTCCCGGTTCCAGCTCAGGGCTTTCCCCGCACGACTTCGATGCGCTCTATCGCGACCATGAACGCCAGCTACGACTGTGGCTACGCAATAAGGTCCGCGATAGCGCCGTCGATGACGTAAGCCAGGAGGTGTGGCTCCGAATCTCGCGTGCCTATCGCGAGCAATTCGACGGGCGTAATTTCCGAGCCTGGATGTTCCATATCGCGAAAAACTGCGTGGTGAACTTTCACCGCAAGCGCCAAGACATGACGTCACTCGACGAAGACGGTACGCCGATGCAGGACGTTCGAGACGAAGAAGCTATTGAAATCCTGATAGACCGGGAGCGACGTCACCGACTTATGGACTGCATGGCCCGGCTGGGGCATCCGCGGCGGGCAATCGTGGAATCGCGGCTGGCGGGGAGCGACTACGAGGAGTGTGCGGCGGCCCTCGGGGTGACCAAGCAAGAAGCCTATTCACACTTTTTTGCTGCTAAGAATCTGCTGCGGGCATGCGTGCGGTCCAAGCAGCAGGGGAGCGTCTGATGCTCGAGGTGCTCGACATTCCGGAGGCCCCTGCGGACCTTGGTCCGTGGCTCGATCGCCTCATCGTGAGTCCAGACCTTGCGGGTGCGGTCGACGACCTGTCGGCAATCCACGGCGCCACGGAGGAGACGCTCTCTGTCGAGGCGGCTCGCGAATGGCTGGGTCGTGATATCGACGCCGTCCTGGAACGAGGGCTGGGGGCGGTCGAAAACGCCCGCCTCCGCGGTCTGTTGGTGCGGCCCGCGCTATTGCCCGCTATCCAGGAGCTGGTCTTCGTGGACGGCGGCGAGTATTGGAACCGACTCGTAGAGGAGGCATCGGACGCCACACCAGCACCGCGAGCAACGCAAGCCCGCCCCCGTTGGTTGTTCGCTCTGGCACCGCTCGCCATCGCCGCGTCGATCGCCGCATTAGTCGCCGTCGAGATGCGCCAGGACCCTGGTGCGGGCGGTAAGGGTGCGGATTCCGACCTCACTGTGATGCGGGGAACGGGCGGCGATTCCAAGCCGTCCGTGGGCGCGGAATCGCAGCCATGGGGCTGGAGCCGCACGGGCCTCCTCAATGGCGCGAAGGATCCTGCTGCCGTGACGGGCTTGCTCGCCGACGCGCTCGAAGACTGGTTCCGCGTCACGTCTGCGGCCGATGATTCCGACCTGCCGACTCTGCGGTTGCGGATGGAAGAGCTGTGGGCCGGGTGTGAGCAGGCGCTGGCACTGCCCCTGGCAGGCGTGGCGCCAGATGTTCGGCAAGGGATTCGCTCGCAGATTGCGCTCTTCCAGAAGCGATTGCAAGCGTTGCTGCGTAGGCTGGACGACGATGATCCGTCGGGCAGTCAATCCTTAGTCGCCGCTGACCTCAAGCGAGACGTCGACGGTCTCGTCCGTGAGACCGTCGACGCCTTACGCCGGCTGAAATAAATCGCTGCCATCACAGTTCGACGATAACCAAGCCACTGGCGGCTGCGGCGAACTTCGCCGCATCGCCTGCGGACGGCACCGTGTGGGCCGCCAGCGGCACGAGTCCCGGCGTCACGTCGGCTATCGACTCAAGCACGTTGAGCAGAATCGACCCCTTCACCGCGTAGTTGACATTTTCCGGAAGATCCCCGATCTCCTCGGCGGCGCGGGCCTTGTTTAGGCGAGCTGCGACGACGCCGATCACGCACCCTGCCGCGTCGATGAGCGGGCCGCCCGAGTTGCCGGGCTGAATCGGCACGCTGATCTGGATGTAGCGGGGATCATCACACGCGCCCGTGAGCGACGCTACCTCTCCCGAACTGTACTTGGCGGCAACGCCCTGGAGATCCGGGTTCGGATAACCGACCGTGGCCACCCGATCGGCCAACTTGAGCCCGCCACTGCCGCGGACAGGAAGCGCGGTAAATGTGCCGCTGACCTTGAGGACTGCGATGTCGTTAGCGCTGTCGACGCGCACGATCGTTGCCGGAAAGACTCCGGCCTGCGTTTTGACGACAATCCGCTTGGCGTTTTCGACCACGTGGTGGTTCGTCACGAAATGGCCATCCTTTGTGACGAAGAATCCTGAGCCAGTGGCACGCCTGCCGGCCACGGCCGAGGCATCCGAACCAGACCCCGTGTCTTCCGAGTGCGTGGCGGTCGGCCGAAATCTTGCGGCGAGGCGCTGGGCTTCCGCCACCTGATCCCGCGTCATCCGCCCCTCGAGCTTATCGAGCATCTTCGCCGCATCGTCTATGCCTTGAGCGGCGGCCAGGCTCGTCCAGGCATACGCCAGCATGAGGTTGCGAGGCACTCCCTTGCCGTCTGCGTAAAGGGCGCCCAGCGCGTGCTGCGCTTGAGCATGCCCCTGTGCGGCCGCTTGCTTCACCCATCGGCTGGCCTCGGTGACATCTTGAGCGACGCCCTCCCCGCTGAATAGAAGCAACGCATACGCCACCTGGGATGCGGCATTTCCTTCCTCGGCTAGCCCTCGATACCACCGAGCTGCCTCTTTGTTGTCCCGTGGGGTGCCGAACCCGCGGCGATAGAAGCCGGCCAACGCGAACCGTGATTCTTCATGCCCAGCCTCGGCCGCCTTTTTCATCCACGTGAATGCTTCGGCCGGGTTCTTTTCCGTGCCCATGCCCGACGCATAGCAGCGGCCGAGATCTGCCTGCGCTGCCGGCAGTCCATTCCGGGCAGCCTGCCGTATAAGAAGGAATGCTTCGGCCTCATTCTTCTCGACGCCCCATCCGTTTTCGTAACAGGCTGCCAGACTTAAGGCCGCAAGATGCTCATCCAACGCGAGCGCTTCGCGAAGAAATGCCACCCCTGCCGAGTAGTCCACTTCCACTCCGGAGCCCCAGACGAGACACATGCCGACGAGGCAGCAGGCTTTCGCATGCCCCTGTTCAGCCGCACGGCGCAGCCATGACACGCCCTTAGCTTGGTCCTGTGGTACATCTTCACCGAAGTACAGGCGGCACCCAAGCCGATGCTGCGCATCCACCATTCCGGCTTCGGCCGCCTTTGTAAGCCAGCGAAGACCTTCGGGATTCGCAGACAGATCAGCGTCTTTGGACAAAAGCGGCTCGACGATCATGGCCAACGCTTCTGTATCGCCACGCTCCGCCCGCTGCTCGATGGTTTCCGCAATCGGCTCGCGCTCTTCCGCTGACGGGCCGTTCGGGACAACCGATATGAAATCGGTCTTCGCACTATCGACTTCCTTCGGCTCCCGCACGCAGGCGGCGGTCATCGACGGTGGCTCGCAGCCGCAAAACGATGCAACGGAGAAAAACAACGCGGATGCCGTGCATACAGTCAAGCCGGAATGGCTTTTCCCATGAGCGCCGAATGACAAACCCGCACGCAAACGATCGAAACCGAACATAGCTGCCTCCCCTAATCAACAAGTGCATGTAACGTCGGAGCCCAACCAACCGTCACCACGATCTCCCGCACGGCGACACAGCCGCGCTCGGAGTGAAGCTCAGGACGGATGGGCCGGCGGCGGAACCGCCTTCACTGCAGACAACGCTGCAGGCTGCAAAAACTTTTTTTCACGACAAAAGACCTGCATTTCTAGGGCCTAAACGCCCTCAGAGCCGCGTCATCGCGGCATCGAGCAGGCCAACACAATTTTTTCCGGGGACGTGCGTTGTCTACGGCATCGAGGGCTAACGAGCCTTCGAACCCTGTACCCGCAGCCGCTGGGTAGGCGCCCGAGCGAACTCGTTCTGGCAAGCACCTGGCGAGCTGCTTCCCCAGAGAAAGAAAGGTTCGAAATGCTGAAGACTGCCTTTGCAGCTGCGATTCTCGTAGCCCTTGGAGCGTATGCCGACGCGAGCGATTACGTGCCTGGCCACTATCGGTCGAATGGTACGTACGTCACGCCCTATTACCGATCCGGGCGCGACACAAGCTACAACAACAACTGGACGGTGCGTCCGAATGTGAACCCCTACACTGGTAGGCAGGGGTCGCTGTCGCCGACGTGGAATGATCGGGCCCCTACGTATTCCCGGCCATACGGCGGCTATAAAGCTTCCACTCGATCGTGGTCGTCCCCGAGCTACCGCCTCGGTCGGTAGCGCTCTTACGCGACCACGGCACGTTCCCAGTCAACCAGAAGGGGCACGCATTTCGCGTGCCCCTTCATTTTTCTTGGCATTGAACGGCCCCTTAAAAATGTCGCCACGTTTAGCAATAGAACGACACACCAGTAGAGACACGCCCCGCCGGGTGATCATGAGGGCATGGCTAAGCAAAGCTCGTTCGCGCAGAGCCAATCCGTTTTCGGAATCTCTACGAATGGAGAGGGGGCATCCGGTACCATGGCGGTAGTCTACAAATCCCTGGGACAACCTCGGTCCCGGTCCCGCGCGGTGACGTTCACGCATGCCTCGTAGCCGTAACCTCTTCGATCCAGAGTCCACGAAGCCCTACAAGATCTCCCGCAGCGGCCTCGAGCTTTTCCACGATTGCCCGCGGTGCT
>Ga0315902_10004559_pt1 | contig 19937 bp, 9 predicted proteins | sample LakEriMetagenome_9_FD_203523 | JGI IMG/M metagenome (GOLD analysis project Ga0315902, IMG submission 203523) | Freshwater fungal communities from buoy surface, Lake Erie, Ohio, United States - Buoy 12 MA117 | ecosystem: Environmental > Aquatic > Freshwater > Lake > Lake biofilm | place: USA... | reverse complement strand
TCCCCTCCCGAAATCTCGACCGTTCTGCACTATACCATTGTTGCGATACGCGTTATTGGTAAACAGCGGTTCTGTATGACACTGGTTACACTGTTGCCGAAATAAGTTGTATCCGCGTGATTCCTGTTCGGTGAAATTTGCTGTGCCGGCCAGCATCTGATCATATTTGCTGGATCTACTTTCCAATGTAATGAGAAAAGCGGAAAAGGCCTTCAGCATGCGTTCTGTGGTCACCAAACTATCACCATAAACACGATTGAACATCGCTTGATACAAAGATGAACGTTGCAACTTGCGAATCACATTGGGCAATTGCTCATCCATTTCCAGCGCATTGCTGATTGGCGCCAGCGGCTGCATGTCCAAATGATTTATGGCGCCATCCCACATAAACGATTGGCTCCAAGCCAAATTCATCAGCGCCGGTGCATTTCGCCGACCGATGCGGTCTTCGATACCATGACTAACAGCATGGTCCACGTGCGTGAATGCCACATAGGAACTATGGCAACTTGCGCAGGAAATTGAGCTGTCGCGGGAAAGAATCGGATCATAAAACAACATTCGGCCGAGGTCAATGCTCGCTTGTTCTTGCTGAAGAGCGGAAGGCTTATACACTCGCTCGGGCCATTTTACTGCACCCGAAGGCATGAGGGCAAGCAGACCAATTAGGATTAGCCCCAATGAAAGGATGCGCATCACGGATGCCATTGAAAACACATTTGAAAGATATCTGCAAGCTCCATGGCATGTGTCGAGGGCGACATGACTGATAACAGCACCTCATTAACGGCCTCGCTGATCAATCGGTTCACATCAAGCTTAAAGGTATATGATGTTGAATCCGGCAATTCTATGAATCGGCAGGTGCGAAGCGTATTGAACGGTGACCGATAACCTCCAACGTGCCAAGTGAGTGGCGAGGCGATAGAATCATCATCCTGCTTTGTTTCTAACTTCCAATGGATGTAGCCACTTTGCCAGGTCCAGTACATTCCAAGCATCGGATCCAGCGCGCCTGATTGTGCCCCATTCATCTGCAGAGAACTATCTACACCAATTACGAATGAAATTTCATCCAAGGCATTTGCCATCGGGGTTTTCAGTGAAATATTCAGCGTGGACGAAACAGCACTATCAAAAAGAAAATGCTCAGAACCTGAATCCAAGACAACCTTCCCATTATGGAGACCGCGAATTCCGTGAATGTAAAAACGCACGGCACTCAAAGCATGTGAATGATGATTTCCGTCGGAAATCAAATAGGGCAAAGATGAAATCTTGGTCGCTCCATCAGTAAGCTCAAATTGGATTGTAGTTGTTTCCTGCGCCATGACTTCACATTGTGTGATCCATGAAAAACTCAGCATACACACTATGGACAGAAGCACTTTCCCTTTCAACATGTACGCAAACATCGGCATTACTTCGAATCCATGCGGATTAAGAGGTCAAAATCATCCGGTGTTTCCAAATAGGCTTCGCATGACTTCAAATAATAGTAGGTAGCCAAATCCTCTTGGCGAATGGCTTGACAGCTCTTGAGACATTCAATTGCTTCGGGCAGATTGCGCGTTTCCATCCAATCGAATGCGCGTTCCCAATGATTCAGCCAAAGCATCATATCAGCCTCTTGCTCATTCGTCGGGAGCAGTTGATAGATCTTTACGGGATGCTCCTTTCCCTTCACGACCACATTGCCCAGCTCACGAAACAGCAGTGACGGATTGACAACGGATTGACGGGTGTGCTCCGATACAATGATTTGCACATCGAAGAATTTGGTTAGTCCTTCCAGACGAGCGCCCAGATTTACGGCATCTCCGATAACGGTGTAATCAAATCGACGTTTGGAGCCAATGTTTCCAATCGTCATATCACCGGTATTTATTCCAATACCAATGGCCACTTTCGGAAAACCGAGTTTAGCATTATCCAAATTGACCTGCTGCAATTCAGCCACCATTTCCAAAGCCACAAGACAAGCCTTTTCGGCATGGTTCTGCTGAGGCACCGGTGCACCAAAAATCGCCATGATGGCATCGCCGATAAACTTATCGATGGTTCCCTGATGACGGAAAATCACTTCCGACATGGCACTGAGGTAATGATTGAGGAAAGCAACCGTTTGCTGTGAATCAAAACGCTCGCTGAAATAGGTAAAGTCACGGATATCTGAAAACAAAACCGTCAACTCTTTTTTCTGCCCACCTAACTGCAAGGCCTCACTATCACCCGTAATTTGATTCACTACCTCAGGCGATAGATAAGCACCAAACGCATTTTTCAGGAAGCGTGTACGACGTTCGCGAATGAAGTATGAATAGAGCACACTGGCGACATAACACACCAATGTCAAGGTCATGAGCATCGCAATGGGAATGATGATTCCCTTAGTCGGAAGCACCCATAGTTCAAAGGCAAATCGATACACGAAATAGAGCACAAATGCGGCTATTACCCCAAACAACGGGCGCAGCAGCAAGAAGATCAGTATCATGGTGACAGCCATCAGATAGTAAACGAATCTGATTTGGATAGGAGAAGGTTCTTTCAAAAAAGATCCATTCATCATATTCAGGAAGGCTGTAGCATGGACTTCCACTCCCGGCATTTTGTCGTCGCGCGAAGGAACCGTTTTCAAGTCCTGCAGTCCTGATGCACTGGCCCCCAGGAACACATATTTATTCTCAAAAAACTCGGCAGGCATCAATTCATCCCACACCTTGTAATAAGAGATGTAGCGGATTTTCTCTTCGCTTCCGAGCCAGTTCAACCGAAAGCTTCCGTCTGCGCTCAACGGCACTAATAACGAGTCGCTGTGCATCAACCCTTCCTCGGTCATTTCAACTTCATCAAGTGAAATCCCCCGTGCATCCAGCATCATGTAGAGCGGAAAATTGCCAACTGCTTTATCCGGTTGCACAATAGCAGGCACACGTTGAATCATTTGATACTGTCGCACCGTTCCATCATAGGTTGTTGGAATAACGATTCCGCCTACACGCTTGGCAGCGCCGGAAAAGGGTGCAATCGGCATGACGGGATACACCCATTCTCGTGTAGTGGCCAGAGCATTCTGCTTGGCGTCCATCAAGGCAAGTGAATTCCATCCGGGAGAAACAACTGAATCTTGTGCTTTGGCATCATCATCAAAAAAGGATAAATACACACTGCCGGCATCGCGAATTGCTTTCTCCAATTCATCATCCGAGCGCAAAGCATCGGCAAGCACCTCTGCGTCAGCCACGCCTTGGGCTTGTATTTTTTCCAAATAGCCGCTTCCTAAACTATCGCTTTCAGTATAGAGAAAATCGATTCCGATTGCTTTGGGATTTCCCGAAGCGATATAGTTGATTACTTTGGCATCATAGCTTCTTGGCCAAGACTGGGATCTTCCCAATTGTTCAATGCTATAATCATCGATAGCGATGATTACCACATCTTCGGGTTTCAGCACCGGATAATGTGCATTTTCCTTTCGCAGATGGAAGGATAAATCCACAACCTCGTCTTCCATGGCCTGCAGCGGAGAGCGCACCATGTTCGCCGATGCATATTCCAGCAACTCCACGATAATCATGCAAACAAAGCCCAGCACAGCTGCCGCAGCCAGATCTTGCAGAATCTTTTTGAATAATCGCGGTTGGCTCATTGTTTTCGCTGATTACTGCAACAATTCCAATACTTTTTCTGCATCCGCCTTCAAAGGATCATTGGCGTAAATGATGATGAAGCTTTTGAAAATATCCTTTGCTTTGAGCGGGTTATTGGCCATGATATAACAATGACCCAAAGCGAAGTATGCATACTTGGTATTCTCGGCTTTAGGATTTTGATCGATATAGGCATGCAACCCCGGAATAGCTTGGGTGTATGACTTTTTCTCATACACAGAAAACGCTTGCTCAAAGGTGATAATGCCTTCATGCTTCCAGTATACTTCATCGGGTTCTTTCTGTTCGTCATTATCGCGACGAATACCGCCCTCCTCGCTCTGACGCGCTCCGGACGTTGTTTTGAAGACATTCATGAATTCACCAAAAACACCCTCTGTTGACGTTTTCCCATTCCCATTGCTTGCCTGAGCCAGTGCCTTGATTTCGACTTTACTGTTAGGACCAACAACAGTGCTGTTACCGTTTAGCCACTTGATTTCCACCATCGCGTCGGGCGAGGTTTTAATCCACTGGTTGCGTTTCACAGGAGCTTTGATTTTAGCCCTTGTCCAGCTTGGCTCCTTCCCTATCTCAACCTTTCCCTCGTAATACAAAATGTTTCCGGCTGTGGTGGTATCAGCCTGCGCCAATACATTGCCCATGGCAATCATCAACGCGAATAGGATTAAGATGTTCTTCATTAGAATTGTTTATTGAGTTCATTATAGAGTTCAGCCAAGGCCGGATCAAGTTTAATGGCTGCATCAAAAGAAGATCTGGCCTTTACTTTCTCCCCTTGCTGGAGATATGTCTTACAAATGTTGATGTGAATTTGAGCATCGGTCTCATCCAACTGCAGGGCTTGCTCATAGTATTTCATAGCCTCGGAATACTTCCCTTGGAGGAAAGCAACGTTTCCTAGGTTATTTATAACAATAGCACTTTCCGGGGTCATTTCTAGCGTTTCCAAAAACACTTTTTTCGCTTCTTCATACTGCCCGGTTTGTGTCAGTAAGGTACCCAGTGCATTGCGCACAAAGACATTTTCGGGCTCAGCCACGCACCTTGCTTTTAACTCATCAATCGAGCTTTGCTTGGTCTTACTTACAAACTGCACAACGAACTGGCGATACTCTTCCTTTACACGCTCATCATTTGGGACTTCGAGCACCAATCCTTTGGGCTGATAAGTGGAAGGTTTATAAATATTCCAGGCCTCGCTGAACGGAATCAACTCAGGGAAATGACCGGCTTCCAGTTCGCGGTAATAACGTTCTGAAGCCGCTTTCCACGCCGAAAAGAACCCGGTTGTTCCAATTTTGGTCGCTTCAATAGGAATCCAGACTCTATCTGACATCACAATTACTTCTCCGGCAGTCAATCCATATTCAGCCATCTGCGACGACTTCACGCCGCAATCAAAGGCCACCATTACGTGCCCCGGTACATCGATGTAAGCGGCAGATACACCACCGCTTTCCAACAAGGCACCATAGAGTGCAACCAGATCATCGCAGTCCCCCCCTTTGCGAACAAACGTCTCCAGTGGGAACTGAAGAAAGTCCTTCAACTCAGTGCGCAGCGACAAATTCGCATAGCCTTGATTGGGGTCACTACTATAGGCTAAGCCGGCGCGATTCAATACGGTGTAAAGTTGACCCGCTTTCAGAATTGTGCGACTTAGGCCGTATTTCGGCATGCCCTTAAATACCTGTTCCGCCTGCTTATTGTAATCCACCAAAAGATCCGTGGCAGGAGCAATGAAGGATGCCATGCGGCGCTTATCCGACCATACAATCGCGTTACGATTGTTGAGCATGAACGAGCCCGATTTGCGCACCACTTGTTCCTGGCCATTGTGCATGTATGTGAGCACAGCCTCCATTTGCAACATTCTCGCCTCTGTATTTTCGAGAATGGCCTCATTAAACAGTGCCGGAAAACGAACAATTGAATTCGACTTGGCGTTGATGCCCTGGCATTGCACCTGTGTAGGCGAGCTCATGACCTCCGGACAAAAAACCGTGAGTGAAGAAGGCGAAATCGCTGATTCAGTGGTATTGGTCAATACAATCTCTCCTGCCGGTAATTGGTGCACATCACTGTAATTCTTATAAATACTCGGAAAAATTTCATTCACCATCACGTCAGCGATGGAAAGTGGTTTGCTGGATGCGATTAGGTCGCTGCGCTGCTTTTCTGCAGCCTTCAAAGCCGCAGCATAGGAACTATTGGTCGGGTCCAAAGCAACGGCCCGCTGGAAATGCTCCACCGCGTTGTAAATGCGACCGAGATGAACGCTTGCCTGTCCCGCTCCGAATTGTGCCATTGCATCGGTATCCTGCAATTTGATCAATCGCAGATTCATGGCGAGCGCTTCCTTATGATTTTGCAACTCGGCATAAATCTTAGCCGCTGCCTTCAGATAGCGCAGGCGCTCCTGCGGAAGGGCTGCCGCTTCCTGCTTATTGCGGTTGCCTTGACCCGTTTTAGCCAGTTGCTCGTCGGTATATTGAATCGCCAAGACATAGTTTTTAATGGCTTGCAGGTTGTTGGTTGAAAGGGCATAGGCATCCGCCAAAAAGCCATATGCATTTCGCAGAGCGGGATCTTGAGAGAGAGCCTTTTCCAATTGAAAAACGGCTTCACCTCCGTTGCTCTTATACAACGAGATTCGTCCCAGGGTGAAGGTATAATTGGCGTTCTCTTCCTTACCCAACATTAACTGATGAAGGATATCCGAGGCTGCATCATACTTCTGCAAGGCAATCAACTCCTCAATGAGCAGCTCACTGGCCTCACGATTGCCCGGCATAAGTGATAGCATATTCGTGTATTCCCCTTCAGCGCCGGTGTGATTGTCTTGCAGTGAAAATGACTTGGCCAACTGCATACGATAGGCAATTATAACCTCCTTCGACATTACCGCTGAAGCGCTGCCCAGCTCCGCAGTTGCTTGAGTTTCGACTTCCTTATATTTACCTAATTCATTCATCGCAGCAAGCTGTATCAGATGAGCTAAAAAGTAAGGTTTACCTGCACCCTTTTGCAAGCGATATGCCTCGCGAGAATTAGTGAGTGCTTCTTCTAAAACGCTGCGAAGTTCCAACGTTGATGTTTGCCGAATACTCTTGAATTTATAAAGCTCAAAGAATGAAATACCAAGTGCCTCGGAATACAACGGATTGGCATCCCACTCCATCATCTTCTTCTGCACTTTGATGGCATCGTTGATACTATTCAAATTGTCCTGCAGCGCTAATACACGGGCGAGCGTATCGGCAGTCTGAAGATAAATAGTACGCAAGGTTGTGTTGGAAATATTCACCTGCATGTCGGATATCACCGTGTTGATCTCTCGCTGATTAACCAAGTGACTGTAATGCGCCATAACCGCATCTCGATAGCGACTTTTGATAAACTCCGATTTGGGCGATAATCGAAATGCAGCCTTCACATAATCAATCGCCATATCAATGTTTTGCTCTTGCAGTAGCTTGGTGGATACCTCTCCCAGACGACGGGCTATATGTTCAACCATACCCGACTGCTTGCCCATGGTTTCCAGCGCCAGCATCCAGGAGCCAATTGCTTCCTGGTATTTGTGCGCATCAACCATCGCCTCTGCGTAGTGGAAGTAATCATCAAACCCCATCGATGGATCAGAGTGATCACTCCAGCTGAGCGCGACAAAATCATAATGATAAAGCTGATGATCGGTCGATGACTGCGTGATTGTGAAAGAATTTCCTTCCGTGCGATAAACCACGCTATCACCCACTGCTGTCGGTCGCGTAAGTCCGTAAGCAACGACAGCTTTAGACTTTACTCTGGAAAAATTCGCAATGAGTTTATTATCTACAACATCAAACAACATCGTGTTCGATGGCATGGGCGGAGGAACCAGATAATGATAAACTTTCTGCGCCTCTCCATCATCCATGGTCAAGTAAATGTTGAGTGTTCGCGTATCCAGCATCACTTGATCAACATTGCCAATGGCTCCTTTTGATTTGCCGGGATAACCGATGCTGTAGATGAGCACAGGCTCAAACTCCCAGGTGTAGACCTCAATTTGATGATTGGTTTTATTGTATACATGGATTTGATCCAATGGATCAACATAAAAATCGCCTATGGTGCCCGGTGGTCCACCCGGCTTTTCCGAGCGCACGTGCAATTGCTTTTCTGCAGTAGGCCAGCCTCCACTGCCAATTCGGAGCACAGCATTCAAGTCATCATCCCACACATAGAGTTGATCTTTCGAGTCGCAGTCAATTCTCACAGGAGAACGCATGACAGAATTATCGGCAGAGGTAATCACCTTCACAAACTGCCCCTGCAAATTCCACTGGAGCAAACTGCCACGTCCTTCATCGGCCACAACTAATGATCCATTCGATTGAACTACCAACGAGGTTGGATTTTTGAGTTTCTCGGCAATCTCTTTACCTATTCTGCGAACCAGACTTCCCGTGCCATTGAAGACCAGCACTTCGTCAACGCCTCGATCAGCGACGTATAAATTTCCCAATGTGTCGCAGGCGATGGCAGCGGCTTCATCAATGATGCCTGAAATAGTGAACTCGTCCAATTGTGACGTATCCTTATAGGCAATCACTCGGGAGCGATCACCGGCAGGAATCACATACCGCAGACCATTCGAACCTACCGCTAAATCGAACACCGGTTTGCGTAGCGTGGTCGACTCAATCATTTTGACTCGCCGTGAAGGCTCTTCTTTCAAGGGCTTCAGGTGCTGAACCTCATAGTAATGCACACGACCGGCCTTGTCGTCCAAAATGGCCATACGGTTAGAGGTTCCCGGCGCACTGCTGAGATGCTTGGAATGGACAAAAACACCTTCACGTGATTCACCTTTGGAGCCGATGGTTCCCAACAAATCCGAAACACGATTGAAGTGGTAAACCACACATAGTTTCTCGTCCATGACCAAAAAGTCACCGTTGTACAAGACCGCCATCGATACAGGATCTTTTAGCAACACATTCTTGCGCGTAGCCAAATCGGTATTGGTGTTGACCAAATTACCGGCATCGTTAAAGACATATACCGTTGGGCCTTGACTGTCCAGGACATATAATTCATCCGCACCATTCATACCTATACCCATAGGATCATGGAACGGCTTTGTACCGGTAATCCAGGTTAGATAAATTCCATCGGGACTGTAGACATCAACGACATTGCGCGAACGATTCAGCACATAACAGAGCCCTTTTGAATCGACCGCTATATCTTTTACATCTCCCAATTCTCCAACTCCCCAACCTGCCTGCCCAATGAGCAGCGCATCGCCTTTAACCGGCTTCTTGATGATTTTGCCAAGCTTGCTATCATACACATACAGGTTATTGAAACGGTCTATACACAGATGTTTCGGCGAGCGCAATTCCACCTTACCCGTTGTCGTTTCAATTGTTTTTATGACTTCACGCAGAAAAAGCAATTCATCGAAGACATAGATGCACGCTTGATCTTCATCGAGCACGTACAATTGATTGATGGTATTGATAGCACTTTCGGAAAAATCAGTTGAAGCAGGCAACACCATCATAGGCGTTGCTTTGACCGCAGCCTCGCGCACTTTGGCTGCGTCGACTATTCCCAAATGATTATAGCTCTGAGCATAAACTCCAAGCCTGACTAGCATTCCAAGAATAACAATGGCTAATAACTTGATTTGTCGCATCATAAATCGCTACTACGGCTGAAAATTACGAAAAACGACCTCAATTCGACTAGCAAATAATTGCTATTGACCTCAATAGAGCTTTTGTCTTTTCAGCAGGTATTCCATCAAAATCGGGTTGAAGCCGGCATGAATATCCGCCTCCACGAAATCTACTTTGTATTGCCCGCACTTTAACTTTAATTCCCTTCGGAAATCGGCCATGCGCTTGACATACGTATCACGAACGTCCGCAGGATTGACCTTAATCTCCTCACCACTTTCCAGATCGGTGAAGGTGTAAGGACGATTTTCAAAGTCGAATGACACTTCCTTTTGATTATCCGCGACGTGGAAGAGAATGACGTCGTGTTTGCGATGCCGCAAATGCTGCAATGCTGCAAACAACTCCTGCGCTTTCTCTGAATTATCCATCATGTCGCTAAAGATGATAACCATCGAGCGTTGATGGATACTCTCGGCAATCTCATGCAGCGTGTCGGTCACCATGGTCGTCTGACCGGTTGTAATTGAAACGTTGTCCAGGAGCTTTTCCAACTCCGAATAGAGGTAATTATGATGCGATTCACTGGCGCGGGCACGTGTGTTCAGACGAAGTTTTTCAGCGAAAACAGAAAGCCCTACGGCATCGCGCTGGCGTTTGAGTAGCTCAATCAAAGCCGCTGCAGCATAGACTGAAAACTTGATTTTGTTGAATTCCGGACCATTGGGATCAACGCCATAAGGGAAATACATCGAAGCCGAGGCGTCTAGCACAATGTGGCAACGCAGGTTTGTTTCTTCCTCATAGCGTTTGACAAAGTACTTCTCGGTGCGAGCAAGTAACTTCCAATCCAGGTGACGCGTGCTTTCCCCTGTATTGTACTGGCGATGCTCAGCGAACTCCACTGAGAAACCGTGAAACGGACTCTTATGCAAGCCGGTTATGAAACCCTCAACGGCTTGTTTGGCGAGCAACTCCAAGCGCCCAAGGGATTGTAGTTTTCTTCTATCAATATTCACCGGCATGGAGCAAAAATAATCGGATTACGGGCGTTGAACCGTATCCAACTCGCGTTTCGCAAACATTAAGAAAAGCGCAAGCGAATTACATCGCGCAGCATGAGCAAGGCATGCTTCCAGAAAACAACGGAACTCTGCCCGGCATTGCGAAATTCGGCTGATACCGACATCACGTTGTAATTGGCCTTTCGTGCTCGGTAAAGCCATTCAATGTCTGCTGCAAATCCCTGCAGTTGTTGTTGACCAAAAATCTCCTCAACGGTGCTGCTTCGAAAAGCTTTCAAGCCACATTGAGTGTCACCTAAACGCTTGGTCATGATGATATCCACTGCAAGCGAAAAAACCGCACTACCCATTCGACGCACCAAGGGCGACTTTTGAAAGTAATCCGACTTCCGACGATCGCCAACTACAATGTCGGCGCCGTCGTTTTCAAATGCCCGGAGAATCTCCTTGAACACATCATATTGAAAGGGAATATCCGCATCGGTAAACACCCTGATTTCATTGGTAGCAGCAAGCATTCCTGTTCTAACGGCCGCTCCTTTACCTTTATTTTTTTCATGCTTGATATAATGCCAGCCTTCCTGCGCGCAGCGTCTGGCAAGTTCTGTGGAGTGAATAGAACCATCATCGACAATGATAGTCTCCACTTCCATATAAGCATTGCGACAATAGCTCAGCAAAGCAGGCAACTCCTGCAAGAGTTCATGCGCATTGTTGTAACTGGGAATGATTAGACTGAAACGCACCTAGCGAGAATAAATCCTGTTGTTCAACGATTCTTTTCCGTGGTGCAAGATGCGACAATTCGCTTGCTCAGGCCGAACGAGGATGGAATTAATTTCAAGATTGGTTCCTTGAATAAGTTTATTCTCGATAGCTAATCGAATAACGTCGGCATCCGGTTTTATGCGCAGGCGATAAGCGAGTAATGCTCGCCCATTGCGCATGCCCACCAAGCGTTTTCCCAGAAACTCCGTTTGATAATCCACCGACTTTTCGCCCGCCAGCTGCGTAATTTCCAGCACTGAGCGCGGGATTAAATCGCGCCGGAAGTTTTCCACCCAAAAGGAAATCTCCACTTCGCGATCCCTCAATTGCGCATCGACCGGCAACTCCAATAACCGCTTCCAACCATGAGAAAAAGTTACCTGAATCGATGAATCAAGGTATGCACATCCCTGCGATAATGAATCGCCCCAAAGCTCTTCTGACAATGGACGAGTGCAGTCTTGAGCACGCTGCTCTGCCCGCCCGGCATTGGCAGATAGTACACTGTCAAACGCATTCACCGGAAGTTCATAGAAGGCGATACTATTGAGATTAAACAACGGTTTGGCGAAATGCAACACTTGTTTGTCTGCATCATGAAGATTGGCCGTATCAGCCAGTACGAGCAGTGGACGACTATCGGGAAACTGCTCCACTAGCGAGGGCATTTCCATAATTTCCCAAGACAAAGCACAGGACAAGAACGCCTGGCTTACAGATGTTCTGGACATCACCGCTGCCGTTGTCGGCAATCCTGTTTGCAAGGAAGTTTGATACAGCATGCGCATGGCTTCGTCGGAACCGACCGCACCGATATTCTCCGATCCCACATGCACATAGGGAAGCGGGTGAATGGCTTGATAGCGGTTCGCCTCTATTCCTTCCATGCCCTTTCCAATAGATGAAAACAGCGCTCCACGCGGATTCTCGATGCGACTAGCAACTTGCGACAAACGCGCGTATCCATCCATCGCCATCAAACTAAGGACAAGTCCAGTGATATAGGGATACACCTTCTTCTCTTTGAACGTTGTATTCACTGCAACAATGAGCAGTATCAGCAACGGATAATAGGCCACCATAGCAAATCGCCCAATCCCGCGAAATTGTTGAACAGCACCCAACTGATAGAGCAATCGCTCGAAGCCCCAGTTAAAAGGAAAGGCCATGGAAGCCGCTATGCAAACTAATGCGGCAACGGCCAGTGCCATCATCAATCGCTTCGGGGAAGATTCAACGCGTTTCATTTTACCCGAAAACAAACCGAATAGAGATGATATAGCGAGTGTCATTGCCCCCAAACCGATGTAGGATAATCCCTCCCACTCCAATCCGATCTCCGGCTTCATCCAATCAAAGAGTTTTTCGTAAGGCATTCCATACGGAAACAGGTAGCTCAACCACGATGAACGAAACACCAGAAAGCCCCAAGGAATAGCCGTGCGATCAACGACATCCGTGCTAAGCGCGAGCAGCAGTTGCAAGGCAATAAACGGTAGTACGAACTGTGCCGACAGATGCAATAGCAATTTCCAACGGGGAATACTCAATTGGATGAAGAAATACACGAGTGCCATGCTGCCTGCGATAGCAGCAGTAAAGAAGAGGTAGTAAAACTGGATTAATCCCAAAACGAATAGTGACAAGGCAATTCCTGCAGACCAACGCCACAACTCTTCACCTCGCTCGCTAGCCGCTTGAAAAAACCCAATGAACAACCAGAGCATGAGCGGAATGGCAAATAAGACTGCCAGCGCAAAATGTCCGCCCGTTCGGTCCCATTGCTGCGCGGGCAATACCATCAACACCGCATACATCGAAGCATACACATCGCGCACTTGAAGGCGCTTCAAAGCCAGAAACAAAAAGAGAGACGCCAGTACACCGGAGAAGAGAATGAATAGATTGGAAATGCCAACCGTGTATTCAGACAAATCCACCAGCGGTTTTAGCAAACGAATGGTATTGGTGAGCAAGGGTTGACCTCCCGTGAAAAAGATGCTTTCTCCGAAAGGATAGTTCATGGAAGACTGCTCCCAGCTTGCAGCGTCCATGTGGGTGTGCCATATCGACTGGTAATAGCCTTGCAAGCCATCACCTGATGGATTAAACAGGAACGCGTTCGGCGTTCTCCAGATGGATCCGAAAAAGCATAATGACAGTGCCCACGCCGACAACAGGGTGAGCAACGCATAGCGCCAATGCTGTGAACTAGCGCTTTTCAATACTGATTTCAATGAATTTACTCACGGGTGTTTTGCTGCGATCGGCAAAGCTATCGATAGGCACCAAACAATTGGTCTCCGGGAAATAGGTCGCACAACAGCCCTTCGGAATGCTGAAAGGAAGTACGTGGAATTGTTCGGCACGGCGCACCACTCCATTGTACTCTCCTACCAAGTTCACCAGTTCCCTTTCTTTTAGGTGCAAAGCCTGCATGTCGTCGGCGTTCATCAGCACCACGCGACGTTCGTTTTTGATGCCGCGGTAACGGTCATCCAATCCGTAAATCGTCGTGTTGTATTGATCGTGGCTGCGAATGGTCATCATCACCAATCGTCCTTCGCGAATGCGGATGTCAGGCAACGGATTCTGAGTAAAGAGCGCCTTGCCGGAAACGGTGGTAAACTTTCCGTGTCGCGGACCGTTGGGCAAATAGAATCCGTCGGGTTGTCGCACGCGATCGTTATATTGATCGAACCCCGGAATGACCGCTTCGATATGGTTGCGGATGAGATCATAGTTGTCGCGTGCTGCCAGCCAATCCATCGGTTTATTCGCACCGAACAAAGCTGTAGCCAGTTCGCACACGATGGCCGGTTCGCTGCGCAAATGCGGTGATGCCGGTTCAAACGTGCCGCGTGAACGCGAAACCACGCCCATCGAATTTTCTACCGTCACAAACTGCTCGCCGCTCAACTGCACGTCGCGCTCGGTGCGGCCCAGGCAGGGCAAGATGAGTGCCCGCTCACCGGTGACCAGATGCGCACGGTTGAGTTTAGTAGAGATCTGAACGGTCAGACCGCATTGCTGCATCGCCTTCCCCGTGAATTCACTGTCGGGAGTGGCGGAGATGAAATTCCCTCCCATGGCAATAAAGACTTTCACTTTGCCGTGATGCATCGCCTCAATGGCTTCCACCGTATCGTAGCCATGTTCACGCGGCGATTGAATCGCGAAATGACGATCCAGGCTATCCAGAAATTCCGGCTTGGGCTTTTCGTAAATGCCCATGGTGCGGTCACCCTGCACATTAGAGTGCCCGCGCACAGGGCACAATCCGGCGCCTTTTATTCCAACAGCACCGCGCAGCAAATGCAGATTAACGACCTCACGAATATTATTGACCGCATGCTTGTGCTGCGTTAGCCCCATGGCCCAGCATGAAATGATGCGCTTGTGCTTGGCCAGCAGGTGTCCAACTTCTATTATCAATGATTCTTCTACACCACAATCGAGCAAGGCCTGACGTCGATCGAGTTGCTTTAAGTCTTCCAAAAAATCATCATAGCCTGATGTTTGGGCGTGGATGAAATCATGATCGAACACGCTGCCGGGCTCGCGCTGCTCGGCCTTCATGAGCTCTTGCATCAACAACTTCAGCAAGGCGATATCTCCACCAATTTTCACTTGCAGGAAATAATCGGCAATCTTGGTTCCTCCTTTCAATACTTCAACGGGACTTTGCGGATCCACGAATCGTGTGGTGCCCGCCTCAGGAAGTGGATTGATGTGCACCACCTTCCCTCCTCGTTGCTTGCACTTCTGCAGTGCGGAAAGCATGCGTGGATGATTGGTTCCCGGATTTTGTCCGATGACCAACACGACTTCTGCGTCGTAAATATCTTCGAGCGTGACTGTTCCCTTTCCGATACCGATTGTTTCTCCCAAACCCACACCACTGCTCTCATGACACATATTGGAACAATCAGGCAGATTATTGGTGCCATAAGTTCTCACCAACAATTGATAGAGAAATGCAGCTTCGTTGCTTGTGCGGCCTGAGGTGTAAAACACGGCTTCATCGGGCGAGCACTGCTTGAGTTCATCGGCAATCATCGCGTAGGCCTTTTCCCAATCGATGGGCTCATAGTGCGATTTGCCCGGCGCGAGATACATCGGATGTGTGACGCGTCCGCTTTTCCCAATTTCGTAATCCGACCAGCCGCTCATTTCCTCTACACTGTGCTTGCGGAAGAACTCCGGGTCGCAGCGGAATTGCGTGGCCTCTTCGGCTACCGCCTTTGCGCCGTTTTCGCAATACTCCCCTAGTTTGGAGCGATGCGCCGGCTCAGGCCATGCACAACCCGGACAGTCAAACCCATCGCGTTGATTCAACTTCGCGAGCACCTGTAAGCCCTTCCATAAGCCCATTTCATGGGCTACGTGCTGAAGGGAAATGGTCACGGCATTGAGTCCTGCTGCCTTACCCGGCAAGGCATGCAATTGAAGTCCGGTGAGTTTCGCCGGCGGTGTTATTTGTACAGATCGCGTGGTTGCTGTGCTTTCCGACATAGGCTGACAATTGGTTTGCGGTAAATGTAGTACACGCCGACTACTCAATAAAAAGCCCCGGTGTTTCGACCGGGGCTTTTGAATTATGAGCAGTAAGAATTACTTGCTTTCTTCTGTGCTTTCGCCACCATCCATCTTCTCTTTCAGGTTGGCAAGAGCGCTGATATCACCCAAGGTTGATTTCTCAACTTGAGCGTTTACAGCCTTCACAGCGCTTGAGTCAGTTGCCTCAGGCTTCTTGGCGCGAGGTGCTGCCTTCTTCGCTGCTTCAGGGCTTCCGGGCTCTTCTTCTTTCCAAGTGCCTGTGTGGCTCACGGAAATCTTACGCTGGTTCTTATTGAACTCAGAGATGATGAAGTCAAGCACATCGTCTACCTTGGCAGTAGAACCATCTTCTTTCTTGAGGTTCTTGTTCATGCAGAAGCCTTCCAAGCCGTATGGCAATGCCACGATAGCGTGTGAACCTTCCTTACGAACGATAGTACCCTGGTGCTTCGAACCTTCAACGAATACAGTTTCGAATACATCCCATGGGTTCTCCTCGATTTGCTTGTGACCAAGGCTGATACGACGATTGTCCTTATCAAGCTCAAGTACCACCACTTCGAGATCATCGCCGATATGGCAGAACTCGCTTGGGTGCTTGATTTTCTTGCTCCAAGAAAGATCGCTGATGTGAATCAGACCATCAATGCCTTCAGCCAATTCGCAGAATACACCGAAGTTGGTGAATGCGCGAACTTTCGCCTTGTGCTTGCTGCTAACTCCGAAGCGAGACTCGATGTTTTCCCATGGATCTTGTGTGAGTTGCTTCATACCCAACGACAGCTTACGCTCGTCCTTGTCTACGCTCAAAATCACACACTCCACTTCCTGACCTACTTTGAGGAAGTCCTGAGCTGAACGCAAGTGCGTGCTCCATGACATTTCGCTCACGTGGATCAAACCTTCTACGCCTGCAGCGATTTCTACGAATGCACCGTAATCGGCCAAAACAACCACTTTTCCTTTCACTTTCTGACCAACTTCCATGGTGCCTTCGATAGCATCCCATGGGTGTGGTGTAAGCTGCTTCATACCGAGAGCGATGCGCTTCTTATCATCATCGAAGTCGAGGATAACCACGTTGATCTTCGAATCAAGCTGCACAAGCTCTTCCGGATGTGTTACGCGGCCCCATGACAAGTCGGTGATGTGAATCAAACCGTCTACGCCACCAAGGTCTACGAATACACCGTATGAAGTGATGTTCTTCACAATACCCTCGAGAACCTGTCCCTTTTCGAGACCGCTCATGATGAGCTTCTTCTGTTCTTCGAGTTCGGCTTCGATCAGGGCTTTGTGTGATACGACAACGTTTTTGAATTCGTTGTTGATTTTCACCACTTTCAATTCCATGATTTTGCCTACATACTGATCATAGTCGCGGATTGGCTTCACATCAATCTGTGAACCGGGCAAGAATGCCTCGATACCGAATACGTCTACAATCAAACCACCCTTGGTGCGGCTCTTCACCTCACCTTTGATGATTTCACCGCTCTCGAGAGCAGCGTTTACGTTACCCCATGCGCTGAATACGCGCGCTGTTTTGTGAGAAACATGGAGCTGTCCGTTTTTATCTTCTGTCTGTTCGATGAAAACGGGTACTACATCACCAGCCTTGAGGTCCGGGTTGTAGCGGAATTCACCGGCAGGCACAACGCCTTCAGACTTGTAACCGATGTTGACTACAACTTCTTTCTTGTTCACGTTTACAACGGTACCGTTGACTACTTCACGCTCGCGGATAACCGACAATGTCGCTTCGTACATTTTGTCGAGTTTCTTACGCTCATCGTTGTTGTAACCGCCGGCAGCTTCGTAAGCGTCCCAGTTAAACTCCCCTTTCTCGTTGAGGTACATTTGATCATCGGCAGTGCTGAAAATCTCGAGCGGTTCTTCCGCTCCGATTTCTTCCTCTTGTGATGATGCTTCTACTTCCGTGTTTTCAACGGTACCCTCAGCTTGAACGTTGAGGTTTTTTTCTTCGGCTTCTTCAGCCTTTACTCGTTTAGATTCAGCCATGTTGGCTTGGATTTAAATTGTATTCTGTCTCTTGAAAAATCAAGGCATTCACGTTAGACAGAAGGGGTTTTACTTGTTGTTTTTTCGCAGCCGGAATGCAGTTGCCACGACCCAAGCCTTCGCTTTCGGGGGCGCGAATATAGTGCGGATGGGTTGATTTTCAATCATGAAAGAAAAAAAAGAAGGGCGAGTGGCGAAGGGCGAAGGGCGAGTGGCGAAGGGCGCCCCTCGGCTGCGCTTGGGGATCGGGTTGGCTCGCAAAGAATAGTGGCCTCGGCTCCGCTCGGCCGGGGCGGGCGGTCACTATGTGAATTACCATTATAAGCCCAAGATTTTTTTCGTGGCTTAGGAGTAGAGTTGAGACGCAATGAATAAGTTAGTAGGTGAGATGACCTTCTGTTTAATCTCGCACGCAGCGGATAGATCCTCCACCCTGAATGTTAACTGATCCGAATAAACCTCCTTGAGTATTAGAATATTCCATCATGAGAAGTGAAAATTGATCCGGCGGATTGGCCAGAGATTGGGGACGTGTTAAAATAGCAGCTAGGCTATCACCTTCTGAAAATCCAAACCCTTCAATTCTCCATCCGCCCGGAACTGCAGCAAATCCGGATGCATTTGACGCACCTTCATTTGGATAGGCCCATAATCCGTTTCCATCATCTATGTTTCCCTCCTGCTTTAGCATTCCTCCTGCTATTTCACTGTATAATTCTGTTTCAGGGTCTAGCACAAAAAGCATGCTGTCTACTTCCTCTTCTGATGGAACATGCCATCCGGTTGGGCAAACATTTCTATTATCCAGAACCGCGTAACCATTGTATAGCTTACCAAAAACAATATCGAGAGAGTTATCATTTGCATAATTACACCAAGCACCATCAGTGGTATTATCCCACAAAGCGCCATCCTGAAGCTCAGGTATGAGGTCGCCATTCGCATAACGCGTCGTTCTTAAGTTCGAGACCATCCATTCTTGTTCTGCTATAATTATAGACGGATAAAAATTACCATCAATATCTGTAACTCCTTCTCCTGGCTGACTTATCGAAAAGCAATCCAAAATCTGAATATCATATTCATTAATGCCTGTATTCAGATTTACAACTATGGTGTTACTTGTGCAAATATCTGTCCCTTCATAGTACCAGCCGCTCACCGCATCGCTACCGGTGCACGCCAGCAACTCATAGGAGCCATCTTCTGTGGACACAAAACCACCGCTTTCCAAATACACATAACCCGCAACAGGAGTTCCCGAGGCATTCAGCAACTGACCTTGCACCAATGCCACGTTTGGTAAATCCGTGATGCTCCAGGTAGCGCTGTAATCTGTGGTGAGGGGCCCAATGCTGGCGGTGAAAACCAGTACTTCGCTGTTACCGCAAATGATGTACACGTTTACCTCCAACACTTCGTTGGCCGGGATAAGACCGGAAACCACTCCATTTGAATTCGCGTATCCATCGCGTGGTCCAAACACCGTGCTGGTGATGACCACGTGCGCGCCTTCAATCGGATTGGCGCTACCACCATGCGCATCGTCGAGTAAGGTGAGCGTGAACATCACCGCTTCGGCGGGAATGTCGCAGTTCCAAAAGGAAAAGTGCGACACCTCACCTTCGTAAACATTGCCGTTGAGCGCAGCTTCGCCTTCGCGCACCCAATAGCCTTGGCTTTCGCTGTAATGCCAGAGTGGAATGGTGCTCGGTGCATTGGCCTGTAAAGAAGCAGGCACTTCAAAACGCACCGTAGCGGTGTTTCCGGAGAGCAGTTGCAACTCCTGGCCACTGTCGTCGGTGAGTTCTACTCCGGCCATGCCCAGTGAGCGCAGCACGTCGAACTGCTGTCCGTTGGCCCCTACCAAACTGCCGGGCATTTGCTGCGACATATTCCAGGTATCGGAAGGATCGATGCTGTTGATGGCCACATGCACATTGCCGCTATAAGGCTGACCGTTGAGCGCAATGCTGCCGGGTGTAAAGTCAATGGTCACGTTTTCCAAACTCACCTGTCCGCCCGAGGCTGCATTGAAACTGCCGGCATCGTTTTTCGCCAGCAGCGCAATGCGCACGCGGTTTTGTCCGTCGGTAGGCACAAACGAGCGCGAGCCATCAAAATAGCCCGCCTTCGACACCTTCACCAGCGCGATGTTTTCAAAGCCTGCAATATCGAGCAAGCGAAAAAATCCGCGCTCATCGGTG
>Ga0315902_10004558_pt1 | contig 19942 bp, 19 predicted proteins | sample LakEriMetagenome_9_FD_203523 | JGI IMG/M metagenome (GOLD analysis project Ga0315902, IMG submission 203523) | Freshwater fungal communities from buoy surface, Lake Erie, Ohio, United States - Buoy 12 MA117 | ecosystem: Environmental > Aquatic > Freshwater > Lake > Lake biofilm | place: USA... | reverse complement strand
TGCGATTCCGGTCGGCGCGAGAGCGCGCTCCCCTGGTTCTAACGTTAAATCAACTCGAGTAACGATATCAGCGCCAGCATCGCCACCTTTAGAGTACTTAGGAAGCGGCACACCTGGATCTAAGCGTTTGATTAATACTTGCAAATCACTCATGGATTAATTTCAAATTCTGGATCAACGAAAGCTAATAGCTCGGGATTCTTCGCGACTTCCTTTAAGAAACCTTCTGGTGCTTTAGTTAAGAAGTGAGACATCGGCACAATCACAAATAGCGCTGCAGCTCTAACGGCAATCTCACCATCTGGTGAACCTAAGCGGCCAACAGCTGCTGAATAAACTTTTCGATTAACTTGGCCAGTAATTTCAGCGGAAATATAAAGTGTTGTTCCTAGTGGGACTGGGCGAATGAAATCTGTCTCAAGACGCGCAGTTACGGCGGGCGAACGCAACAACCACATCAACTTTCCGAGTGCTTCATCGAAAGCTAAAGATAGTAAACCGCCGTGAGCAAGGCCGGGTGCGCCTTGATGATTTTCAGTAACTGTAAATTCAGCGGTGATTGTTGCGCCTTCGCCAACATGGGCAACTAAATGCAAGCCGGTCGGGTGTAATTCGCCGCAACCAAAGCAGTGGCCGTAGTGAGATGGAACTTTAGTGCCCGTTTCAGGGGCAAGCGGATGACGTTCGGGAATCACGGCCCCTTCGGGCGGTGTGGTGCTAGCAACGCGACTCATGTCATAAGGCTACTTTATTTATTTCACGATAGCGTGGTCTTATGAGATTTAGAGAAGTGATTCGTGCGCCATTTTGGCTCTTAGCCTTTATCTACTTTCTCTTTGTTTCCTTAGTCGTTGCCGTTTGGGCCGCGCTTGGTAATCAACCTGCGTTTATAACTTGGGTTTTAAGCACAGTTCTAATCACATTAATTGCGGTAAAGAGCAGGCTGATACTAGAAGTTGATGAAAATGAATTGAGAGCAGGCTCTGCTCACATTGAACTTAAATACTTAGGTCAGGCGACAGCCCTTGACGGCAAAGAAATGGGCCGACTTCGCACTCGCGATGCCGACCCAGCTTCTTTTTTAATATTTAGATTTTGGCGATCAACCGGGGTTAAAGTTGAAATCAACGATCCCCGCGATCAAACACCGTATTGGTTAATTACCTCAAAGCGAAATAAAGAGCTTGCCCAAATCCTTAAGGGTTAAGCGCATTCCTTACAGACGGCAGTAGCACCTTCGCCTTTTGCTAATTGAGTACTGTGATGTACCAAGAAGCAACGAGAACAAGTGAATTCATCAACTTGCTTTGGAACCACGCGCACTGAGAGTTCTTCACCAGATAAGTCAGCACCTGGTAGCTCAAGATTCTCAGCAGCTTCGGCTTCATCGACATCAATCTGACCGGATTGAGCATCGACGCGTTGCGCCTTTAACTCCTCAAGCGATTCTTCATGTAACTCTTCATCGGTTTTTCTGGGGGTGTCATAATCGGTTGCCATTGCTCTCACCTTCTTTCCAAACTAGGTCGAAGCCAATTTCTTGGCAAACGCTGCTGGAAATACCCAGCGGGCGCATAGTGGCGCATTACTGCCTGGTTTAACTAATTGAACCCTCGGCGTGTCGCAAATATTCCCGTCACATGAGTGCTGTCTGAGTACTTATCGAACGATTTCTGCGATCTCCTTGGCTAATCCCCCATCAACTCGAGCATGCAGTGAGGTTCCTTCGGGTAGATACTCTTCACGCAATATCTCACCACGTTCGTGTATCGCGCTCACTAAATCGCCGCGGTCATAAGGGATCACTGTATTAATTTCAATCTTAGGTCTGGGCAGCGAACTTTCAATGGCATGAATTAGCCCTTCAATTCCAAAACCGGTACGAACTGAGAAGGCATAGCTATTAGGTTCGGCGCGCAAAATTTGCATCACCATTTCGGGGTCTGCGATATCAACTTTATTAATCGCGATAATCTCCGGAATCTCAGCGCCGCCAATTTCAGTGATTACCTCACGCACTGCTCGAATTTGTTCGAACGGATCTGAATGTGAACCATCAACAACGTGAACAATCAGATCAGAACCGGAGACTTCTTCCAGCGTTGATTTAAAGGCATCGATTAGTTGGTGTGGCAGATGCCGAACGAAACCTACTGTGTCCGACAAGGTATAGACGCGACCATCTTCAGTTTGCGCTTTACGCACTGTTGGATCAAGTGTTGCGAACAAAGCATTCTCAACTAAGACGCCAGCGTTGGTTAACTTGTTTAATAGCGAAGACTTTCCGGCATTTGTGTAGCCGGCAATTGCAACCGAAGGAATGTTATTGCGGCGACGCTCTTGTCGCTTGGTGTCGCGAGAAACCTTCATCTCAGCGATCTCACGACGTAGTTTTGCCATCTTGTCGCGAATCCGTCGACGATCGGTTTCAATCTTGGTTTCACCAGGGCCACGACCACCGATACCTGCACCGCCAGCTGCGCGTCCACCAACTTGGCGCGAAAGCGATTCACCCCAACCGCGTAAGCGTGGCAATAAGTATGAAATCTGGGCGAGCTCTACTTGCGCTTTACCTTCTTTGCTTTTGGCATGCTGGGCGAAAATATCAAGAATTAGGGCGGTGCGATCGATAACTTTAACTTTGACTTTCTCTTCTAGCTGTCGAAGTTGAGACGGTGAAAGTTCACCATCGCAAATTACGGTATCTGCCCCAGTTGCGACAACTACTTGTCGTAGTTCGATAACTTTTCCAGAACCGATATAGGTTGCCGGATCTGGTTTATCGCGCCGTTGGATTAATCCTTCCATAACTTCTGAACCGGCAGTTTCGGCTAGCGCTTTTAGTTCGGCCAACGAGTTCTCGGCCATCGTCGAACTACCTTCAGTCCAGACGCCAACCAAAACAACTTTTTCTAACTGCAGCTCGCGATACTCAGCTTCCGAAATATCTTGTAACTGAGTAGAAAAGCCTTTAACGCGACGGAGAGCATTACGCTCAACTAAATCAGGCTGAATACTTTCGGCGTAATCATCGCTATCTGCAGCATCGAATTCGGCAGCAACTCTTGCGCTCTCGGCAAGTAACACTTCGAAATCATCGATGTTGTCTGGTTGATCACTCACAATTAAACAATAGAGCAATAAGGACTAAACTGCCTATTATGCGGGTAATCAATCAAGAACAGTTGAAAGCAATTCTTTCTAACTATACGAATAACCCAAGAATTGTTGCCTCGGGCAACTTTGCGGCCCCGAAAGTCTTGTTATCTGCTGCAGCCGAAGTAATTCCCGAATTTAAATTGCATATGTTAAATGCCCACGATGGCATTCCAGATCGCGAAGGAATTACTTACGAAACTGCTTTCGTTGGGCCAGCTATGCGCAGGCATCCACGGCTCAACTATTTCCCAGCTCGACTAAGTATGTTGCCGGTGATAATTCGCGAGCACCTGCGCCCCGATCTAGTTTTTCTACATACCTCTGCCCCTCGTTTCGACACAGTAAGCTTGGGCATAGAGGTAAATGTCCTGCCAATGGCAATTGAAACCGCACAAGCCCATGGTGGCTTAGTCATTGCCCAAGCAAACAAGCAAATGCCATATACCTATGGCGATGCTCAGATCTATGAGAGCGAGATTGATTACTTAGTTGAAGTGGATGAACCACTATTACACAAAGAACAGATTCCCATTTCAGAGACTGCTCAAGAGATCGGTAATCGGATCGCAGCCCTGATTAGTGATAACTCAACGCTTCAATTAGGAATCGGCGCGGTGCCTGATGCGGTTCTCTCTAGCCTAAAAGATCGCAGCGGAATGCGGATCTGGACAGAAATGTTTAGTGATGGCGTTCTCGAACTTTACAAAAGAGGGGTACTCGATAAAGAAGTATTGCTAACTGCATCTTTTCTCTTCGGAAGTCCCGAACTTTATGACTGGGTAAACCTCAATAAGTTAGTTCGCATGCGCCGTACCGAGCGCACAAATGATCCAAGCCAGATTGCCCGACAAGCGCGTATGACCAGCATTAATGCGGCGCTAGAAATTGACCTCTTTGATCAAGCTAATGCCAGTCATGTACGCGGTCAGATTTACTCTGGCTTTGGCGGCTCGACCGATTTCATTGTGGGCGCTCTTCACTCTCGTGGCGGTGCATCATTTATGGCACTTCCGTCGTGGCATCCCAAAGCAAATGTCTCAACCATCGTCCCCAACATTGGCTCAAACATCACTAGTTTTCAGCACTCTTATGTTGTTACAGAGCAGGGTGTCGCTTCTTGCTTCGGAAAATCGCAGAATGAACAGGCTACGAATTTAATTGAAAGTGCAGCTCATCCAAATGCCAAGGAGGCACTTCGTGAAAGTGCGCGAAAACTAAATCTTTTAAAGTAAGTACTTACTGATGTCGTAATCAGCAATTAAGACTGCTGGCCCAATAAGTGTTGCATTGCTATGTCCGTCGATATCAACTTCTAACCGACCTCCGGGTGGATTAACGATCCATCTGGCAGGCAACTTCGCTTTGGTTTGCAAGGTTGCAGCTAGTGCAACCGCGCAAACGCCAGTACCGCAAGATCTAGTCTCACCACTTCCGCGTTCGAAAACTCGCATCTTTACTTCGCGCTCACCAGTGATCTCAACAAATTCCACGTTGACGCCTTCGGGGTAGGCATCCTTAGGGCGAACAACTGGTGCTTCAGCCAGTGCGCCAACTTCGTTCAAATCAGTTACGAAAACTACTGCGTGCGGATTTCCAACGCTGATGTGATAACCGTTCCAGACTTTGCCATTTGCAGCCGCTGAAATCTCTTCATCTTCATCAGTAACCTGACCCATATTTACTGAGATGTCTCCAGTTGCCGGAACTCGCAAGTGTTTAACGCCGTCACGCGTATCGATCGCGAAAATTCCTTCGGGTTGATGACCGCGCTCAACTAAGTATTTTGCCGTTACGCGAATTCCATTGCCACACATCTCGGCGAGTGAGCCATCAGCGTTGCGGTAATCCATAAACCAGCGCTCATTCTTTTTGCCTATTCGAATAAGCCCATCAGCGCCGATCCCAGTTTGGCGATTGCAAATTGCCGCCGTCTGCGCGGTTGTAATCGATGCCTTATTTTCAGGATCAAAAACTAGAACGAAGTCATTTTCAGTGCCGTGGCCATAGGTTGCAATCATGATTTGGCTATTCTATTTCCTGCAAGATTATTTCGAGCCGAGGTTGGATTGGCGAAATCCATTTAATTCGAGCATCTCGTGAGAACCAAGTCTCTTGCCGTCTGGCGTACTGTCTAGTTGCTCGTTTAGTCTCTTCAATCGCCGCATCAAGAGTGAGATCACCTCGGCGCATTGCAATAACTTGGGCATAACCGAGTGCCAATTGAGCCGTACGTGCTGATGTAATGCCGGCTGCAATACAACGATCTACTTCGTCTACTAATCCAGCGGCATACATGCGATCTACTCGATCACTAATTCGCTCACCGAGTGCTTCGCGATCCATGACTAACCCAAATTGTCTAGCGGCTGGATAAAGCTCAGAATCTTTTCGTGGCAAGTTCGCAGTGAAAGGTTTGCCAGTAATTTCGATAACTTCAAGTGCTCGAATAATTCGACGAGTATTTGCACGATCAATTGCTAGAGCTGCGGCTGGATCAAGCTTTTCAAGTCGCTCAAATAAAACATGTGCGCCAAGTTCTTCGGCTTCTTTCTCGAGTGATTCACGAACCGCCGGATTAGTATCTGGAAAATTTAACTCATCTAAAATAGCTTTGATGTACAGGCCAGTTCCGCCCACAATCACCACAGATTTTCCACGACTCTGGATCTCTGAAATCTTTGCCCGAGCCTGACTTTGATACCAAGCTACATTCGCATCTTCGGTTACCTCTAAAACATCTAGTAGGTGATGCGGGATCCCCTGACGTTCCTCAACACTTAGCTTGGCCGTGCCGATATCCATGCCTCGATAGAGTTGCATGGAGTCTGCATTGATGATTTCAGCGCCAATTTGTTGAGCGACTGAAATTGCTAGATCGCTTTTGCCAGTGGCAGTAGCGCCGCAAATAACAATTAACTTCATGCGCGAATAACCGGGATACCTAACATGGTGCCCTTGGCTTCGCGCTTAGCTCGACGTTCTACTTTGCCACCGTTACCAATTAGGTAGTGCGAAGAACTCTCGGTGATATCAACTGTAATCAAATCACCAGGTAGCGGTTGCTCAACCATTGAGTTGAAGTGAACCAATCTGAAATCTTCACTGCGCCCAGTCATGCGATCGTTATCGCCATTACGACGACCAGAAACTTCAGCTACTAGAACTTTCATAGTGCGGCCAATTGCCTCGGCATTTACCGAAGCAGAAATCGCCTCTTGATGCGCGTGTAAACGGGTGTATCGCTCTCCCACAACTTCAGCAGGCACCTGATTTGGCATCACCGCAGCTGGCGTTCCTGGACGAATGGAATATTGATAGGTGTAGGCCGCCGAGAATCTTGCTTGCGTGCAGAGATCAAGTGTTGACTGGAAATCTTCTTCAGTCTCACCTGGAAAACCTACGATAATGTCGGTAGTTACTTGTGAATGCGGCATTGCTTTGCGCACGCGATCGAGAATTCCTAGATATCGATCGGTGCGATATGAGCGGCGCATTTCTTGCAAAATTCGGTTAGATCCAGATTGCAACGGCATATGTAGATGCGGCATCACATTTGGGGTGCTAGCCATTGCTTCGATTACATCATCTGTAAAATCTCTTGGGTGTGGTGACATAAAACGAACTCGCTCAAGCCCTGCTATTTTTCCGCATTCCTTAAGCAAGTTCGCAAAAGCAGCGCGATCACCAAATTCAACTCCGTAAGCATTTACATTCTGCCCTAGTAAAGTAATTTCAATGACGCCAGAATCAACTAACGTATTAATCTCGCGCAAAATGTCACTTGCTGGTCGATCTTTCTCAATTCCGCGCAAGGTTGGCACAATGCAGAAGGTGCAAGTGTTATTGCAACCGACTGAAACAGAGACCCATGCCGTAAAGTCACTAAATCGTTTAGCTGGCAAAGTTGATGGGAAATGTTCTAACGCCTCCAAAATTTCGATTTGAGACTCTTCTTCAATTCGTGCCCGCTCAAGCAGCACTGGCAATGAGCCAACGTTGTGGGTTCCGAAAACCACATCAACATACGGAGCCTTCTTTAAAATCGTGGCTTGATCTTTTTGGGCTAAGCAACCACCCACTGCAATCTGCATTGCTGGATTAGCTTTCTTGACTGGCGCTAGAAAACTTAAATTTCCGTAGAGTTTGTTATCGGCATTTTCGCGAACGGCGCAGGTATTGAAAACCACTAAGTCTGCTTGCTTGCCCTGCTCGACTGGCACATAACCATCGGCTTCTAGCAAACCAGCAATACGTTCAGAATCGTGCACGTTCATCTGGCAGCCGTAAGTCTCGACCAGATATGTGCGCGTCATGCCCCTAATCGTAATGGCAGCGGCAAAATCTCGGTATTTAGGCTCTTGCGATCAACTACGAGTACTTGATGGTTAGCCAAAACAGTCCAGTCGTCATGGCCCCAACCGGTAGATGAGATAACGACGCCGCTTTCATCGCTGCGATAGCGCAACTCGTAATGTGAATTAACTGTCCATTCACTCCGCTCGCTTTCGTTGAATTCGCACGCAGCAATCAAATAATCAGGTGTTAACAGCATGCAATTTATGCTCGAGAAATCGCAGTTGTCGCTGATTTTAGTTACAGCACTTCGTAGACCATCGACTAATCCGTGCTTTTTAATCTCGCTAAGAATTGCATAGAAGTAGCGCTCGCTATCAGTACTGCCTTGCGCGCGATTAGCGAACTCTGGATCAATGAACGCTTCGACTGATGCCGCTGGCCGAATTGTGCCGTTATGCATAAAACTGTAAGTGCCATCGACAAAGGGATGGTTATTCTTGATATCAATGGTCAGGCCCTTAGAAGCTAAGCGCAAATGCAGAAGTCCAGAATCTGCAGGGCGATCTTTAACATCTACGAAAGTGCTGCTAGCTACTGCGCGCTCTAGGTCAACAGTGCGCGAAACTTCGCCATTCCTATTGATGGAAGTAATACCCCAACCATCTTTATGTTCATCTGACATTGCGACAAAATTTTCAAAACCTTCGCCCACAATTTCGGCGAAGGTAGTTTCTGAACTTGCGGCGTAAGCTAGTAGTCGGCACATAATCGCGAACTTTACCTGCTTTACTTAGATTTAGTTAGCCGAATCGGTTCTTGGCCACGCGCAATTAAGCGCTCGAAGTGCTTCTCACGCTTTTCATTGAAGCGGTCAGATTCGGTAGTTGCGGCTGCCAGGAAAGCACTTAACTCATCACGTGCAGCTTGGCCATCTCCCGAAAGGTCTTCTCGCCCAAACACGTTCCAGGCGCGAAGGACAGGTGCTATTACATCTTCTAGGTGTTGTTGCATATCGTAAATTCCTGCCAATGCAATTCCGACAGACTTACGCGCAAAACCTGGCATGCCTGCTCCTGGCATATCGAAATTAGTTACAACATCTGTAATTGCTCGCATCGCTGCATTTGGTTCTAGATCAAGAGCCGCGCCGAGTAAATTTCGATAGAAAATCATATGCAAGTTCTCATCAAGGGCAACTCGTTGCAACATGCCTTCGCAGATTGGGTCATCGGAAATGATTCCGGTGTTGCGATGCGAAATACGCGTAGCTAATTCTTGGAATGAAACATAGGCGACGGTATGTAGCATGTCATTCTCGTAAGGTTTTTGATAACCAACTGACATGTGTGCCATGCGTAGATCTTCCAACTCGTAAGGATCCACACCGCGCGTCGCCATCAAATAGTCGCGCATAACAATGCCGTGGCGATTTTCTTCAGCAGTCCATCGCTCAATCCAGGTTCCCCAAGCACCATCTCGACCCATCGCAATTGCAATTTCGGTGTGATAGCTAGGTAAATTATCTTCAGTCAAGAGATTAAGAACTAAGGAGTCTTGAGCAATTGGAGAAAGTTTAGAATCTTTAGCTTCCCAGGCATCACCATTTAGTGGGCCAGCAAAGTTACGACCTTCAGACCATGGCACATAGTCATGCGGGTACCAGTCTTTTTGAATCTTCAAATGTCGTTCGAGTTCTACGGCAACAGCTGGTTCGAGATCGCGAATCAATCGCATTTGGATTGCTGGATCAAGACTCGTCATAGTGCAACGTTACGTTGCTAAAAACTTACTCGCGAGTTAGAACTAAAGTGTTGCTAAATTAAAGGTTCTCTTGAGCGCGCTTGTGTGCAGCTTCACTGCGCCATTTGGCAATCGCAGCATGATTGCCACTTAGTAATACTTCGGGAACTTCGATTTCGCGCCAATTGGCAGGTTTAGTAAATGAGGGATACTCCACGAAACCATCGGTCATATGTGATTCCTCAACTATTGAGGCTGGATTACCTAGAACTCCCGGAATCAAGCGAGTTACGGCTTCGATAATTACCATTGAAGCGACTTCGCCGCCACCTAATACATAATCGCCAATCGAGATTTCATGCACTCTGATACCGCGTTCGCGATATGCAGTCGTTGAATAATGTTGGCGAACTCGATCATCAATACCTTCGTATCGGCCGCAAGCAAAAAGTAAATGTGATTTCTTGGAAAGCTCTTCAGCCATTCGCTGGTTAAAACGCTTTCCGCCTGGAGTGAGAATGATTAGATCGCATTCATCGGTGATCAAAGCATCTAGCGCATCGCCCCAGATTTGCGCCTTCATAACCATGCCAGCACCACCACCGTAAGGTGTGTCATCAACACTATGATGGTTATCGCTTGTGTGCTCGCGCAGATCGTGCACATCGATCTCGATCAAACCTTTATCTTGAGCTTTTCCTAGTAATGAAAGTTCAAGTGGTGCTAAATATTCAGGGAAGATCGAGATGACATCAATTCTCATTTCATCTCCCCCGAAATAATTGGCGGAATAACCACCACGATTTTGGCTTTGATATCAACGACTGGAACTAACTGACGAACGAAGGGAACTAAGACTTCGCCTTTTTCAGTCTTTATCGCAAGCACGTCTTGGCCGGGCAAATTAAGCACATCGCTAACTTCACCGAACTTGCTGCCATCTTCTAAGTTCGCTACACAACCAATTAATTGCAGCACATGATAATCGTCTTCATCTTCACCCGGTGCGTCGATATCAACGTCGGCATAAAGCAATGTGTCGCGCAACGCCTCTATGCCATTGCGATCGCTAATACCTTCAAAACCAAGTAAGAGAATTCCATTATGTACTCGAACAGAATCAACGGTTAAAGAGGTTCCTTTATCTGTCTCAACAGCTGCACCCAAAGCAAAACGAGTCGCCGCATCGTCGGTACGAACTTCGATTGTGGCTTCACCCAAGATTCCGTGAGCCTTGCCGATACGGCCCACGAGTAAACGCATTATGAGCGGCTTAAATTAAGGGTTAACGAACCTCGTCAGCTTCAACCAGATCAACACGAATTGTGCGACCTGCGAGCGCGCTGACGACGGTACGAAGCGCCTTTGCGGTACGGCCATTGCGACCAATTACCTTGCCGATATCTTCTGGATTAACTCGAACCTCAAGTGTGGTTCCACGTCGGTGAGTTTTTTCCTTAACGACTACATCTTCGGGTGAATCAACGATTCCCTTAACTAAATGTTCTAGGGCTTCATCAATCATTTTTATTCAGCAGCCTTGTCTTCTTCGGTTTCAGACACAGCATCGGTGTTCGCAACTTCAGCTGGAACCTCGGAAACAGCAATGTCTGCTACTGGCTCGGACACCTCGGACACAGCAATCTCTGCTACTGGCTCGGACACTTCAACGGCCGCTACTTCTTCCACAGGGTTTGCCTTTGCAGCAAGCTTCTCTTGCGCCTTCTTCTTAAGAGTTGTGGCGCCTTCCTTTGGTTCATCCATTGCTTGCTTAACAGCGGCTTCGTAAGCAACGCTCTTAGCTGGCTTAGGTGCTGCAACGCGAAGAGTGCCTTCAGTTCCTGGAAGACCCTTGTGCTTCTGCCAATCACCGGTAACTTTTAGAAGTGCTTCAACTGCAGCAGATGGCTGTGCGCCAACGCCTAACCAGTATTGAGCACGCTCTGAGTTAACCTGAATTAGAGATGGTTCTTGTCCTGGAACGTAGCGACCAATTTCTTCAATTGAAAGACCGTTGCGAGCTTTACGAGCATCTGTAACAACGATACGGAAAAATGGGGTGCGGATTTTGCCCATGCGCATTAAACGAATTTTTGTAGCCAAGTAAGTATTACTCCTGTAAATGTATGTCGTACTTAATCTGCTTCAGCGGGGTGCGAAGCTAACCAAGAACGCGCTTTGGACTTAGGTAAGTTCCGGGGATAGAGGGCCCCGTCACAGGAGGCCAATCTTGCCAGTTTCAGGCTCAGATACGAAATCGAGCGAGAGCCTAGCCCTGCTCTTCAGCTGCGCGTTTTGCGGGGTTTCCGGAGCGGGATTTCTTCTTCGGCGGCTGATTGCCCTTCTTGGGCGCACTCATGCCCGGGATCGTAGCCCCTGGCGGTAGACCCATACTGGCTGGCATTCCGGCAGGAACTTTGCCATTGCGCATCTGCTTCATCATTTTTTGGGCCGCAGTGAAGCGCTCAACCAATGAATTCACTTCAGAAACTTGGCGTCCGCTGCCAGCTGCAATTCGAGCACGTCGTGAGCCATTTAAAACTTTGGGATCGCGGCGCTCAGTTGGTGTCATTGATTGCACGATTGCTTTTGTGCGCACGATTTCAGATTCGTCAAAGTTCTCGATCTGTTTTTTCATCGCTCCAGCACCAGGCAACATGCCCAAAATTTTGCCCATTGAACCCATCTTGGACATAGCTGAAATCTGTTCTAGGAAGTCTTCAAGAGTGAAGTCATCTCCACGAGCAAATTTTTCTTCCATCTTTGCGGCGCCTTCGCCACTAAATGCTTTTTTGGCTTGCTCGGCCAAAGTTGCAACATCACCCATGCCCAAGATGCGCGAAGCCATTCGATCAGGATGAAATAAATCAAAGTCAGCTAATTTTTCACCAGTTGAAGCAAACATAATTGGCTTACCAGTTTGGGAAACGATTGAAAGTGCGGCGCCTCCTCGAGCGTCACCATCTAACTTAGTTAGCACTACCCCATCGAAACCAACGCCGTCTTGGAAAGCTTGCGCAGTTCTAACAGCATCTTGACCAGTCATGGCATCTACAACGAAGAGAATTTCATCTGGTGAAATTGCATCGCGAATATCTTTTGCTTCTTGCATTAGTTCTTCATCGACACCTAGACGACCAGCGGTATCAACAATTACGATGTTATGTAGTTTCGCTCTAGCGAATGCAATACCTTCGCGCGCAACTTCAACTGGATTGCCAACTCCGTTACCTGGCTGTGGCGCAAAAACTGGGATCCCGGCATTTTGACCAACTACTTGTAACTGAGTAACTGCATTAGGGCGTTGTAAATCTGAGGCAACCAAAATTGGCGTATCGCCCTGGTCGGCAAAATACTTGGCTAACTTTCCAGCCAGCGTTGTTTTACCTGCACCTTGCAAACCTGCCAACATGATTACCGTTGGCGCCACTTTTGCTAAGCGCACTCGTCGAGCTTGGCTACCTAATAATTCAACTAGAGCCTGATTAACAATTTCAAAAATAACTTGGGCTTGATTAGCACCCGCTTGCAGATCAATTAAGGCTGCTTTCGCCTCGACCTCAATTTTGCTAACAAAGTCTTCAACGACCGTTAAAGCTACGTCGGCATCTAATAGAGCTTGTCGAATCTCTTGGCAAACATTTGCGACGTCGGAATTAGATAACTTTCCGCGTGACCTTAGCGATGAAAATGCATTGCTAAAACGATTGCCAAGAGACTCGAACATAGCCTGATCTTACTAACAACTTAGGAACTGACTAAATTGCATCCGATCCGTGCTCGCCAGTACGGACTCGAACCACATCTTCAACCGGAGTAACCCAGACCTTGCCATCACCGATCGAGCCAGTTGAAGCTGCCTTAACTATTTCTCCGACCACGGAATCAGAGTCTGCGTCGTCAACTAGAACTTCAACTCTTACCTTTGCGATTAGATCAACTTTGTATTCAGCACCGCGATAAACCTCAGTGTGACCACGTTGACGACCAAAGCCACTTGCTTGTGAAACGGTGATGCCTTTTACACCAAAAGCTTCGAGAGCATCTTTAACTTCTTCCAACTTATGTGGCTTCAAAATTGCTGTTACTAGTTTCATATTAAGGAACCTCCACGAGTTGATCCGGACATTTCATAAGCAGATTCGGCATGTTCATTGAAGTCGACGCCTTCTAGTTCAGATTCTTTAGTAACTCGGAATCCAATGGTCTTTTCAATTGCAAAGCCGATTATCAATGTTGCAATGAAGGAATATCCCGCAACCATTGCTACGCCTAGTGCTTGCTTGCCAAGGAGTGCAGTTCCGCCTCCGAAGAACAAACCATCAAGGCCGATGCTGTTAACCGCACTTGAGCCGAAGAATCCGATTGAGAGCGAACCCCAGATTCCGCCAACTAAGTGCACACCAACTACATCGAGTGAATCATCGAAGTTGAATAGATACTTCATGCCGACTGCAACTGAACAGATAACGCCGGCTAAGAAACCGATAACTACTGCTGCCCATGGTGCGACGAATGCACACGCTGGCGTAATTGCAACTAAACCAGCAACTGCTCCCGATGCTGCACCAAGCGTCGTTGCATGACCGTTGCGAATCTTCTCAACTGTTATCCAACCAATCAGCGCTGCTGCTGCAGCTACCTGTGTGTTTAGGAAAGCTAAACCTGCAATTCCATTTGCACCTAGAGCTGAGCCGGCATTGAAACCAAACCAACCGAACCAAAGTAATCCAGCACCTAGCATTACCAAAGGTAGCGAATGCGGACGCATTGATTCTTTGCGCCAACCGATGCGCTTTCCAAGAACAATCGCAAGCGCCAATCCAGCCGCGCCAGCATTAATGTGAACCGCAGTGCCGCCAGCAAAGTCTTGAACGCCTTTAGCGGCTAGATAACCAGCACCAGTTACAACATCGCCGACCTTATTGCCGAATGCAAATACCCAGTGTGCTACTGGCAAATAAACAACGGTTGTCCAAATAGCAACAAAAATTGTCCAAGGTACAAACTTGGCACGATCAGCAATGGCACCTGAGATAAGTGCTGGCGTAATGATTGCGAACATCAATTGGAAAGCAGCAAAAACTAGAAGTGGAATTGGATACTCGCCACCGTTGTTTGCAACCGCATTCACTTGGTTTCCAAGATCAGAAACTTTGATTGCTCCATACCAAGCCGACTTTCCATCGACGCCGAAAGCAAGTTCAAAACCATAAATAACCCAGATGATGCTAACAATTCCAATAGTGGCCATCGACATCATCATCATATTCAGAACGCTCTTGGTGCGAACCATGCCACCATAGAAAAACGCTAAGCCTGGAGTCATCAGCAAGACCAATCCAGAACTTGCCAACATCCAAGCGGTATCACCAGTACTAATATCCATGAGTAATCACTTTCGAAGAGTTTGTTGCGATTCTCGCCCTTGAGATGTCGGTAATCTCTCTTATTTGGATTACAGGAACCCGCCCGAATTGTTACGTGGGCGTTAAAAGATCGGTCTATTCAGCTTCCAAAATGCCAGTTATGTAAATTTCTGGGTCAAAGGGCACGAGATCCTCTAAGGCCTCCCCCGTGCCGATCCATTTAATCGGCAGATCAAGTTCATGTTCAATTGCTAACGCAATTCCGCCTCGGGCGCTGCCATCTAACTTAGTTAAAACAATGCCAGTAACTTCAACCGCCTCGGAAAAAAGCTTTGCTTGGCTTAAGCCATTCTGACCTGTCGTTGCATCCACTACCAAGAGCACTTCATTAACTGGCGTAACTTTTTCAATCACTCGCTTAATCTTGCCAAGTTCGGCCATCAGATCTGCTTTATTATGCAATCTACCTGCCGTATCAATTATTAGGAATTGAAAATTATCAGCGATCGCTTTTGTCGCGCTATCAAATGCAACAGCCGCTGGTTCGCCATTAGGTTTTCCAGTAATAACAGTTAGCCCAATACGTGTTGCCCAAGTTTGTAATTGCTCAACAGCTGCTGCTCGAAAAGTATCGGCAGCGCCTAGCAAAACCCGGTTGCCAGTGCTTGAAATACTTGCAGCTAACTTGGCAACTGAAGTTGTTTTTCCCGTGCCATTAACCCCAATTACTAAAATTGTCGTTAATCCGGTTTCTGAAATGGCCAACGTCCGTGGCTTAGAACTAAGCAGCGCAGTAAGCGCCTCACGAATAGCTTCAATTGGTTCTTCGGCTTTACTTTTCTTAGCACTTGCCAGAATCGCATCGGTTAATGATGCGCCGAGATCTGAGGCAATTAACTCACGATAAAGCTCATCCCAATCAGCAGCAGTTACTGATGAGGTGCGAGTGACTTTGGCTAGAAACTTTTTGAAGAAGCCCATAGTTAACGGCGCCTAAACATAATTACTTATTCGTTATTTGATTCGCGCAGGCGTTGCGAAATAACTTCAGTTACACCGTCACCACGCATGGTGACGCCATAAAGCGCATCAGCAATTTCCATAGTGCGCTTCTGGTGAGTAATGATGATTAACTGCGATGTTTCGCGCAGTTCTTCCAGCACGCCTAAAAGACGGCCCAAGTTGGCATCATCAAGGGCTGCTTCAACTTCGTCCATTACATAGAACGGACTTGGGCGTGCCTTAAAGATCGCAACCAACATTGCAACGGCAGTCAAAGACTTCTCGCCGCCAGATAAGAGTGACAGGCGCTTGACGCGTTTTCCAGGCGGACGGGCTTCAACATCGACACCGCTATTAATCGGATCATCTGGGTTCGTCAGAATCAAGCGGCCATCGCCACCAGGAAATAGTCGAGCGAAGATGGTTTCAAAGTGTTCCGCCGTTGCTTCGTATGCTTCCATGAAGATCTGCTGAACTCGTTCATCAACTTCTTTCACAATGTCTAACAAATCTCTACGAGTGTTCTTCAAGTCTTCGAGTTGTTCAGCTAAGAATTTCAGACGTTCTTCAAGGGAGGTGTATTCCTCAAGTGCCAGCGGATTGATCTTGCCGAGCAAAGTAAGTGAACGTTCAGTTGCCGCCAAGCGCTTTTCTTGTTGATCACGACGATATGGAATTAATTCAGTTGTGATGATCTCGCCAGCTTCATTTTCAATAAAGGTCGGCACATCATTCTCTGGACCATATTCACGAACCAAAGTCTCGGTATCAATTCCGAGTTCTTCAACCGCCTTTGATTCAAGTTGCTCAATGCGCATACGTTGTTCGGCGCGGGCGATTTCATCTTTATGAACGCTAGATGTCAGCACTTCTAATTCAGCGGTAAGTTCGCGATTGCGTGCGCGAGCAGAAAGAGTTTCGCCTTCACGGATCGAACGTGCTTCCTCAAGTGCAGCTCGCTGTGTAGCTGCCTTTGCAATAGATCTTTCAATATGAATTAACGCTTCGTAAGCTGCTTCAGCAATAGCTTGCGAAATGATTGCGCCTCGCGCACGTGCGCCACGACGAGAAACCGCACGTTCTGATGCTTCGCGTTCTGAGATGGCAGCTTCGACAAGTGCCTTAATGCGTGCAGCAAGAGAATCTAAACGTTCTTCACTAGTTCGAACAGCGAGTCGTGCCTCAACTTCGGTTGTACGCAACCCAGAGACGCGCTCGCGCAAAGCATCTGCTTGTGAATGATCTGGGTTGGCGATCTCACCAGATTGAGTTAATTGGCTTTGCGCCGACTGTAGTTCGCCCTCATCGCGGCTCTTTGCAGTTGTAGTTTCGGCAATAGCTGAATTTAAACGTTCAACTTCGGCAGTCGCTGACTTCATGTGTTGGCCAGCAACGGCTAGTTGCTCAGTGATCGCTGCGATACGAGCGTCAGATTCATTTAACTTAGAGAGCGCAACATCGAAAGCGGATTGCTTACCTTCGATCTCCTGAGCAGCGGAATTGATCGCAAATTTAAGTCGATCACATTCATTTGTAATCGTCTGTAGTTCACTGCGCAGTTTCTCAATTAAAGCTTTAACTTCGATCAGCGAATTAGTGTTCTTGGATCCACCACGTGCTCGAGATTTAGTGAAGAAGTCGCCATCGCGAGTAACCACAGTTAGTTCAGGGTGGTTACGCAAAATATCAGCAGCCTCAGCAGCTGTTTCAGTGACTACAGTTTTGCCTAGAAGATCTGAAATCAAATCTGAAACTGAGTTAGAGCGAATATGCGCAGTAATTGAAGTTAATCCCCCGGCAAGCGGTACCGAATTGCTGCCTTGGTTCTGGTGAACTAGAACATCGGCCTGTCCGAGATCTTCGCTGCGCAGCGTACTTAGCGCTGTAATTGCCGCAGAAATATCTTGCACCACAATGGCATCTGCTAACTGACCAAGAGCAGCTGCTACTGCATTTTCCCAACCACCATCAATTTCAATTAACGAAGCTAGTGAGCCAAGGGTGGCAAGACCGCGCGGTTCGCGAAGAAGAGCGGCTGCACCGTTTCGTGATTGCGCAGAAAGTTCGAGAGCCTCTAACTTTGATTCAAGTGCATTGCGAGAACGATCTGCAATGCGCTCAGCATCAACTAGTTTCTGATGTTCATCGCGTGCTGCTGCGAGTGCTGACTTGGCACTTTCAAAGGCAGCATCTAGGCCCAACTCGCCTGAATCAGCGCTAGCAATTTCAAGTTCATGAGTTGCATATTCACGTTGTGCTAGATCGCGGCGATTGGCGGCCTCATCGCGAGCTTTTGTTAGGCGAGCAATTTCTTCAGACATTGCATCAAGCCGCGCAGCGAGTGACTTGATATGGCCCTCTTGGCGCGCGGTGCCTTCGCGTTGATCTGCGATTGCTCGAAGTGCAGCAGCAATACGATTTTCTTCAGCAACCAGTTCAGCTTCGGCTGCAGCTAGTGCTTGTGAAGCATCAGTTAAATTGGTGCGGGATAGTTGAACCAAAGTTTGTAATTGTGATTCCTCGCCGCGCAAAGTTTGCGCCTCTGCCTCGAGTGCTTCTGGGTCGCGACCAGCAGTACGTGCTTCTTCGGCTTCTTCGGCCAAGAAGCGCGAACGCTCTTGAGCCAGGCTCTGAGTACCGCGGAACTTTTCACGTAATGAATTTAATTGATAGAAAGTCTCTTGAGCTTGAACTAAACGTGGACTATCTACTGCTGCTTGTGAATCTAACTCTTCTTCGCGGCGGCGAACGCCATCGAGTTCGGCTTCAACTAGAGAGCGTTTTTCGCGGAGCGCTGTTTCGTCAGCAACTTCGGCCGTTAGCGTCTTAGAAAGTTCAATGTAATCATCAGCTAACAAACGCAGCTTTGCATCACGCAAATCAGCTTGAATAGTTGCAGCTTTCTTGGCCACTTCGGCTTGGCGGCCAAGCGGTTTTAACTGACGGCGAAGTTCTACCGTTAGATCTTGAACGCGCGCCATATTGGTCTGCATCGAATCTAATTTGCGCAGCGCTTTCTCTTTGCGCTTGCGATGCTTAAGAACTCCAGCTGCTTCTTCAATAAAGCCACGACGTTCTTCAGGTGTTGCCATCAAGATTGCATCGAGTTGACCTTGACCAACAATCACATGCATTTCGCGACCGATACCTGAGTCGCTGAGTAGTTCCTGAATATCTAGTAAGCGTGAAGCTTCGCCATTAATTTGATATTCACTTTGACCGCTACGGAATAAAATTCTAGAAATTGTTACTTCGGCATAATCAATTGGAAGTGCGCCATCTGAGTTATCAATCGTTAAGGAAACTTCGGCACGCCCAAGAGGTGAACGACCACTGGTGCCGGCGAAAATGACATCTTCCATTTTGCCGCCGCGCAACGACTTAGCGCCCTGCTCACCCATAACCCAGGTAAGCGCATCGACCACATTTGATTTTCCAGAGCCGTTCGGACCCACCACACAGGTGATGCCTGGCTCGAGGCGCAGGGTCGTTGATGACGCGAAGGACTTAAAGCCCTTGAGCGTGATGCTCTTCAAATACACGCGGCAAACCTACCTTGCTGCGGGCTCTACTTCTGACAGTACGGGCAGAAATGAGAGGAACGATTTGCAAAAGAAATTCTTTTTATCAATCGGCCACATCTAGAACATGGTTCGCCTTCACAACCGTAAACCTCTAGTTGAACCTCAAAGTATCCACTCTCGCCATTTACATTTATGTAGAGATCATCAAATGAAGTTCCGCCTGATTCCAAGGCCCGAGTCATAATTTCGCGAGCACTATCAATCAATAGGTTAACTTTCTTGGCTGAAAGATCGCCACAAATTCGTTCGGGGTGAATTTTTGCCGCCCACAGTGATTCGTCTGCATAAATATTTCCGATTCCACTCAGAATCTGCTGATCTAAAATTGCACTTTTGATTTTGCTCTTACGGGTTCGCAAATCTGCCACAACGCTAGCTTGATCAAAGTTAGGATCAAATAGATCAGGCGCAATGTGGGCAGCCATAGTTGGAGTTCCATTGTTTAAGTTATCAACTGCCAGCCAGCCAAAGGTGCGCTGGTCGATGAAGCGAAGTTCACGGTTCTTCTGTAAGCCACCGGCTAAGGTAAATCTGGCACGCACATGGCGTTCATCAGCTTTGCCGATTGGTTGGACTAAGAACTGACCACTCATTCCGAGGTGTGCCATAAGTACTTGCGGACGATCTAACTCAAACCACAAGAACTTGCCGCGACGGTTAATACCAGTGACTTTAGCGCCTTCGAGTGAAGTAATTGGTGCCCAAGAGTCAGGCCGTTCTACCCGCGGATGTAATGTTTGAATATTTTTTAACTTCTTACCGATTACCCAACGCTCTAAACCGCGTCGGACC
>Ga0315902_10004557_pt1 | contig 19944 bp, 17 predicted proteins | sample LakEriMetagenome_9_FD_203523 | JGI IMG/M metagenome (GOLD analysis project Ga0315902, IMG submission 203523) | Freshwater fungal communities from buoy surface, Lake Erie, Ohio, United States - Buoy 12 MA117 | ecosystem: Environmental > Aquatic > Freshwater > Lake > Lake biofilm | place: USA... | reverse complement strand
GGACCAGTACACCACGTTCGCCCTCACCTACGGCGCCGAGTTCGATGGTGGACCGAACGGACCCGGCATTGAGTTCGGCATCATGCTCTTCACTCCACCGTTCGCCTGTCTGGGTGGATGCAAATGACGATCGACCCCAGACCGGGGCCGATCGTGAACAACGCCGTCACAGCCTCCCGCCCCAGCGGTACTGGTAGATGAGGCTCAGCATGTCGAAGTTGTTGCCGGTGCGGGCATACACGCCACTGTTGGCGAAGAGCTTGATGGAGTGGTGCATGCCCAACGGCATCGAGAAGGTGGCGCCGGTGCGCCAGTTGCTCTGGAACTCGGTACGCGTGCCAATGCCCAAGGTGCTGGCCCCGCCGGTGAAGTAGGTGGCATCCACCGAGGCCCATATGCCTTTGGCGAAGTTGCGGATCACGCTGCTCTTGAACGAGACCACGGGCTCCTGGGCCCGGGTGGTCCCATAGAATTCGGTGTTGGTGGTGAAGGCCTGCACACCGGTGGAAAGCTCCACGATCCATTTGCCCAGGGCTTTTGAGGCGCCCACATCGCCCATGACGGACCAGCGGTTGGCGCCGATGTTCACCAGGCGTTCGGGGTCGTACTGGCCGGTGGGGGCGTTCACGCTGAGGCTGGCGCCGATCACCAGGTCCTGTTTGTAGGTGGCGAAGTCCTTCATGTTGAGCGCCGGCGCCCCGTAGAGGTTCACCGCCAGGCGCACGCGGGCATCGGTGATGCCGTCCACGTTCCGGGTGATCCGGGTGTCCCCATAGGTGGCACTGCCTTTCAGGAAGGTGTAGGGGGCCTGCGCGCTCAGCTTGGCAGAGAGGCCCCAGAGGTCCAGCACGCGGGCGTAGGCCATCACCGCGCTGTAGGTGTTCAGCTTGGGGTCCGTGAGGGGCAGGCCGACATCGATGGGGAAGCCGTTCCGTGTGCCGGCAAAGCCCCCGAGAATGAAGTTCACGCCGATGGGCGCATTGGCATAGAGGCGGGGTTCGATCTCCTGGGCCTGGGCAACGAACGGAACGCCCAACAACATCCCGACCAGCAGGAGATGCCTACGGACCGTAAGCAGGCATGGAGCAAGGGAATGCATGAAGGACCACCTGTGAATGCGTGATCAATCTAACGATGATCCTGGCAGGGCCCTGTGACGCTCGTCAACCTTCGTACGCCCTGCCCTGTCGTTGCCAACGATCAGCCGTGGATGCACGGTCCGGAAAAACGCGGGAGCATCCCTCCAAGGACCGCAACTTCGCAGCGTTGAACGTGAACTGAGACCACCATGAAGAAGCTGCTCCTCCTCCTCGCCCTCGTTGCACTTGGCCGCATGGCCACCGCCCAGGAACTGGGCATCCGCTTTGGCGATGTGCTGGGGAACAGCGTGGCGGTGGACGGTCTCTTCCAGGTGGGCGAGTTCAGTCGCGTGCATGCCGACCTGTCCTTCGGCGATGGGGTGGGCATTGAGGCGCTGTACGATTTCCTCTACCGCCCGCTGGGGGCCGATGGCTTCCATTGGTACGTGGGCGCCGGCCCGTCCATGCTCATCGACGACCCGTTCTACCTCGGCTTCAGCGGCGAACTGGGCCTCGATTATCATTTCGACCAGGTGCCCATCTCGCTGAGCCTGGACTGGCGCCCCACGTTCTGGATCATCGAGAAGACCTCGTTCAGGGCCGAAGGGTTCGGCCTCAATGTGCGCTACTGCTTCGGCAGGTAAGAGCCTGGGGAGCTGTCCGGCTTGCCGAAGGAGGCGGCATCCGAAGGACCAAGACGACCTGCGAGGCACACGGCTTGTCGCCGCCCATGAACGAACAAGGCCCCACCCGGAACAGGGTGGGGCCTTGTGTTACGTGGACCAATGGATCACTTGCCCTTGGGCATCATCGGGATCTCGTCGGCCAGTTGCAGTTCCACCAGCATGCCGAGGCGACGCTCGATCTGCATCCAACGGGCAGCGACAGTGGTGGGCAGCACCTTCATCACTTTCTTGGAGTACTTGTCGCGCAGGGCGATGTTCTCCTTCTCCAGTACGACCATGCGCTTCATCAACGAAGCAGCGGCCTCGTCGTTCATGGTCTGGTACTTGGCGGCGTAGTCCTTGATCAGGGCGATGCGCTTGTCCCAATGCTTCTTAAGCTCGGCGCTGTATTCATCCCAGATGGGGGTGAAAGCGGCACTTTGCGCCTCGGTGAGGTTCAGGTTGGCCAGCACGATGGCCTGGTGCTCGGTCCGCACATCGGAACGGACCACTTCAATGAGGTCGTTGTAGCTCTGGGCGGAGACCGCAAGGCCAAAACTGAGGGCTGCGGCAGTAAGAAGGGTCTTCATGGTCGTCTATGGCGTTTGTGCGGCGAAGGTAGATCAGGGCATCCAGCAATACATGATGTTGGTAAAGTTGCTCACAGGTCCGATGAATATCGGCAACTTCGCAGCACCGAACCCCCTGTTGCAATGGCACCACGCCGACCATTGATGCACTTAGCGATCTTCGTTCTGCTGCTCCATCCCCTGGCCTCCATGGCGCAGCCGGACAGCGTGGGCTTCATCCCCCGCAAGAACCTGGTCAAGGTGGGGGTCACATCCAGCGTGGTGAGCATTGTATCGCTCAATTACGAGCGGGTGTTGCACCCGGCATGGAGCGTAGCGCTGACGGTGAGCTACATGGTGCCCAAGCAGCCCAGCAGCCTGCTGGACCTGAACACGGACAAGATCACCGTGAGCGCGGACCGTGCCCTCACCGGCATCTACTTCACCCCTGAGGTGAAGTGGTTCCTGGAGAAGAGCGACAAGCGTCCGGCACCCCGCGGCCTGTACCTCGGCGCCTACCTGCGTTACAGCGATACCCGCTACACCGCCAGTATCTCGGGTGTGGGAACAGGACCCAATGCCGGGGGCACCGTACAGACCAACCTGCAGATCGACCTGCTCGAGTTCGGCGTGGGGCCTTCCTTGGGCTACCAGTTCCTGATGTTCAAGGACCGACTGGCCGTGGACGCCATCTTCTTCGCACCACGCTTTGTGATGTACAAGTTGAAGGTGGAGGCCGACCTCGAAGGCGAGGGCGAGCTCTACTCGGACCTGGCACAGGCCATCGAGGACAAGCTGGGTCGCGAGATCACCAGCATGGACATCGAGCTTTCGCGCACGGGCTCCACCACCATCGACCGCAACAGCCTGGGCTATCGGTACGGCATCAAGCTGGGGTACGCGTTCTGAACGTAGGCCGCAGGGGCGCAAAGGCGCAGAGTGCGCGTGTTCTCCCCATGAATGGCCGTCATGGAGGTGGTATTCCACAGCGGATGGAGCTTCCGACCATGGTGAGCTTGCATGCTTGGCGTCTCTGCGCCTTTGCGGCAGATCCCACGGCTAAAACGCCTCGTAGAACGTCACGTAGAACGCACTGCTGTTGGTGCCCACGCCATAGTCCACGCGGATGTTGCTGCGCTTCTCGGTCTCGAAGCGAAGGCCGATACCCGCGTTGGGCAGCACGGAGGGGATGGACGCGATGTCCGGCGCAACGGCACCCAAGCCCAGCCAGGTGGCAAAACCCCAGCGGCTCTCCAGCGAACCCTTCTTGTTCGGCGTCTTCCGGTTGAACATGTGCCGGTACTCGCCCATGGTGTATACCATCAGCTCGTCACGGTACTGGCCCCACACATAGCCCCGCATGTCCCATGGGGTACCGATCTGCGAGAGCTCCGTCCAGGGCACATCGCCCAGGCAACTGCGGCTGCGCACCTCCCACGCCACGGTGTGGCGGTGCCCCACGGGCAGGTACTGCCGGTAGTCCAGGTCGATCACCCAGAACTCGGTGGTGCCACCCCAAAAGCGGCCGTAGTTGATCACACTGGCGTCCAGGAAAAGCCCTGTATAGGCGTTCACCGGCACATCGCGGCTGTCATACTCGAACACCGCGCCCAGACCCCGGTTGCGCGTGTTGGTCCCGTACTTGACGATGTCCTCATCCGCCGCCATCACCGGGTTGAGCTCCGTGGCTTCGGTGTTGGTGCCATCGTAGATGCCGCCCACGAAGAACTTGGGCTTGTATTGATGCATCACTTTGGCGTAGATCCGCTTCCAGTTGCGATGGTACAGGGAAGTGCTGTCGCTCTTGGGGGTCGCGCGCGCCTTGTCGTATCCCACACCGTAGTAATTGTCCGGCATGTCCTTGCTCCAGATCTCGCCCGTGATCCGCCATTTGTCATCGCGCAGGTAGAGGTTGGCCTTGACGGACAGCTGGGTGGATCCGTTGGTGCTCTTGCCATAACTGAACGGGATGGACGAGCGCAGCAACTTGCGGTCCTTGCGATCGAAGCTGAAGGTGATGAGGCCGCCGGCCGTGATCAGGAACTGCATTTCGGGCGTGTAGCTCGGCGCAACAAAGGGCACGAACTTCATGGGACCGGCCTCGAAGCTCAGCGCGCGCAGGGAATCGCTGTTGTGAAGCACTTCGCCGAGCGCCGTGTGCGGAATGGTGTCCCGGTCCGGCTGGGCATGGCCGAACAGGGCCACGAACAGGGCCGGCAGAAAAGCGAGGAGGCGCATCAAGAGGGGAATTCCTGAAAGCCGCGAAGTTAACGGAGGCTTGTGCGGCCGCACCTGTCATGGGTCATGAAGCGGCCGTCACTTTCAGCAACCTGACAACCGTCAGTCTTGCAGCGTTCAAGGCCTTTGTAGATTGGCACCTCGAAACCCCGAACATCATGCACGCCCTTAAGCTCAGCCTCGTCGGTCTAATGACCGGTTGCATCGGCACTGTAGCCCTTGCCCAATCGCCCCAGATCTCCGTGGGGGCGGAATTGTTGGTGCCGGTGGGCGACCTCGCCGAATCCGCTTCCTTGGGTTACGGCCCTGCCATCGGTTTCGAATATCCCACCTCACCCCGCTCGTCGGTCACCTTGCAACTGGCCTACGATTTCCTGTCCCCCAAGGATGACGATGGGGACGTGGTGGACTCATGGACCTACATGCCCATTCAGCTGGGCGGCAAGTGGTACTTCGCCGAGGAGCAGGCCGGGTTCTACGGCGCGCTACAGGCCGGTATGCATAACGTGGTATATAAGACCAACGAGATCGATCTGGGCCCCGTGCTGGGCACCATTCCGGCGCAGTCGGAGACCGAGGCCTACTTCAGCCGGGCATCGGCGCTGGTTACCAGTTGTCGAAGGTCGACATCGGGGTGCGCTACAATGCGCTGGTCGACGATATCGCCAACCGCGGCTACTTCGGCTTCCGCCTGGCCTATCTGTTCAACCTGGGCGGATAGTCCGCGAACGTTCGGTCCATCCAACAGTCTTGACCGCCATGCCACCAAGGCACTTCCTTGCCGCACTGCTGCTGGCCAATAGCGCACTGACGGTGACGGCGCAACATACGGTTGAACCCATACCTGAGGAACGTGTGCGACATGAAGTGGCGCTGCTCCTGGCCCATACTCATGTGGCCCAAGGCGTGAATGCCGACGGCGACCTCACCTGGATGGCACTGCCCAGTTGGGGATTGAATTACAACTTCTGGATATCGCCCAAGTGGGCCATCGGCCTGCATACGGACCTCATCAACGAGACCTTCAAGGTGGAGGAGAACCTGAGCGAGGAAGAGGCCGCCCCGACCGTGGAGCGCACCCGCCCCATCGCACCGGCGCTCATGGTGTCCTACCGCCCGCACCACCACTGGGCGTTCACGCTGGGGGCCGGTCAGGAGTTCGCCAAGGAAGGTGAACTCTTACTGATGCGCGCGGGCACCGAGTACACCATCCACCTCGGCGGCCCTTGGGAGACCAGCGGCAGCCTGGCCTACGACTTCCGCTTTGATGCCTACGACAGCTGGACGCTCGGCATCGGCATCACGCGCACCTTCAAGTAACGCTGTGATCCGTAAGGCCTGCTCACTTGGATGTGGCAGGCTTCCGGTCGCCCAGCACGAAGTAGCTGAAGCCGAATGTGAAGCCGATCTGTTGGAAGCCGGTCTTGAACTGTACGGTGCTTATGGAGGTGACCACACGATCGTCCACGGCGAGCAATTGCTCCGGCGTACCGGTGTCCGAACCGAACGCGTAGACCAACCCGGCCGTGAGCTTCACCCGCTCGCTGTGCAGGTCCACCCCGGCACTGGCGTGGTAGAGGTCCCAGAAGCTCAGGGTCCCGCTCACATCCATGGGCCGGTCCAACGCCTGCTGATCGAAGTAATTCAGGTCGCTGCGCAGGCCAGCGATCACATCGGCCTTGTCGCTCAGCCGGTACGTGGCGCCCACGGCACCGTTCACCAGGCTGCGGTTGGCGCTGCGCACACGCAACACCGGTTCGTCACCTTCCGCGCTTGCAGGGTAGACCGCATCGGCCTGGGTAAGGGTCATGCGGTCGTAGGCCTCCACAGCGGTGGAATAACAGAAGCGCACGGCCAGCAGGGTCCTGCCGCGCTGCACTTGCAGGCCGGCGTCGAGCATCCACGGCGTATGGTAACGCGTGGCCAATTCCTCGCTGTAGTAGAGATCGCTGATCACGGCCCCATTCACGCTGCGGCCCGTTGCGGACCGATACATGGATCCTTCCCAAAAATGGGTGGACCAGCGCGGCAGCGCCACGGAAGCACCCCACTGCACCCCCTCGTTGCGATGAAGGTAGCCCAGCTTCAGCACGAAGCCGAGGTTCTCCACCTCGCCGCGCTGCACCGAGCCCAGATCGGCCAAGGTCGTTGCAGGGTCCGATGATGACGGACCGGGAAAGATCGACACGTTGTTGACGTACGCGAAGCGCTGGACGAAGGAGCTGCCGAAGAGCGTGGCACCGATGGCACTGCGCTCGCTCAGCGCGTAGCTCGCTCCCAGACCGATCTGGTCATCGCGCACTTCGGTGCTGTTGTTGGTGAGGCCGCGCAGCACCACGGAGCCGGCCACATTCGGGTAGGCATCCAGTTCCACGCTGTTGGCCGCGTCCATCTCGAAGCCGCTGTACACCGCGCTTACGAAACCCAGGCTGATGCGCCACCGCGGCCCTGCATCGAAGGCACCGGCCACCAGGCGGGGGCTGTTGTCCGCCGAAGCGTCGGAGCTGCTCAGCCCGTAGCCGCTAACGTCCTTCATGGACAACTTCTGGTAGTAGATGAAGCTGGTGCTCGCCGTGATGCCATTGCTCTTCACGAAGGCCATGGCCGCCGGGTTATAGAACAGCACCGACTGGTCGTCCGTGCCGGCAATCATCGCGCCGCCCATCAGCTGCGCGTGCGCACCGTGCTGCTGGGTCCAGTACTGGTTGTCCTGGGCCAGGACCGATACAGCCGTGAACAACACGGCCAGGAACGATACAGAGGAACGAGAACGCCGGAGCATGCACAAAGGTGGGGAGCAGCAGGCATGCAACAACGGATAGGCCGTGAACGATAGCAGCGGAAACCCCATTGTGGAACGCACCGGGGAGGACGCCCTGACGGGTTCGCCCATCTTCAAGGGCCACCGGCACGCAACCTGCATGCCGGGGCGAAGCTCGCCGACCAGGATGATCGCGTGCAAATGAGCCCGCATCGGGGATCCACCTTCCTTCCGTGTGGCGCATGGGGTCGAGCGGCTGTTCCGCGCACGTCCGGTCCAGCGCCCACATCCGTTGGAATGTTCGGATCGCCCATGCGCCTACCTTTGACGGCTTCCAATGACGCCGGTCAGGCACAACTAACCAACACCACCATATTGTCTCCATCTTCGCTCCGGCTTGTCCTTCTGGCCACCCTTCTGCTCACTGCCCGCTTGGTACACGGCCAAGCTGCGCTGCTTGTCCTGATCTTCGGCGATAAGGCAGCCACGGAGAACTTCCACTTCACTCTGGATGCGGGCCTCAACCTGAGCAGCATGCCGGGTGTCAGCGGCACCACCACCGCCACCGGATTCTACTTCGGCCTGGGCACCTACGTAAAGATCAACGACAATTGGGCCTTCACGCCGGAGTTCAAACCTGTGTCACCGCGCGGTGGCAAGGGCTTCGAGAACGCCTTTGTGGACACCACAGGCACCGTCGGGTCCTACGCCACCCGCTTGGAGCTGAACTACATCGATGTGCCCCTGCAGTTGCACCGCCGCCTAAGCGACCGGTTCTATGTCCGCGCCGGGCCGCAGATCAGCTTCCTCACCAGCGGCAAGTTGGCCACCACCGGCGATCTGGTGGGCGGCGATGAATTCACCGTGACCAAGGACATCAAGGAGGATCTGGAATCCATCGAATTCGCGCTGCCGATCGACCTCGGCGTGGTGTTCACCAAGCCCCGCGGCTTCAAGGGCATCGACCTGCGCGTGCGCTATTGCCTTGGCCTTACCGAGGTGTTCAAGGACAACGCGGCCGGCATCTCCTCCACCAACAGCACCTTCCAATTCTTCCTCAGCTTCCCCTTCGTGAACGTGGAGGAGGCTGCCGGAAAGTGAGCGGCTCAGCGGAACACGACCTTCCAGTCCTTCGCCATGTCCACCACCACCCATCCGTTCTTCGGTGCTGCTTCCAAGGCGGTGATCAAGGTGCCGCTCACGGGTGCCTTGGTATCGTAGGCTGTTTCGCGCACGCTGTCGGTGTGGTGCACGATCAACCCGAAGCTCGGTAGCGGGTTGCCGATGGTGGTGTACTCCAGCATCGCTTGGTCACCATCGCTGTTGCCAGCACAGAACACGGGCCGCCGACCGATGTGGCGGTGGATCCCCGCTGACTTGCCGGCCTTGTCGTCCACGAAAATGTCCTCAGTGGTCTTTGTCAGAACGGGTACACCGTCCACCAGTTCGAAGGTCGCTGCTGCTGAGCTGCCAATTACTTGCTCCGGCGGAATGCCGTACAGCTCCTCCGCGAACACACGCATGAAGTCGATGCCGCCACCGGAGACGATGAAGGTCTTGTAGCCGTTCGCGCGCAGAAGCTCCAGCAATTCCAACATGGGTTGATAGGTGGCACCCGTGAGCCCGCTTCCGCCTTTCGGTTGTTGGAAGGTCTTCATCCAGTTGCGCACGCTCGTTTGGAAATCGGGCACGGTCATGCCCGCGTGCGTGAGGGCCAAAAGCTTCATCAGGCCATCGTGGTGCTTGCCTGCGGCCAGCGTGGCCAGGTCACCCGCCAGCGCTGCTTTCACCATGGGGTCCTTGGCCAGCTCGGGCTCATTCGGTGCGCGGCGCTTGATCTCGCTGAACACGAAGGCGAGCTGAGGCGGCAGGGGTGCCTCGCTCCACAAGCACCCATCGTTGTCGAACACGGCGATGCGCTCCGGAACCGGCACCAGGTCCTTGGAACCTTCGGTGGTTGTGCGCTTCACGAAGTCGAGGATGGCCTGCTTGGTCGGGCCTTCGTTCCAGCTCGCGAGCGGGTCGGTGGTTGCCGCAACGGTGGTGTCCGTAGTGGTCGTTGCCGTTGCAGGATCCGGTGCGGGTCCTTGGCAGGAAGCCAATATGCAGACAAGCGCTGTGGCAATGAGCTTCCGATGGTACGTTGCTTTCATGGTCGTTATGTTCCGGGGGTTGAGGGGTCGCGTGGCCGCAGGCACAAGATGCACCACCCTGCCATGGCCGCATGTAGCACCACGGCAGGCCAGAGCCCGATGCCCGAGAGCCCTTGGACGATGCTGGCACCGACCAGCATGGCAGCCACTACTGCGTTGTAGAGCAACAGCGCCGCGACCAGTCCACGTGCCGCATCGCTCTGTCCATCGCGCCGGGCAAGCCAGCACGCAAGACCCAGTGCGAACAAGGCGGCACCTGCGATGCGGGCCACCACCCTCGCAGCGGGCGCATCGAGCGCCGTCCCGAGCAGAAGGTCGGCCACCATGTCGGGCAATGACACCAAGGCGATGCCCGCTGCAGCCTCGAGAACGGCGGTCATGACAAGGAGGGTTCCTTTCTTCATGGTACGGTGACTTTTCAGATGCTCACAGTTGCGAAGATCATACACGCACATCGAAGCCCCCTTCTGTAGGATATGGACCATGAACGCAAAGGCCGCATCAGTTGTAGAACTGATGCGGCCCGGAAACGGTCCCAATGCGGGTTATTGTCCTCCTACGGTCATGCCCTTGATCTGCCTCTCGAGCGATTCGAGGCTCCAATCGCCCGGCTTTTGGCTCGGCGGGAAGTCCTTCATGGTCATGAGGAACTTGCTGGCGACCACCTGCATGGGCCCGAGCACATAGGCGCGGTCGATCATCCAGTCGTGGTAGGTGTTGGAGTTCTCATATGCTTTTTCGAACGGGTCGCGACGCAGGTTGAAGAGCAGCGGCAAACGAAGGTGCACCAAGGGTTCACGCCACACCTGGAGCTGATGTGCCCGGTTCTCCAGATAGATCGCCTTCCAATCGCCCACGCGGATCGCCATCACATCGCCATCATCGCCCACATAGATGAATTCACCACGGGGTGAATCCTTCGCTTTGCCGCTGAGGTAATCCACCAGGTTGTAGCCGTCGATGTGGTTCTTGTACGTGCGTCCGTTCAGCACCACACCACCCTTGAGCAATCGCTCCTTGATGTCCGGCGCGCCCGCGATCGCAGCGAACGTGGGCAGCCAATCCTCGTGCGAGACGATCCCGTTGAGCGTGGTGCCGGCCGGGAAGTGTCCGGGCCACTTGATGAAGCAGGGTACACGGAAGGCGCCTTCCCAGTTGCTGTTCTTCTCGCCATGGAACGGCGTAGTACCGGCATCGGGCCAGGTGTTGTAGTGCGGGCCATTGTCCGTGCTGTACTGCACGACGGTATTGTCCGCCAGGCCAAGCTCATCGATGAGCGCGAGCAACTCGCCCACATGCATGTCGTGCTCCACCATGCCGTCACCGTATTCGTCCTGGCCGCTGATCCCGATGTGCTCGGGCTTCACGTGCGTGCGGAAGTGCATGCGTGTGCCGTTCCACCAGCAGAAGAAGGGCCTTCCTGCAGCGGCCTCACGCTTGATGAATGCCTTGGCGGCGGCCAGGGTCTCATCGTCGATGGTCTCCATGCGCTTCTTGGTCAGAGGACCCAGGTTCTCGATGGTCTGGCCGCCCTTGCCGTCGGCCTTGCACTTGATCACACCGCGCGGCCCGAAATTCTCGCGGAAGGTCTTGCCGTTCGCCATCACCATGTCGCCCGGATAATCGCGGTTCTCGGGCTCTTCCTCGGCGTTGAGGTGGTAGAGGCTGCCGACGAACTCGTCGAAACCATGCAGGGTAGGCAGGTGCTCGTCGCGATCGCCCTGGTGGTTCTTACCGAACTGGCCGGTGGAGTAGCCCTGGCTCTTCAGGATGGTGGCCATGGTGACATCGGTCTTCTGCCAGCCTTCCTTGGCGCCGGGCATGCCGACTTTGGTCATGCCGGAACGCACGGGCACCGAACCGCTAATGAAGGCCGCGCGACCCGCCGTACAGCTCTGCTGAGCGTAGTAGTCGGTGAATGCCACACCTTCCCGGGCGATGCGGTCGATGTTCGGCGTCCTGTAGCCCATCATGCCGCGGTTGTTGTGGCTGATGTTCCAGGTGCCGATGTCATCACCCCAGATCACGAGGATGTTGGGTTTCTTGCCTTGGTCCGCCGGCGCTTTGGCGGAGGCTGGGGCTTGTTGGGCACTGGCGCCCATGGACAGGGCGAGGCCTATACCCAAGAGCATGGTCTTGCCTAGTGGAAATTGAAGGTTCTTCATGGGGAAGGTGATGTTAGAGCTTTATGAACGAGTGTCACACGTTCACGACAATGGCGAATAAATGTCGTCATCTTTCACCAGCCTTGCGTAGTGAGGTCGCTACACGGCAACATTCCTTCCTTTGGTTCGTCATCACCATTAGCTTCGGCCCATGTCCCTGCGTCAAGTCCTGTTCTCCGGTCCGCTCCTGTTCCTATGCGCTTGTGGCGGATCGACCCCTGAAACACGCACCACCGCCGCACTGCATGACACGGTGCCACAGTACCCCGACGAGCGCCCCGATGGTGAAGCCCCCGCCGGCATGGTGTGGATACCCGGTGGCACCTTCACCATGGGCAGTGATGATACCCTTGCCTGGCCCGAGGAGAAACCCGCGCACCCCGTGCGCGTGCATGGCTATTGGATGGACATCACCGAGGTGACCAACGCGCAGTTCGCCGCCTTCGTGGAGGCCACCGGCTATGTCACCGATGCCGAAAAAGCGCCTGTGCTGGAGGAGTTGATGAAGCAGGTGCCGCCCGGCACGCCGCCGCCCAAGCCGGAGGACCTGGTGCCCGGCTCGCTGGTCTTCAACCCCGTGGGCAAAGCCCTGCACGACTGCCGCTACCTGGAGTGGTGGAGTTGGACGCACGGTGCCGACTGGCGCCACCCCGAAGGACCCGGCAGCGACATCGCCGAGCGCATGGACCACCCGGTGGTGCAGGTGAGCTGGAACGATGCCACGGCCTTCGCCGCCTGGGCCGGTAAACGCCTGCCCACGGAGGCCGAATGGGAACGCGCCGCACGCGGGGGCGTGGAGCAGCAGCCCTACATCTGGGGGACCGAACATCCCACGGACACCCTCATCAAGTGCAACAGCTGGCAGGGCGCCTTCCCGCAGACCAACAGCGCGGCCGATGGCTTCGTGCGCAGCGCCCCGGTGGGCCGCTTCGCGCCCAACGGTTACGGGCTGTACGACATGGCCGGCAACGCCTGGGAATGGTGCAGCGACTGGCTGGACATGACCCTCTACCCCGCGCGTGCGAACACGCTCACCACCGACCCGCAAGGCCCCGAGAAGAGCTTCGATCCCGAACGGCGGTATGAACCCCTGCGCGCCCAACGCGGCGGCAGCTTTCTCTGCCACGACACCTATTGCTGGCGCTACCGCCCCAGCGCCCGCCAGGGCAGCACGCCCGATAGTGGCATGAGCCATGTGGGCTTCCGGTGTGTGAAGGATGCGGAGGCAAAGCCGTGACCCGTGATCGGGCCATTCGACTGAGACTGCTTTCTTGGGCGGCAAGGCCTTTCTGAAATACCGGTCCTTCATCAGGCTCCACATCGGGAACTTCATGTCCCTTTTGCTCCTGTAGTGAGACACCTTGCTCATGACGATACTGGTCCTCTTCGTCACGCGCATGGTCTCAGCTCATTGCATCGGATGGGTGTTGCTGGTGCTGCCTGAAGCGACCCTGAAGTTCACCATCAATTCCTACCTGTTGAAGCAGAAGGAATCGGTTCGGCAAGCCGATCGGGTTCATTTGACCCAGTGTCGCGAATTCACGACACCGGTCTGTTACCCATGCGCTTGTTTTGAGTAATTAAACACACCAACACCCATGCCCCGCCAACTTACCCTCTCCATCTCACTGCTGCTCGCGCTGCTCTTCATCATCCCTGCCTCGAATGCGCAGGTCCCTGCGGACCTGATGAAGTCGTTCACAAAGCTCACCAGTAAGACCGACAAGTTCATCGGCAAAGTGGACCCCTGGATGGGTGAGGTGAAGAAGAACGAGTCCCTGATCCCCGGCAATGTTCGCCAGCAGTATGATTCGTTCTCCAAAGCCTACGGGGAGTACACTGCCAAAGTCAATCTGGCCAAGGCGGACCCCACCAAGCTCACCGGTGATCTGATCGGGAGTCTTTCCGGTGACCTCGGTAAGCTCAGCACCCAGTTCAGCGGATTGCAGAAGCAGTTCAAGGGACTTCCGTTCATGAAGTAAGTGTACGGTCACTGCTCAGGGCCGCGCACGTAAGCTGCCATGGACCACTGATCTTGTTCGGTCCTAGACACTTTACTTCGCTCCAGCATGCTGCCCATGACCAATCGCATCCTTCCTCTCCTAGGCCTTTTGGTCGGTGGTTCCAACGCCGTTGTCGCCCAGCAGAACATCGGCCTGGCCAGCGGCAATTACGCGGGGATCTCGGGGGCTTGGCTGAATCCTGCAAGCATCGTGGACAGCCGGTACAAGTTCGACATGACCCTGTATGGGTACGAGTCGTACTTCTCGAACAATGCCCTGCTGATGTCCAACAAGGTGTTGCGGGACCGGCTCTTCTCCAAACCACCCTACGATTCATCGCATGAGCAGGCGGTGGATGAACTGTTGACGCCACTGGACGATCTGCCGGAAAAGGTGCAGGGCTCCACCGTCTCGGAGATCCAGGCCCCGTTCTCGTTCATGGCGCGCATAGGCAACGGCTCCTCCATCGGCCTGAACATCCGCAACCGCACCGGCATCACCATGGCGGGACTGGACCGGACCACGGCGGAGATGCTCTACGACAACCTGCAAGATCCGGACCTGTACGGTGTGGTGCAGGACAACAGTGGCTTCAACTTCAGTTACATGAACTGGATGGAGGTCGGCTTCACTTACGGCCGCGTGCTGGTGAGGTCCGACCACCACTTCCTGAAGGCCGCGGTCACGCTCAAGGCCCTTGCCGGTTCCGCGTCGCTCTACCTCTCGAGCGATGACCTGAGGCTGACCCAGGAGGGGCCCGACAGCCTGTCGATCCAGAGCCCGCTGGTGGAATATGGCCGCACGGAACGCGGCGACTTCGACACCTACCAGCGCCGCAACCTGCTCAACGGGGTGGAGGATTGGGCCCTGGGCTGGGATGCCGGCCTGGTCTACGAGCTGCGCGGCAACCTCGCCAAAGGCAGGTACCTCGATCAGGACAGCGAGGTCAAGGAGCGGCTCGATCTGAACAAGTACATCGTACGCGTGGGGGTCTCGTTGCTGGACGCCGGCAGGTTCACGTACACGCGCCGGGAGCTCTCACAGGACTACAGCGCCAACATCACGGGTTGGGACATCAGCCAGGTGAACGCCAGCGACCTGGACCAATGGGACACCGCCTTCGCGGAAATTGCGGACTACGTGCCCAATGGCTCGGCGACCTACACGCATCGCCTGCCCACGGCCATCGCGGCCAACATCGATCTTCATGTCTTCGGTGGCTTCTATCTCAATGCCGGTGGTTATGGCGACGCCACACGGCTTTTCAGGGAAGCCTCCACCACATTGCGCCCTGTGGAATGGGTGGCTCTAACGCCCCGTTTCGAGAACCGCTGGTTCGGATTCTACTTGCCCTTGAGCCGCAGTGCGGAACAGACCCGCATCGGCGCCACCGTGCGCATCGGCCCTGTGTATTTCGGATCCAATAACCTTGCTGACCAGCTGGCGAACGCGCAGAACACCCAGGCCGATTACCACTTCGGAGTGCGCTTCAGCATCGGCCAAGGCAAGCCCACCGCGCTGAAGCGTCGGTATGAGGCGTTCCGCAAACAGCAGGAAGGCATCACCAGGAACAGCGCGCGGATCGACTCCCTGGAGCGCGAGGTCCATGCGTTGAAGATGGTGATGGCCACGGACAGCCTGCGTGGTGCGGGGGTGATCAACAACTACTACGCCGCTCCGGGCTCCGACGCCACGCAGGTCAAGCTCCAGCGGGAGAACGACTACTTGAAACAGGAACTGGCCGCATCGTATGTGCAGGCCGAGCAGGACAGCGCCACCATCGCAAAGCTGGAGAAGAAGACCGGGGCACGGACGGGCGAAGCGTCCAAAGCCGACCAGGCCGCCGCGAAGAGCGCGGCGAAACAGGCCGATGCAACAGCCGATATGGCCAAGCAGATGGAAAAGGTGAACAAGAACCTGGGGCGGCAGAACGTTCTGCTAGCCACTACTGCCGGTGCCACCGTAGCCATTGCCGCCAAGGGCGATGGAGACAAGAAGGACAAGGAGAAGAAAGGGGACGCGGAGCCGGCCGTGCTCGTGAACGATTCAACCATTGTGCACAACGGCGACACCATCCCATTGGTGATCTCGCCCGCTGCGGTCAGCGCACGTGCAGCAGAGAACGCAAGGGATACCGTGCGGATCATCGTGCGCGATACGGTCCGCATCCATGATACCCGCGTGGATACCGTGCGAATGCAGGAGACGTTGCGTGACACCGTGCGCATAACGGAACAGGCCCCTGGTACGATCGCCGCGGACGAGGCCGAACGGCAGCGCCTGATGGAACCGGTGTACTTCGCCACCGGCAAGACCACCCTGGGGCCCCAAGGCACCATGAAGGTGGTGGAGCTTGCCAACTGGCTGAAGAAGCATCCGGACGCACGCGTGCAGGTGACCGGCGTGGCCGATGCCAGCGGCTCCGTCACGGCCAATGAGGCCGTGGCCCAGAAACGGGCGGACAGTGTGCGCCAGGGCCTGATCGACAACGGCGTCGATGGGGCCCGGGTCACCACCCAGCGCCAGCTTGCCCCTGCCGGCGCCATGCCCGATGCCAGGGACCGCCGCGCCGAGGTGCTGCTCCTCCCTTGAACGAACCCTCCCGACCAAACAACAACCCGATCTTCGACCACACACCCCTGAACCCATGAAGCGCCTCATCCTTCCCCTTCTCCTGACCTCCCTTTTCGCCACGGCCCACGCGCAGGAAGCATCCTTCCGCCTTGGTATCAAGGTGGCTCCCAACTTCGCCTGGATGCGTTCCGACAGCAAGGACCTGAAGAGCGATGGCAGCCGTATGGGCATCTCCTTCGGCCTGCTGGGCGATCTCCGACTGGACGACGCCGGCAAGTACTTCTTCAGCACGGGCATCATCTACAACAACATCGGCGGCAAGTTCAAGGCCGATGGAACGTACGACATCGGTGGCGTATCCACGGTGGTGAAAAGCGAACAGGACCTCAAGCTGCGCTACCTGGAGATCCCCCTGACCGTGAAGCTGCGCACGATCACCGACAAGCCCCTGAACATCTATGCCCAGGTGGGTACCAGTGCCGCGTTCAACCTCCGAGCACGGACCGATGTGACGACCACCTCCACGCCAGGTGGCACCACCACGCTGGAAGATGAGGATGTGATAGACGACGTCGCCCTTTTCAAGCTGGGGCTCGTGGTGGGTGCCGGTATTGAGTACAGCATCGCTTCAGGTCCCACGCTCTTCGGCGGCCTCACCTACAACAACGCCTTTACCAACACCCTGGACAGCGACGCCAAGAAGCTGTCGGCCAATGGGAACAAGAGCAAGCTGTTCGCCAACTACCTGGAGATCACCCTGGGGGTGTTCCTCTAGGGAGCAGGTGTTTCCGCCTGTTCCTCCGCGGCTCGGTCAGGGAGGAACACGTGCACCCAGGTTCCGCCGCTTGGCGGGGTTTCGATGCGGTAGTCCGCATCCAGAAGGGCAAGGATGTCGTGGATGATCATGTAGCCCAGGCCCGGGCGGTCGGTGGCCGTGCGCACCTCCGCGGCACCTTCACGCAATGCGTTGAGGCGTGCTTGGGCCGAGGCCGATATGCCGGGCCCATTGTCCTTCACGGTGATGCGATAGGCGGCCGGTGAGCGCCCGCCTTCCACGGTGACCAGCCCCCCGGCATGGCCTGCGGCATTGGCCACCAGGTTCTGCAGCACGATCCCGAACAGGCGCGGATCCACCCACACGTGGTCGTGCGGCGGCACCTCGTTGATGAACCGCACCGTGCTGGCATGCTGCTGGAACTGTGCGAGCACCTCCTCGGTGAGCACGCGGATCTCCACTTCGGCAGGGATCACCGCGATCTCGCCGCCCTGGTTACGGATCCACTCCAGGATGTTGCTCGCGTTGGCATAGAGCTTCTCGGAGGAGGTGGAGATCTCCGCCAAGGTGTGCCGAAGCACTTCGGGTTGCTCGGATCGTGCACTGCGCAGGGTGCGTGTGGCCACGCGCGAGATGAAGCGCAGCGGGGAAACGATGTCGTGGGAAAGAATGCTGATCAGCCGGTCCTTCACCGTGAGCGCACGCGTGAGTTCCGAGTTGCTGCGCTGCAGCGCTTCGGTACGGTCGTTGACGATGGCCTCCAGGCGCGTCCTGGCCCGAAGCAACTGGCCGGTGCGCAGCCGCAGGATGGACCATCCCAACCCGAGCAACAAAAGCGCCCCGCTCGTTAGGGCCCACGGATGCCAATACCACGGTGCCAATACCTGGACCCGGAGCAGGTCGCGGACCTCATCCGTTGCCTCCGGCCGCATCATCTGCAAGAGATGATCCCCAGGGGGCAGGCGTTCCACCGTGATCCGGCCCGATGCCATGTCCAGCGGTATCCACGACGAGTCCAACCCCTGCACCCTGTAGTACATCTGAAGGTCGACCGGATCGGTCCAGTTGGGCAGTGAATACCACAGTGTGAGGCGATCCAAGCGGCCCAGCGTGTATATCGAGCCGGTCACTGGGACCAGTGAGTCGTTCAGCTGGACCGCATCCACAAAGGGCTGGAACACCTCCGATCCATCCGCGATCGCATTCGGATCGAAGCGCACAAGACCATCGATGGTCGGCAAGGAGACCTCTCCGCTGGGCAGACGAACATAGGGTGGCGAGCAGCCCCCGTTGAACTCGAGCGTGCCCAGTCCATCATCATGACCGAAGGAGCGATACGCCACGTATGGCCTGCGTCCGGAGAGGTAAGCCTCCAGCGCCTCCTTGCCAACCACGAAAAGACCATGGTTGGTCGGCATCCAGAGCCGATCTTTCGCATCGGGAATGAAGGCATGCACGTGGCTGAGCGAGCCCTGTGGGTCGAGCGGAAGACGAATGACCTTCCCCTTGTCCACCACCAAGGGACCTTCGCCATAGGTGCCTACCAACACCCGATCGCCCCATCGCGCAAGTGTGCGCGCGTAGGTCCGTTCCAAGCCCGGAACAGGCTCGAGCACCTGGCCGCGGACCCGGAACACACCCTGGCCTGTCGCCCACCAAATCAGTCCGTCCGGTCCCCGCAAAAGAGCGAACGGGTTGTCGCGATAACTCACCGCATGGTGGGTGAGCATGAGGCGGGGGACCAGCCCGACCCAGGCCTCCAATCCATGCATGCCGGCCAACCACAGCGTGTCCTCTTCTTCGAGGAACGCGGTGGCACTCCCTGCGGCGGACGTTTGATGATGGATCGTCGACCCGGTCCGGGCATCCTGCACACGCACCGAATCCACGTTCACGCTCCAGATCCGGCCCTGGCGATCGCGATGGAGCGCTTGGATCTCACAGGGAAGGACCGGGAACAGCTCCGGCTCGAAACCGTCCGGGCCACAGACCGTTCCATGGGAAGTGAGCACGCGGCCGCTCTCCAAAACCGCCTGCGCATAGAACGCGTTGTCCCCGGACCGGTTCGTGCCCGGCACCGGCAGCAGTGTTCGGAACCGATGGCGCGTGTACCGGAACAGCCCCTGTGTGGATGTTCCTACAAAGAGCGTGTTTCCATCCGGTGCCAATACCACGGCATTGAGGCGGGTATTCGCCGGAAGATCGATCCGCAGTTCTTCGAACGTGAGCCGGCGGTCGGCGTGCGAGATGACACGCCAGAGCCGGCCTGCCCCTGTGGCGAAGACCTCAGCGCTTGTCGATGTCCAGAGCATGCGTTCCACCAACCGGGCATCGATCCCCTCCACCCGAACAGCCTCCAAGGAAGCGGTCCGTCGGTCCACGCGATAGATCATTTTCGCCCTGTCCAAGATGAACAGTTCCTCGCCCACCATGAACGCGGCCTCACGCTCCGTCAGTACCGGGATAGTGAATGCAGATGTTGGAGAAGGGGTCAGTTGAAGACCCTCCTCCGACAGGGCCGCGAAGCCTCCTTCGGGCAGGGGCAGGACCCGCGTATCCCATGCGCGCCAGCGCTGTTCGTCCGGTGGTGCCTGCGCAAACACCCGATAATCCTCGAGCGAGGGGATGCCCCCCGAAAGAACGGCCAGGGAGTGCTCAGGCCCACGTCCATCCATGACCAGTTGCAGGGCTCCTGTTCGCACCCGGTACAAGCTTCCGATCGCATCGTTGACGAACAGCGCCCCGCTCCGGTCCATGAGCAGATATCGCATCCGGTCATCGCGCAGCACCGTGTCGGTGCGTGTGGAGAACACCCGCATGGACCGGCCATCGTAGCGCACCAGCCCTCCTTCCGTGGTGATCCACAAATACCCGCTGCTGTCAAAGGCCAATGAGCCGACGCTGTTCTGGGGCAGGCCGTTCTCCGCAGTGAACTGCTCAACGCTCCACCCTTGTTGGGCCG
>Ga0315902_10004556_pt1 | contig 19952 bp, 16 predicted proteins | sample LakEriMetagenome_9_FD_203523 | JGI IMG/M metagenome (GOLD analysis project Ga0315902, IMG submission 203523) | Freshwater fungal communities from buoy surface, Lake Erie, Ohio, United States - Buoy 12 MA117 | ecosystem: Environmental > Aquatic > Freshwater > Lake > Lake biofilm | place: USA... | reverse complement strand
GCCATCCTGATAAAAAATATATTCTCCCTTTATCATGATTGCCCTCCTGCTGATGCAAGCACGGCTTTTCTTGCATCGACCCCTAATAAGTTTTGACCACTAGAATTTCTTACTCTTAAAACAATTCTTCCTCTTGTGACACCCTTATCATCTTTATAGGTAGTATTTTCAAGAATCTCTATGTCTTCTAATTGAGGAACATCATTGCCTTTAAATTCTTCGCCTGGAACATCTGTATTTATATATATGCCTAAAGAATCTAATAGATTGCTTCCCAAAGAGTTGGATATGATCTTTCCTTCGATTGCTCTATATTTTCTAGGATCTAGGAACGCAACATCTTTTGAGCTCGTATAAAGAGTTATAGGAGCTTCACTTGTAATGGAGTTTTCAGATATTCTTTTAGACATTGCCATAATTATTTATTATACCATTTGGTCAACTATAAAGTTCTTGCCGTAATGGTAGTTCTTAGCCCCTCCCTAAAATCATGATTTATATTAGTTATAACAAATTTATCATTAGTGTCTAGATCATTATAAGGATAATTTACAGTTATAATGTCGCCGACAGAAAGTAGAGGGTTAGCGAAGACCTCTATGTTAATAACTTTTTGTTTAGTGGACCATATGTCCTTTATCCAATTTGCTAGATTTACTACGTCTGATTGTTTTTGTATCCATTTAGATTCAAAAACCACTGGCTCCTGAGTAGAATATTCTGATGCAGAATTCTCAACATATTCAAGAACGCCTGATTGGCTTATATATTTTCCAAGTATATAAAATGAATAGAATTCAGAGTCATCTAAAGGTATATATGTTCCAGAATTATTTATAACATAAACCTCTGCGCCAAAAGACGTAAGTCTTTGACCCAAAATTCTAGCAAAGGAATTTACTCCAGTTGAAGCATACAGGGGAAAGGCTGGACGAGACGTATATTTTGTTTTTATAACACGCAATTCTCTTGCTACAGCTCCAAATTCTTCAATGAAGCCGTTGCTAAGTGTATTAGATATACTGTTATTTTGTAAAGTTTTATTTCCATATAAAACAGATATTGCAGCTTCGGAATATTGACCTTCATATATATTGAATAATTCCTCTTGTGCAAATTGGTTTTCTGTTAAATGCATGCCATAAACATAGTCAAAATACACTGTTCCTTTATTACAAACCATTCCCACCTTATTTGTTGGGGATAGTTTTGTTGTAGGATCTGTTGTCTCTATGCTGCCAGTTGGATTAGCATCTATTGCTGTGATTTTAAACCCATTTACATAACAATATATTTCTGTTGTGGAGCTATTTAATTTAAGCCTTACATCTATTTTGTAAGTTTTGCCTCCAAAAATTCCGCCTAAACTTTTTGCTGCGACAGTTTGACTATCCTGAATTTGTGTCATTACCCCCTTTGACAACTTAAAAATTTTAAATTCTTTAGAGTTATTTACAGCTGCATTAGCTGAAGTACTTATTTGAATAAAGTATCCAGTCTGTCCAGAATTGTCAACAAAAAATGCTAGGCCTCCAGATTGGTTAGGGTTAGTGTTATTTGCCTTAAAGAATAACGAAGTCCCAAAAGCATAATATTGTTGATTTGTTAATAAAGAAGAGTAGCTTTTGTATGCCACAGAATAATTGTCTGGATTTATTGAATTATTACTTAGCTTAAAAAGAGATTTTGTTGTTCTTTCTACATCTTTAGGACTACTTAGTGCTAGTGCTGTCTGGGTTGCACCTATTTTCTTGTTTAATTCATCAGTTTCAGTTACATCTGTAGGAGTAATTTGATTTGTATTTGCATCATACTCTGAATCAGAATACTCTTTATTTTTATAAGTTTCTATAGTAGATCCTGCGGTACTTGATTTCGGAATTACAAATTCTCTAATTTGGGAAATGCCATATGTTCCAGTTAGGCCAGCTCCAGAATATGCTCTTACTTTTAGTAGATATGTTGTTCCTGGAGTTAAAGAAGTTAAATTAAATGTAATAGATGAGGTATCTGAAGCTATAATAGTAGGCTGTATATACACTCCTAAAAATGGATATCCTGGAGAAGTTAATTCATACCCATAACTTCCTGCAGAAGCAGTGTTTGGAAGAAATGCCATAACCTGTGCTGAAGTTTTATTTTCTTCTACGCCTACAAAAACCCAGTAAACATCTAGGTCTGACAAGCCGCTACTTCCTCCATCTACCTGCATTACATATGGCATTATTTAAATATCACCTCATTTACAGTCCAAGACGTAATTTGATCCTCTGATGCAGATCTGTGAGGAACAATTGCTGTACCAAATGCTCCTCGATTTTTAATTTTATACCTTCCGCTAGGCTTAAAATTTTGAGAACCTGCATCTGCCAATGCTCTATATTTGAATATGTCAGCATCTGATTTTATAATTACTGGGGATTGCTTAATACCGTTTGTCCAGTAATCATATTCTATGCCATCATACTCTATAATCTCATCTTCTATTACTAAATATCCATTAAATGCATAAAGAACTAATTGATCGGCCAATTGGGTTCCTAATGGATCCTCTAGGTTTCCTACAGTTGAAATTGGTCTTAATGATATATATGCATCTGGGACCCCATTTATAACATTTGTGCTATCTAGATCTGTAATTAATGCAGATGCTGCTAGATAAGTGGTATCTGATTTCCAAATAGGCTCTGCATTTCTTTCATAATTTGATGTAACTGCGCTTTGCCATAAAATTTTAACCTGGTTAGCAGATGGCAGCTCTTCTTTATCCAAGGTTATGATATTCGGAAGTGTTGATCCACTTGGCACTGAAGTAAAATCCCATGAGCTAGACCTATTGCTATACACATAATCTCTTGAATAAAATTGTAATATATTGTTTTCATCAAACATTGCAGTCATTTGTGTATCTCTGCATAGTTCTTGTATGGCTTGCCATACTGTTACACTATCATCCGCCCACCAATAGTTTGGAGAAATAACTGATTTATCATCTGACGTTAAATTAAAATTATAATTAGTAAATCCTATATTATCTAATAGCCTTCTAAAAATTGCAGTTATGGCATATCCTTCGCAAAGAACTGGCGGGCATAGTGTCTCTTGAAGACTTTTTGCTCCATCCAATGCCATTATTTCTGCATCGCCAAATTCTGCTATTTTAAAGTTATCTATAAAAAATGTTCCTTGATAAACTCTATCATATTTATTTGGGGAGGTTCCAGATACTCCATTAGAGTGGTATATATCAAAATACGGTCTAACTTCCACATCTTTATACAAATATATTTTAGAGGTGTCTATTGCAAAAGAGTTACCCTTTTCATATGCAACTATTTGCATAGATGATTGGTTATATTTGTTTAATGAAATATTTGCTGAGTTTGCAGTAACATTTCCTACTGGCAAAATATCGTTTCTAGACGATGAGGATTCTTTATTCATAGACATTGAAACAACAGAATCTGATATATCTTTTACCCATCTAGCTGAAAATTCTATAACCCCTATATATTTATTTGATACTCCGCCAAAAGTTAATTTAATAGAAGTAAGACTAACCTGAGTAGAGGTATTATGAAGGGCTGCATTTGTGCTCCATGTTGATCCAGTATAATATAGATTAAGGACTCCAGGGCTAGTTTGCGAAATTGTTGGAATGACAGAACTATTTCCTGTTGCTAAAGTCCCCTCAGATCCTCCTGCTGGTGTCCCATAAACAGTCCATGTTGGTGGCACCGCATGAGATACTTCAAATTTAACCGTAATCTTATTAGCTACAATTGTTTTTGGATAAGTAACTGTTATTGTTCCGCCTTGTCCTTCGTTGCTTAGCCAATATTTATAATAGGTGTCTATGCCAGGATAGTAGAGTCTATAATTTTTTGGATATGTTGTGGTTCTAGGGTCTCTGTAATCTCCTGATGCCATGTCTCCAAATATTGCATATTTTACTCCAGCATATGCTGGCCGATTAGACTTAATAATTGAATCTAATGGAAATATTTTTTTAAAGGCATCCTTTCCCCCAACCACAGCATAGGATGGGCCAGTGATGCTTGATTCAGTTAAATTAGTTAAAGCATTCATATTATATTCAATTGTGCACCCTGGAAGCATTTTAATTGATGATGATTGCTTTAAATAATTTTGTAAAGCCGATGGAGCGGTTATCATTATACCTCTTCCATCATCATTGAAACATTCCAGTGTGCCTGAATGCCTCTTTTAACTACTACAAATGAGCAGTCTGTAAAAGATACAGTATACTCCTCATATCCCGATGAAGATTGATTTGTTCCATCTTTAGCAAAATTTATTCTGATTCTAAAAGTTCCTTTGCCTTCATCGCTGGCATAAAACGTTCTTAAATCTTCAGCTCCCCAATATCCGTCTACTGTTAATGTACGATATGTAGGCAACATTGACCATGAAAGACCAAATCTTTTTTTATCTGCAATATGAAATTTACGAAGAGTGCCATTTGACATTCTTTGTGATTGCTCTATACGCATTGAGTCAACGGCAAATTCAGAGCGATTATGCTCTGTAATATTTCTCCAGCCTAAAGTATTAACGGCTGGTGATGCAAGAGGATCTTTGGCTTCTATTTGAAGAAGCGTACCTCTAGGTAATGATATTGGCATTATCCTCCTATTGTCCTAACTCTTCCATTCATGGCCTCACGCATTTGCATTTCACGAGAAATTGCTCTTGCTACATCTTCTGGACTTAGATTAGATCCATTTAGATTTACATTAATATTATACAATGCGTTATTTGATGGTGAAGACATTCGTCCGCCATCGTTATACCTTAATTTTCCTCCCATAGAATATTTAGGTATATCATAGTTTAGCATAAGTCCGCCATTTTTCATACCGTTTATGCGATCAAAGAAAGGTACTCCTAGACGGCTTACAGTATCTGCGTTAATTATATATTCTCCATCAGAAACTCTAACCATTCCGCCATCAGCAAATCTAGCTAGAATTGAATCTGAAGTTCCAGTTCCTGGACCAGATAACAATCCTCCGCCTCCATACTTTTTTGTACCCTTAACCCATTTGTTATAAGGCACCATTTGATCTGTAATTGCAGCTGAAGCAACGAACTCCCATTGGCCAGTTTGCTTATTAAATACTAAAGCAGCTCCTGGGCCTAATGCACCTGAACCTTTTATTTGAGCTGAAGAAGGAGCTGGGATTGGCCTACTTCCAATTACCTTGTCTTTTTCTGAAGTAAATATATCTTTAGCATTTAAATAAACTGCCTTAGCCTCTACAGTCATAGCATTTAAAATTTTACTAACATCTAATTGAGGGGTAGGAGAAATGCCTCGCATACCAGCTTCATGTGGAGCGGTTGGATACAAGGTTGTCGTTCCAGCAGGACCTTTAACTCCGTAAAACTCCCCAAGAGTTTCGTTTGCAATTCCAGCAGCTGCGGCTGCATCTCTTACAGCTGCTGAGAAATGGTCTAAGTTTCCAATTCCTGTTTCTGCTGCAATTGAATATGCTATAACTGCATCATTAAAGTTATTAATCTTTTGCTTTTGAGCCTCAATAGCAGCATTTATTTTATTTAATTGCTCAGAAGCTAAAGCAGCGCTATCTGCTAACTTTTGCTGTCCTTCTTCTAAAGCAGTTTTCTTAGCTTCAAGGGGAGCTATTCTACGCTCAGCATCTGCGTCTATTGCTCTTTCTGTAAGAGTAAGTTGTTGTTGATTTACAAGACGTTCTATTTCTAGTTGAAGTTGAGCCGCTCCAGACATGTTTCCAACAGCAAGCATATCCTGGTACTCAAGTTGCTTTTGTTGTATTTGCAAGCGAACATCTTCGTCTTGCTGCTCTTCTCTTAAAGCTTTCTTGCGTTCTTCAGCCTTTTTGCGAATAGCCTCAATTTCTTTATTAATATTTTTAATTGCTTCTCTAGCATTAATTTGCTGCTGAACTGTTTGGCCCTTAATAGCGGACAGGAGTTCTTTTTGTTTAGCAGTTAATTTGCTTAAATTTTCATACTGAGACTTGAGCGCTCCATTTTTATTTGCAGCTACCACGGCATTAGATATCTCGTTACTCATTGTATACAATGCATTTGTCTGAGCCTGGGTTAGCTGTGTCATATCTCCAGTAAAGCCTTTTGCTGCTATACGCATTTTCTGGAAAAGACTTACTACGTTATCTTGAGTTGTAGCAAATTTCTTAATTTCTGGATTTTGCTTAGCCATTTCATTAATTAATTCTTTTGTAAGATTCTTTTGATTTTTAACCTTAGAATTAATTTGATCTAGCATTTGTTTTTCTGCTTGATATCCTGTCAAAACCTTTGTGTTTCCAGTTTTATCTTTTTTGGCTTTTTCTTCGCTAGTTTTAATAAGTTCAGCAATTCCGCCATCTACTGCAGTAAGCGCTGTATTTAGCGCATTAGCTTGAGTCTTAGCATCTCTAAGACCTGTCGATAAATCAAACTGTTGTACAGCACTAACAGCAGCTGTTTGAGCATTTGTAATTCCTGTAAACATCTTATTTCCAAGAGTTGATGAATATGCCTGACTTGCCTTATTTGAAAGATTGAATGCCATGTAAATCTTCTTTGAGGCGTCTTCTGCAGACATTCCAGCAGCAACGAACTGAGTCTTTAACCTTGTTGCTACTGCTCCTAAATCAGCTTGTTTTGTATTATTTATAAGATCTATTTGCTGACCCATAGTTTCTTTTACTTCTTTGCGAAGTTTTTTATAATCAGCAATTGTCATCTTAAATGGTCCGCCGCCATATGTCATGCTTTCATACAAAGCTTTATTTCTATCCATTAAAGCTTTTGTTGTTCCTATAATATCCTTAATTTGTGTGTTATAGTCTTTATACCTTAAACCTAATTTTGAAGCTGATTCAGCAGTTAGCCCAAACGATAATCTTGTACGCTCTAAGTTTTCTTGATAATTTTGCCAAGCTTTATATCCTGCAAAGGCTGCTGCAGTAACAATGCCTAAAGCAAGATTTGTTCTAGTAAGACCTAAAGCTACTCTAGATAGTGTAGATGTAAATTTATTTCCTGCCGCCGCATTTGCTGCAAGCATCGATCCAAATTTACTTTGAACTTTAATTGCTCCGCCCAATCCTCTATCTTGCCCAGATCCCATCATAAGCATTGGGGCCATTGACCCAAGCATTCCGCCAACCATTGATCCTGTCTCTCCACCAATTTGACCGCCAATTGCAGAACCGCCCATGTAGCCAATAGTTCCCATTGCCATCTGACGAACTACTCCGCCAGCTTGATATCCAGGGATTAGGCCTCCCCTATTCATCCTAATTCTTCCTCTGCTTAATGCAGACAATGCTCCAGCTGCTAATCCTCTAGCAAGAGAAGCTCTACCTCTTGCAAATCCTGCTCCGCTATATGAACCTAGTACTCCAGAAGGTATTCCTCTAGCTAATGGATGACCTCTACCACGGATAGATTGCATTTGACCAGTCTTAGGATCAATATGAACTGTTCCAAGTCCAACCATACCTCTAGATCCTCTTGCACCATATGCAGTTCCATAAGACCTAAACAATTGTTGAAAATCTTTTCCAAATCTAGAAACATACCTTCTATCGAAATGACTTTCGAAAGAATCTCCAGTTCCACCTCTAAATAGTTTTCCTGAATCTTTGCCACGCAAATCATTCATCATATCATCAAATACAGAGAGGATTCTTGCTTCCTCTCCTGGCATTCCAGAAGCTCTGGCTGCTGTTATTAGTGGTTCAAATGGGTGTCTACCATTTCTTAAAGCTATATTAAACTCATCATAAATTTGAGAACCATATAAACCACTATCTCCGCTTCTTAGTCTTTGGTTCATATTTGCAGTCATCCAAATTGGAATTCCTTGTGCTACATAGCTAACACTTCTAGATTTTGGAGCAAGTGTTGATACGTCTAATCCAGTTCCTGGAAGTTGTGCGCCTACATGTCCTCTTTGAAATCTTACTTTTCCGCCATTATTATATCCGTTATTGATTGCTGTAAGTAGAGGCAGATTTGCTGCAGTTGCCTCTCTATTTACAACAAACTCTCCAGGAGTAAGCATTGCTGGTACAACATCTGAGTTAACATTTGGCCCAGGAACAATGCTTCCATTGCTCATATATACCATGCCACCACTATTTAAGCCCTGCGGCCTTGTAGTTTCAATGCTGTAAGATCCACCTAATGTGCGAGTTCTAGTTGCTCTTCCAACCGCAGACATTACTCTTCTGAATATTCCCTTGCGATACATTCCACGCAGATTTGACTTTCCTCTTGGATCTACTACGGGCTGATCAATAAGCGGAGCCTTAGTTAAATCAATTGTTCTTCCACGAGCAGCTGCATATGCAGTAACCTCTTGACCCAATGATGCCTCTAGCTGTGCATTTACTGCAATTATTTGTGCCTTTGCTTGATCTACTGTAAGTTTTCCAGCCTGTAGTTCTGCAACAATAGCTTTGGACTGTGCTGCAGCATTCATTGTCAATCTTTGAGTTAATGGAAGAATATCATCAAATGTTTGAATAAAATCTGTCGATACTGCACCGCCTGTTGCTATAGTTTTCTTTAAAGCTTCTACTTCTGCCTTGCTCTGCATTCCAAGAGTTGCCATAAGAGCTTGATATCTTGCTTGCTCTTGTGCAACTACACCTGTTGAAATTCCTCCTACAGAAGTTAACCCTTCTATGTCTGGCATTCTTTCTGTCATCAATATTTGTGGAGTTCTACCAATTCTTCTATTTACGGGCTCTGGCTGCAATGTAAATCCAAATATTGTTGCAGGATCATTTGGATTTCTTGGATTAAGATGTGCGGATGCCCTTCCCATTCCACCCAGATAAGGACTTGATGGATCAACTACCCTGCCTCCAGGAACTCCAGGATTTATTACAGTTCCTGCTGCTGTAGTGACTGCTGGATTTACTGGAATAGATACTGCAGAAGCGTTAGCTTTCAATACAGCTAAATCGTCTATAAGGTTATTTAGTGCGGCACTAAGAACACTCGCTGCTCTTGCATCACTATAGAATTGATTTTCCATCATTCCAGCGGCACGTTGTGCTGCTAAAAGTTCTGGAGTTAAAAGTTTAAATCCTTCTGCACCTTTGAATAAAGCTTTTAGGTGTCCAATGCCTTTAATTATATAACCAAAGAAGTTGGCCAAAAGACCAGTCAACATAATAACTGGACCAGCAATTGCAGTAAATCCTGCAAAGGTAGTCAATAAAGTTTTTACTGGCTTTGGTAAATTATTTACAAATTCCATTACCTTTGTAAATAGATTTATTACGTTTGTTGTAATATTTAAGAATTGCTCTCCAACTCCAGCTAGCTCTGCTTTAAGTCCTTCTATTGCTCTACGATATCTACCTGATGCTGATTCTGTTACTGCTGCTAATTCTCGTGCTGCCACCGCTTCCAACTCGCCTGCGCTGGCCTTCATTAAATCTAAAACTTGTAGAGTCTGACTGCCTTGACGGCCTAAGTTTTCAAACAAAGCATTCAAACGTGAGAATTGGAATTTACCAAATAGCTGCTCAATTGCTTGCTGTTTTTGTAATGGGTCAAGCCTATCTAAAGCTCCTTGCAAAGCAAATAAAGTTTTTGTAACATCCCCAGCATTGTCTCTTACAATGCCTAGAAGATCGATTCCAAATCCTTGGAACTTTTCTACAGCAACATCTGTTGGGTTAATTAAAGATGCTAGGGCTGATTTTAGAGCATTCGCTCCTTCTGATGCACTAATTCCACCTTCACGCATTGCTGTAAGATATAACGCAAGATCTTGAACATCTCCGCCCAAACCTTTAATAACTGGACCAGCTTTTGGAATTGCTTCTACTAAGTCATTTAGAGTAGTTGAAGTTTGGTTTTCAACTGCGTTAAGAAAGTTAATTGATCCAGCAAGCTCTTCGGTATTCTGTTTAAATGCTGATTGAATTGCAAGAGTTGCTTTCATAGCCTCTTGACGATCTACTTCACCAAGTACTGCAAGGCGTGTTGTTTCAGAAACTGACGACAACAACTCATTTCCAGTTTTTCCTGTCGCTGCAATATCAGCAGCTAATGCAATTGTTTCCTGGAAATTAACACCCATTCCAGCAGATAATTCTTTTGCTGTTGCTGCTACATCTCGTCTAATTTGAGTTAATTGTTGTGATGTTGCCCCACCTATATCACCATAAACCTTTGAAAGTCTTGTAAGTTCTTGATCTGCAGTTCTAAATGCATCTGCTGCAGCTTTGCCGAATGCTACTAGAGGTAATGTCAAACCTACTGTTAACTGGCGGCCTGCCCATTGCGTATTCTTACCCCAGTTAATTAATTGTACTCCGCCATCTTGAATTACTTTATTCATTATCTGAAGTTCTTGTTTCAGTAATGCCGCCTTATTTTTTGTTGCGTCTAATCCTCTTGGAATATGCACATTAAACTGCATGAGCCCCTGGGCATTTCTGCCTAGAGGCTGCAATACAGCATTTTGTAATTGTACTTGTTGCTTAGCAAGATCTCTGATTAATCCGCCAGAAGTTCTTGCATGATCTTGATATACCCTGAAATAATCTCTTAACTTTAATCTTCCTGAATCAAGATTTTTGCCAAATTTCTCTACATCTGATGTAAGGCTGACGAAATGAGTTGAGAATTGGCCAGTGCTTCTAATAGTTTCCGAAAATGATCGGTTCATCACCGCTATTTGATTAGCAAGCGATTTATTAGTTTGAGCTATTTTTTCTTGAAGTTGAGAAAGGTTGGCTGTAACCTTATGCACATCTGCAATAAGGTTTGAGAAGTCGGCAGTAGCGACTATTCGTGTTACTATTTGCTCGTCAGCCATTTATTCTAAGTATTACTCCTAGAGTATCCCAACCCCATTCCGATTCCGAAACCTTGCTGCTGAGCCATCGCTCCTTGTAAGGAGACAACATCATCTTTAGATGCATTGATGCCTAACGCTTTGTTTCTTACATCTTCGAAGGTTGGACCTTCTTTCCCTTGATTCTCTCTTATGTCGACACCTTGGAGAGAAGCCAAGAATATTCTTTTTTCTTCTTCAGTCTTTTGCATTGCTTTAAAAGTCTCAAGAAGTTCTGGTAGCGAAAGATTTTCTTCTAGTTCGTGGTAATTTTTCCAACTACCTAAAAGAAAAACTTGTCCCTCTAAAGCGGCTAGATCTAGTTCTGACCAGCCAGCACCGCTGCCGCTATTAGGTTTGGGTCTTCGAGTTTAATTCCTCCACATACTTCCAGAATTTTATTAATTGTTGGTATGTCTAGTGCATTCTCTAGATCTTCTTTTGTCTTGACTAAATCGGGAAGTTGCTTTTCTAGGGCAACACCGCATGCCTCGATAAGAATATCTAAAGATTGATTTTCTGACTCTGCATTTTTTGATTTTTCCATAACCGCCATGAACTTACGAAGTTCTGCGATTGATAGGGGCTTAAGTTTTACTGTCTGCCCAGTTTGCAATTGTATTTCTTCTACGTCGTATACTGTAGTAGCCAATTTATCCTCCTTGGATAGTCTTAATCATTATAACAAATAGATTCTACAAATACAAGCAGAAAGCCCCCAAATAAATTGGGGGCCTTCATAATTTCAGTATTAAATTATACTGTCAATACACGGTCAATAATCTTACCGTACTCCTGGCCAGCATAGGCGGTTTCGCCTGATGGTAGAAGACGGAAGGTTACTGGAAATGTAGTTGGTGTATTACGAGCTAGGGTAAACTGTGATTGCTGTACAGATAGAACACGACGTGCATAATATACACGCTCTGCACGTGCTACGTTTTGCGAAGCATTGCTTGTTCCTGAATTCTGTGTGGTTGGTGCTTGACCAACTGCAATAAGCTGACGCTCTGTTGGTGCAATACCAAGAGCACCTGCTGCAATACCAAGGGTATTCTTGTATGATGTTCCTGTACCGCTCTGAATAATTGTGTTATCCTGAGTGATAGCAGAGTTATTAGCTGGATCATCTCCTTGACCGAAAACTACTAGAACGTTTTCTAGAGTTCCTTCGGACATTTCAGTCATGATCATAACCTCCATCGCAGACTTGAACAGCTTAGCTGTATCAAGGAGCTGATCGACGGTTACTGAATCATAAGTTGGGTTATAAGTGATCTGAAGACCATTGTTTGTATAACCAACGTTTCTGTAATAGAAGGTTCCAGAAGATACTGCATTAAGAGTATCTGTATAGGATGTTCCTGTTACAAATGCTGCTGCGTTTGCTGTACCTGGCTCTGAATTTTCGTAAGTTGCATAACCCGAAGTTGTTGAATCAATATTTGAAATGAACAACGGAGAAGCACCGACGAGAATGTTTCTTGCATTACCTGTCAATTGTGCCATATTTATTTCCACCTCCTGTGGTTTTCAAAAATTTTAGTCATCTAGCTGGCTAGGCTCTTTCCTCATTAGTCTAATAATAGAGGAATAAAGGTAAAAAGGCAAACTATACGAATCTGCCTACGCCGTCCACCATTCTGGCATATTTGACCTCAAGGATCACGTCTGCAGACAAGAATCCTTTTAGTTCCTCAGACGGGGCGGTAGGAGACATATCGGCAATATATATGCTGAAAAATTTAAATTTATTTGACAGGCCAGCCCATTTATTTATATCTCTGGCTGACTCATCCATGCGTCGGAATTCATCTGTCATGAAGTTTCTTATTTCATTAATTTCAGAAACATCTGTTGAGTATACAGTGAACAATATCTGTTCGCAGCAGACCATCCAATTTTCTTCATACGATAGGCCTATCTTGTCATATATAATATGCTTCTTGCCGCTCAAAAATTGATTCATTTCAGCCATCTGTTGTACAGGGATAATTGGGACAATCGTTTCCGCAAGATTATCGCTGTAGTATTGATCAGCATCGAATATTTCTAGATCAGTTAACCTGCTCCATAAAAACCTTCTGAGCTCAAGCATTGCGTCCATCTTATAATTAACTGTCATAGGGCACCTCCAAATGCTGCTGTCAATTTAATATCTGCCTGACTACGAACCGTATTTGGGCTAAATGAATAACTAACTCTTTTAATTGAGGACGGCAATTTAAGAGCATTAGTCATTGCTAAATTAAACATTCTTTGAAATCCAGATTTTTTAATAGAAACATTAACTAGATTAGATGTAAAAAATCTCATATGAGTCATTTTAAATGAATTTTTTACACTGGCTCCTCCAGGCCTTCTAACGGTCACAGAGGCCCCTTTAGGCATAAATACTGTATAACCATTGGTATCGAATACAAGGCGCTCTGCGTGGCGTGGAGCAATTTTAAGAGGCATTCCAGCTTCCATCACAGAAGCTTTTTCTACAAATACGTGTCTGCGCCTTCCTTGACCTTTTGCAAATGTTTTAGATGGTAAAAAATTATAACTAACTTGAAATGATAATCCTGTTGAATCTATTTTATTTAATTTAAATAAGCGTCCAGATTTAACTCCAGTCTGCTTCCACTCATAAACATGGTGTAGTGATTTTGGCTTTACTCTAGCTTGTGAGTCTACATATTCTCCAAAATCCTTATCTATTTGATTAAATATAACTTCTTTAAATTTATTTTTAAATGCAGCATTTTCTGTCAACTTAGCTATTACATGTGCATTGTAATATACATAGGCTGATATTTGAGCTACCATGCTATCCTTTAATACTTCGCCTTTTGATCCCGCCATCAATTTTTCTAGACCGCTGGCAGCCTGAACTAGCATAACATTAGAGTCCAATTTCTTGATTCTCCGATCTCTTCATAGCCGTGTTATATCCAACCACTCTTCCGAATGGATCTGTTATTGGAGTTGTGCCAACTACTTCAAAAACGGTTGGAGTCTCTGTTGGGAAATTTATTTCTGTCCAAATGCATATACCTTCTGCATTTCTTATATTTGTTACTTTTTCTCTAGCTGTCAAACGATCAGAAGTTCTTACTTGTATCATCTGATCATTTTGGTACTTATTGCTAAATACCTGCTTGTCGCTAGATCTAGTAGTAGCAGAGTTGCTTATTACTCCTTTGGCATGACAATCTATAGTTTTATAATATGTCCACGATTTACGTAATGCCCCAGTATTGACGTCTTGAACGTCTAGCTGTCTATATATATCCATCTTCATGGATAGTACGGCATTGATAACCGAAGACATTAGATTATCGAGGCTTTATTTACAACAAAGTCTGACAATAGACGGTCTGCGTAAGCATTGCCTGTTCCCACAAATACTTCTGAGTTATATTCAAACTGCCAGTCAAATGTTTGAATATTTTGTATATATTGATTTTTCCAAGTACTATCTTTTGAGAAAAAGTCTTTCATCAATTCTATCGCCGCAAGCTCTACTTCGTCTGGAATCTTTTTCCATCCAAATTTGCCTTGGACTTCATACATTACGCCGTTTCTAAATACTCCATTGCCGTCATGAATAGATGGTGGAATCATTCCATTTGCAACATATACTGTATTGTCTAGCATGTTGGCACGATTGATTCTAATTCCAAAACCTGTTTCAGATATTTGAACATCGTATCCCCAATTATTTACAACTGGATTAACAGTATTATCAATCAATAAAATATCATTTATATATAGTTTATGGAGAGTTTGGATTCTATCTGGCAACGTCAATGTGTCAGAATCTGAACCCATTATTCTTAAAACATCATTATATAAATAAAATGCTTGTCCTGTAAATTCTTCTATACGTTTACGTGCATATCTTTCTGCTGAAGCTAATTCTTTATATGATTTATATCCTGGATCTGATGGGTCAGTACTGAATCCCATTGAATTGCCTGCTTGATACAAATCTGCATATGGTGTTATGATAAATACATCATGTTCATAAGAAACTGCATTTGACTCAACGTTATATTGCCAAATTAATCTTAAGGTTGCTCTTGATGATGTATATAGCAATGGTATATAAACTGCATATGAGCCAGTATTTGTTTCATCTTTTTCTGCCGTAAGAGTTGTTAATAGTAAAGATAATCCAGGATCTTCTTCCTCTGGATTATCTGTAATATCATAAACTTTTACAGTAGGCAAAGAGTCTGCATCCACCACATTGCCTTTCCAAAAAACTTGGTGGTAAACAGGTGAATATGTATTTTTTAATACCTCTGCCATTTTATTGGCTTAGCTGTAGAACTCCTGCACTTCTGCTGGAGTAGCCATAACAAAGCCTTCCTCCTTATCAAAAATTGCTTGGGCTGTATCTTTGTCCATAGCAACGAATGGGTGTTCTTTTGTAAAGCGATGCCCTCTTGTTTCATAACTAAAATTTGGACGAATCATTTTAACAAGAACCATGTCTTCTTTATTTACTACCTTTGGTGCCGCCTTTGGTAATGTTTCGTTCATCTGCTTTTCTTCTTCCTCTATACCCTTGGCCTTACTATAAATGGCCCAAGTAACGCCCTCTTCTGCGAGAGCAGCAATTATATCCTTTTTACCTTTTTGATCTGTAATATCGACTGCAAAATCTTCAGCTATTTGCTTTAGCTCTGCAATTTTTAATGTATCAAATGACATTAATTTCTCCTTTTGTAGGTTATTTAATTATAGCATTAGTCAATTAAAAGGAAAAGCCCCCAAATTAATGGGGGCCTTTCAGCAGATCTAAATCCTAAATTAGGAAGCGACCTTAACGTTCTTAACAACAACCCATGCATCTGCCTGCTCGATTTGAACGCCAACACGAGTATAAAGTGTATACTCAATAGCATCCTTACGAGGCCAGAAGAAGCGGTAAACTGTTACATCACGCTTGATACCAATAACTACGTTATTTGGGAATGTCAAGTGGACGTCACCATGATTACCAGTTTCGCCTGAGTAATCGCCATCTTGTGCTTCTGGAAGAAGTGGAACTTCAACAATCGGAATACCGAATGCGAATGGAGCCACATATCCAGCTGGACCACCTAGAGGTTGTACACCTTCTCCACGGATGATCGACGATGCGATATCTTGTGGAATGGTCTGGTTTGTTCCAATGCTGTTTGCGTACAGGAAGTCCTGAATCAAATTGGAACCAGCGAGGAAGCGAAGGTCTGAACGACGTTGCTTGTATTTACGTGGAAGCTCCTTGAGAGCGGAATTGAAGAGTGCACGGCTGATTCCAGCACCTGCAGCATCTACGACATGGCCGTATTGCTTTGCCTTCTTGACTACACCATCAAATGCCTTATAAAGGTTATCTGATGTAAGCGAGGTATTTCCATTGAGAAGTACATCTTCAATGTCGTTACCTGCCTGTGTTGCCATCATACGGGCAATATGATCTTCTAGATCTGGACCTTCAATATTGTCCTCAAGAGATTCTGTTGAAAGCTCCCAATCCAAGCGAAGCTTCTTTGTTGTGAGAGAGATCTTGGAGAAGGAAACAGCTGAGTTTGCACCCTGTGCTGAATCTGCTTCAGAAGCGAGAACCATAAGCTTCTCACCTACACCAATACGATCGATCTCAGTGGTGTCTGCTCGCATGCGAACAGTACGAGCCACTTTACCAATTACTGTTGCGTCAAACATGTAATCTAGGAAACGTGCGGACTGCTCAGGGTTGAGTAGGCCACCTTCTCCTTCAGATGCGATATGGATACCAGTATTAGCTACTGCTGATCCTGTCATACCTGCTGTTACGGTTGTGTTTGCGGCAACTGCTTTTTCTAACATTTCATTGCTCATTATATTTTTTCACCTACCTTTTATTTTAAAAGTTCATTTACGGAACCGAGGAAAGAACCGTTCCATTTTGATTTCTTTATTGTTACTTCCTGTGACCCGCCAAGGTCAGAGGACTTCTTAACTGCGGTCTCTGATTCTACCGCTACGACACGCTTTTCTACGCCATCAATCGTGCTCTTGATATCTTCTACAGCCTTTGAAAGTGCTGCATGTTGTTCTGCCAATTCTGAAATTCTGGTATCGACGCTCTTGCTGAAAGTTTCTACAGTCTCTTTGATTGCAGTAACCTGAGCAGCATTTGCCTCAGAAGCCTTATTCAATGTCTCAGAGAAAAAGCCTTTGAGATCGCCAAGCATCTTTGCAAAATCAGGTTCATCAACCTCAACTTCTGATACGTCGGCTGCTTTTTCCAGAGTTTCGGCAGAAGCGTCTTCAGCAGGCGCTGCTTCTTCAGCAGGTGCTGCATCTTCAGCAGGGGCTGCTTCTTCAGCAGGTGCTGCATCAACGACAGGAGTCTCTTCGACTGCTGCCAATGTTTCTGTGTTTTCTGACACTTCATTACCTCCTTCTGCGTTTGCCTGTTTTGCAATTGTGTTTGTATCAGGCAACGTTAATCTTGACTTTTTATGCAAATCAAGAATTCTATCGATTTCCTTTGCTTTATTTGTATCGTTTGATTCTACCCAACCGATTAAAGTTGCAGGCTTTCCAGAAACTGGCGATGTGTATTCCGACTCTGTCGACATAAACACTGAATCACTATCTTCACAATAAAAAATGTTTTCTACCTTAGTCTCTGCGGCAATGCCTTTAAACATTAACTGTCCGTTCATCTTTTGAATTGACAATATGTTGCAGAGTTCGTTTGCTGGAGAATCAACAACTGACAACTCCATCAATGCGTAATCTTTAATAAATCTTACTGGCTTACCTGTAGACTTGTTGACTTCATTTTCTGAATCAATAATTTTTCCGCCGATTGAAAATCCTGCTAGGGTTCCATCCAAAATCTTTTCCCACGTGTCTTGTGCACCTTTAGAAATATATGCATCTACATAAACGCCATTATAAAATTCGCCGCTCTTTGGATCGTAATATGTTTCTGGCTTGAATGAAACCATTTTGCCAACAGCATTTGATCCATGCATCTCACGAATGTTTCCACGGAAATTTTCGAAAGCTTTTAAGCTTGCTTCTGCTGTGACAACATCTCCAGTTTGATCAAGATTATCTAGCGTAGCAAAACCAGAAACTGTGCGTTTTTCACGATTGACTTTCGTGAATGGCACAGAGAGACTGATGTTCTCGCCATTTGATGACCATAGAGATTTCTCAATATTCATATGCTTAATTATATTTTCGTATAGATAAAAAGGCAAATAATCAGTTGAGTAGTATTACTCGACTTGTCTGCCTTCACCTTGAGGATTTCTAGATTCCCCCGAAATATCTGGTGAGTTATTATCTCTTTCTTGATCTCTGGTTCTGGTATTTCCAGCCTGGGCTCTTACTTCCGCCTGCTGTTGAGGCTTTAATTGAACAACCTCGTCGCCACCGTCCATTGGAACCATACCCTTACGAATACGAACTTCATTAGGGGTAATTACCTGCATTCTTAAATAACGCTCATCAATTTTAGACTGAGTATCCTCATCTGTAAGACTGAGTTCATTAAATTTAATTTGCAGGGCATCCGTCATTTCTTCAATTAATTTATTTAATTTCTTTTCTAAAATATCCTGAATTGGACGGCATACCTGTTCTTTAAATGTTTTATCTGCATCACGAGCATTTGCCAAAGAAATTCCTTGGGGGCTGCCAATTTTAGAAATTGGGACACGATGTGCCATTAATATTTCGTCTCTATTTGATTGACGATATACATTAAATGACGATTCTTGAGTTCCCGCCTCAATTGGTTCCATCTTAAATTCAACCTTAGAGTCTGAAGTATCTGCAGGAAGTGGGATATAAAGAGATCTATGATTCTTGCCTCTTAGCCCTACCTGGAAAAATTCAAGAAGTTTACGCTCTGACTCCGTAGATAATTTAGCTCCCTTAACCGTAATAATATATCGTGGGACAGCTTTATTTTCAAAATAATCTAGATTATATTTACCAGCAAACTCATTTCCAGTCATTGCATTGGACGCAGAGACAATATCTGGAATTCCATAATAATTATTTTGTGGGGTATATTTCTTGAAATGAATAATTTCATTAGGTCTATCAAGTCCGCCTGCAATTGGATTAGGGGTTTCCTGATCTCCAAAGTTACGGAAGAATACAGCCTTGCCATATAGCAATTGAATAAAGCCATCACGCAAACGGCGAACACGCATTGTCTTTGATGGAATATGTCCAATATATCCAATCTTGCCAGAAGTTGTTCTACCGATTTCAAGATAGCCGTTTCCTGTTGCTTCAACATCTGTATAGAATTTTATAAGAGTCTCTTTAAATGTCTCTTCTTCATTGCAATCTTCTAGCCATTCGTGTAGATCTTGACGAAGTCTATCAAGCTTTCTACGTGCTCTTTCTAATTGTACTTCATTATCAATTCCATCAATTGCGTCCATAGTTTTACGAGTTTCAATAAAATCAAAACCTAGTCCGACAATGTTGGAAACTTTAGCATTAATAGCAGCGTAATTGTATGGAGAAACTTCATAAATCTTAGATAAATATTCAAGGTTGTATGGTGGCTCAATAAGGTCAAACATAGCATAGCCAGTGATGGCTTGTGCCAATAGATTCTGCTGTGTCTCTGTTCCATCAATACCTACAAAACGCTTTTGAATATCACGACTAACCTTACGACGGAATGTAGGAGACATGCCAGAAATCTTTAGTAGATTTTCGCCCTCTACTGTAAATGGATCATTACTCTTTGTCTCGACTGGTGTATTAAAGCGCATCCAGTCTGCCGCCGCAGAAATCTCTACTTTTTGCTCATCATCTTCTAAATAATTCATCTTTTATTTCCTAGCTTTTTCATTTCGTCTTTATAGTTTCCAATATCATAAGGATCTGGAACCAAGCCTAAATTAAGTCTTTGCTGTTGATACTCAAATTCTTCATCATCAATTTTCCTGCGTCCAGCCAAAAATAATGGCTTTCCATGATCTATTCCGTAAGACCTAACTACTTTAGCTAAAGCCTCCATATTAGCCTTATTTCCTTTTTTGGATGTAATAGATAAGAAATTCCC
>Ga0315902_10004555_pt1 | contig 19954 bp, 12 predicted proteins | sample LakEriMetagenome_9_FD_203523 | JGI IMG/M metagenome (GOLD analysis project Ga0315902, IMG submission 203523) | Freshwater fungal communities from buoy surface, Lake Erie, Ohio, United States - Buoy 12 MA117 | ecosystem: Environmental > Aquatic > Freshwater > Lake > Lake biofilm | place: USA... | reverse complement strand
CGCAGAGGCCGTGAAACGTCTCGCGGTGCTCAAAGCGGCCGGAAAGCCGTTTTTCTTCGGCGTGGGCTTTGTGAAGCCGCATTTGCCGTTTGTCGCGCCGAAGAAGTATTGGGACATGCACGATCCCAAGACGATTCCCGTCCCAGCGTTTCAGAGCTATCCAGAAGGCACGCCTGATTTCGTCGGTCACACGAATGGCGAGCTGCACAGCTATCCCGGCGTGCCAGCGGGCAATCCGATCCCCGCCGATTTCGCCAAAACACTGCGCCACGGCTACAATGCCTGCATCAGCTACACCGATGCTCAAATCGGCCGCGTGCTCGATGCGCTCGACAAAGAAGGTCTCGCCGACAACACGATCATCGTGCTCTGGGGCGACCACGGCTGGCAGCTCGGCGAGCACGGCCTTTGGCACAAGCACACGAACTTCGAGTTCGCCGCACGGGCACCGCTGCTCATCGCTTTGCCCAAAAGCAGCACTGCAGGCAAACACTGCGCCGCACCGGTTGAGTTCGTCGATGTGTATCCGACGCTCGCCGACGTATGCGGCCTGAAAGTGCCGCAAGGCCTCGCGGGCATGAGTTTGAAGCCCTATCTCGAAAGTCCCGACGCGCCGATGCAGAAACCCGCGATCAGCGTCTATCCACGCTCGTCGAAAGAGCACGGCGGCCAGCTCATGGGCTACAGCGTGCGCACCGAGCAGTGGCGCTGCACCTTCTGGCGCAAGCGCAACGCCGCCGACATCGGTTTCATCGAGCTCTACGACGAGCAAAACGACCCGAACGAAACCGTGAACCTCGCCACCAAGCCCGAGCACGCCGCCTTGATCGAATCGCTGAAAAAACATCTGCCCGCTGTGGGCAGCGATTTCCAACCACCGAAGAGCGGCAAGGTCGCCAAAACCGTCGGCGGCAGCAAAAGCAAAGCCTACGACCCCAACGAACCGCGCGACAAACGCTACGACCGCCTCTACCCCGGCAAACCCAAGCTCACCGAAGCCGAATACCTCGCCGGCCAAGGCGGCGACAAAGCCGAATCCAAAGCCCGCTTTATGAAGCTCGATGGCGACAAGGACGGCTTCGTCACGCGAGAGGAGTTCATCAGCAGCGGGAAGAAGAAGTGAGTGTCCGATAATTTGGTGCAGCCGTCCCGACTGCCTCAGATGAGTCCAGAGGACTGCACCACACTAAAACCTTGCTCGCTTCGCCAAGCTGACGAAGAAGCCTCATGGACCGTGACCCGTTGCCGCTCGACCGCCGATTGAGGCAGGAGATTCTGTATGCGCGTGAGCGTGTGTATCGCTTCGGACAGGCGACTCCGATGGAGCGGCTGGTTTTGCCCGGGAATGAGCCGGGACCAGAGATCTGGGTGAAGCGCGAGGACCTTTCGCCGATCAAGAGCTACAAATGGCGCGGCGCGTGCAATCGCATGGCACAACTCACGCCGGAGCAGCGCGAGCGCGGCGTGGTGACGGCCTCGGCGGGCAATCATGCGCAAGGCGTGGCCCTCGCGGCCAAGACGCTCGGCATTCAGGCTCGCATTCACATGCCGCGCTCAACGCCGAAGGTGAAACAAAACGCCGTGCGGCATCATGGCGGCGATTTCGTGCAGATCGTGCTCACGGGCGATAGCTACGACGAAGCGGTGCTCGCGGCTCGCGACCACGAAAAGGCCAGCGGTGCGGTCTATGTGCATGCGTATGACGATCTCGCGGTGATGGCTGGTCAGGGCACGCTGGCGGATGAAATCGTGCTTTCGGGCCATGGGCCGTTCGACGCGGCGTTTTTGCAAATCGGCGGCGGAGGCATGGCCTCGGCCACGGCGGACTGGCTGAAAACGTACTGGCCCGGCATTGAAGTCATCGGTGTGGAAGGCGTGGGTCAGGCGTCGATGAAAGCGGCCATCGAAACGGGCCAACCGATCGAGCTGCACGACCTCGACATCTTCTGCGATGGCACCGCCGTGCGCAAAGCGGGCACGCTGCCCTTTGAAATCTGCCGCACGATGCTCAATCGCATCGCCACAGTGACGAATGCGGAGGTCAGCGCGGCCATCCGCGTGCTGTGGGAAACCTTGCGCTGCATTTCCGAACCGAGCGGCGCGATGGGACTCGCCGCGGTGCTCAAGGAACGCGCGGCGCTGGCGGGCAAGAAGGTGCTCATCGTCATCACCGGCGCGAACATCGACTTCCTCCAGCTCGGTCTCATCGCGCAAAGCGAAGGCGCGGCCAGCACGGTGTCCCGCACATTGCGCATCAACATCCCCGAGCGACCCGGCGCGATGCTGTCGCTGCTCGACTCTTGTTTCGAGGGCCTGAACATCGCCGACTTCCAATACGGCCTGCATCATCCCGACGAGGCCTGGCCCGTCTTCACCGTGACCGCCGAAAGCGCCGCGAAACTCGCCGAACTGCCAGCACGGCTCGATGCAGGCGGTTTCCAGTGGCAGGACCTCAGCGGCGCGGTCGATGTGGCCTTCCGCGCCATCCCGCTGCGTGGCGATCTGCTCACGCATCCGCTTTTCCTGCGCCTCGATTTCTACGAACGCCCCGGTGCGCTGCACGACTTCCTCTCCCGCCTCATCCGCGACCGAGCCAGCCTCTGCTACTTCAACTACCGCCAGTCCGGCGAACGCGTCGGCCGCGCCTTGATCGGCCTCACGTTTCAAGAAGCGGCTCAACGCGATGCCTTCCTCACGGATCTGCCAGAGCAAGGTGAAGGCTACCGCTCGTGCAAACCGGTGGATGCGGAGACGCTAGCCCGGATGACGGCTTGATGATGGTGGAAAGATTCGGGGTAGAAAAAGTTCAGCAATCCGCTTCTGCAGCTTTCGCAGTGAGGATCTCCGAATTTTGGAGGTGAGTACCGCTAAGTAAACCGCCCTCCACGGCGTATTTGGTGACCCTCATCATGATTTTTCGTCCCCGGTTTCGATTCTTGCTCCTTTCGGCGCTCTGCGGCTGCCTCCCCATCGTCCATGCTGCGGAGCCTTATGAGGCTTTTCTGGAAACACATTGTCTCCGCTGTCATGGACCGGAGAAGGAGAAAGGTGATCTCCGCATCGATCAGCTTTCGCGTGATTTCAAGCTGGGCGCGGACACGCATCATTGGGCGGAGGTGATCGAGCAGGTGAACTCGGGGGAAATGCCGCCGAAGAAGGAGAAAAAGCCGTCGCAGGCGGAGATCGCGGCTTTTGTGACGAGTCTCGATGCACGCATCAAAGAGGGCAAGGCGGCGCGGATGGCCGCGCGGCCGCCGGTGACGCATTACCGGCTGAGCCGGACGGAGTATCAAAACACGGTCTATGACCTGCTCGGTGTGCGCTACGATCCCGCGAAGCCGGGCGAACTGAATGAAGACACTCGCTGGCATGGCTTTGAGCGCATCGGGTCGGAGCTATCACTTTCGCCTTCGCATGTGGATCGCTATTATCGCGCGGCGGAACTGGTGCTGGACCGGGCGTTTCCGACAGCAACGAGCGAGGCACGTAAAATGCGCAAAACAGCGGCGGAAATTCATTATGGCGGAGGCAAAGAGCAACAGGCCGTGCTGGATCGCTTTGGCATCAAGAGGCCGCTGCGCTGGCTCCTTTTCCCCGGCAATGTCCAAAACGCGCTTTCGCCGAACTGGTTCGGGAAAACGGGGCCGGAGCACAGCGGGCTCTACAAGCTTCGCATTCAGGCCAGCGGCATTCGTCCGATCGGTGGTCAGACCGCCCACTTGAGCATCGGCAAGCGCACGGGCGAGGAGACGGTGGACGGCCTCATCGAGTTCGACATCACGGCACCGGAGGACAAGCCGCAGGTCTATGAGTTCGAGGTGTTTCTCGAAATGCCTGCCACGCTCGACTTCTGCGTCGTGGCGACGGAAGTGGTGGACCGCAGGCAGGGCGCGGCCTTCCGCGGTGCGCTCAGCGGGCGTGGCTACATGTTCACGCACAGCAGCGAGACCTATCTGCTGAACCCGAACGCGCCGCAGATGTTCGATGGCCAAGGGAACGGTCTCTTTTCCACGGTGATCCTCGATTGGGTCGAGTGGGAAGGGCCGCTGGTGTCCGAGGCGGAAAAATCGCGTCGCAAGGATGTGGTGCCGCCCGATGACGCCACGCCCGAGGTGGTCGCGACCCATTTGCAGCGCTTTGCGGAGCGTGCGTGGCGTCGTCCGGTGAAAAGCGAGGAGATCGAGCAGTATTTGAAGTCCTATCGCGAGGAACGCGACGCGGGCGAAAAGCTGGCGGATGCCTATCGAGTGGCCCTGCAGGGTGTGCTGACCTCGCGGCACTTCATTTACCTCGTCGAGGGCGATCCGGTGGCCCGGGAGCGTCTCACCGACCCGGAACTCGCCTCGCGGCTCTCGTATTTTCTGTGGAGCTCCATGCCCGACGATGCGCTCTTCACTGCGGCCAAAGCCGGCTCGCTTAAGGGCGATGGATTGAAAAAGGAAGTGGATCGCATGCTCGCGGATGGCAAAGCGAGCCGCTTCATCGACGATTTCTCGCGTCAGTGGCTGCAACTGCACCGTGTGGGGATGTTCCCACCCGATAAGAAGCTCTATCCGACCTACGACGCGTGGCTGGAGGACAGCATGCGTGCCGAACCGGTGGAGTTCTTCCGCGAGATGTTCGCCAAAAACCTGCCCATCGATGGTTTCATCCATTCCGATTGGACCGTGGCCAATGCACGGCTCTGCGAGTTCTACGGACTGCCGGAATCCAAAACCGGCGCCTTTGAGCGTGTGTCGTTGAAGCCCGAGGATCGTCGCGGCGGCCTGCTGACGATGGGCGCGGTGCTCGGCCTCACCTCCGATGGCACGCGTCATCGTCCCGTGCATCGCGGCGTATGGCTCAGCGAGGTCGTTCTCGGCAAAACACCACCACCGCCTCCAGCCAACGTCCCTGCCATCGAGCCCCCAACGCCGCAGAGCCCCAAAGCGACACTCCGCCAAAAAATCGAAGCTCACCGCAACGACGCCAACTGCGCCGCCTGCCACGCGAAGCTCGATCCTCTCGGCCTCGCTTGGGACAACTACGACGCCATCGGCCAATGGCGCACGCATGAGAAGATCGCAGCCGGTGTCGGCAATGACCCCGTCATCAATGCCGCCGGTGAAATGCCTGACGGCCGCAGCTTCAAAGACGCCAACGAGTTCAAACAACGCCTCCTCGAAGACCGCGATGAAATCGCCCGCGCCTTCATCGAGCACCTGTGCACCTACGGTCTGCGTCGCGCGCTGTCCTTTGATGACCGAGACGACCTCAACGCGATCCAAGCCGAAGCGAAAAAGAACCAATACCGCATCAAAGACATCGTGCGTGCTGTAGCGATGTCGGAGCTAATGAGGAAGCGGTGACGTTCTTGGTTCTTGGTTCCTTGTTCTTGGTTGTTTGTTGCCCAGCTGGAAGCCAAAACCCCGAACCAAGAACTAGGAACGAAGAACTAAGCACCAAGAAAAAAGAACATGAAAATAACACGCTTTGAAGACATTGAAGGCTGGCAGTTAGCGAGAGAGCTGACGCGCCAAGTCTATGCCGTGGCCATGCGAGGAGCGTTTGCGAAGGACTTTGGACTTCGGGACCAGATCACTCGCGCTGCGGGCTCTTCTATGCACAACATCGCCGAAGGATTCGACGGGGGTAGCAACGCGGAGTTCGTCAAGTTTCTGCGTTACTCCCAGCGTTCATGTTCGGAAGTTCAGAGCCAGCTTTATGTCGCTTTGGATCAAGCTTACCTCACTACAGAGGATTTCGATGCCATCTACAACCAAGCCGCTCTCACCCACTCCAAAGTCGGCGGATTCATTCGTTACCTCATAAACACCCCGAATCCGCGCTGAGCCCTTCAACCAAGAACAAAGAACCAAGAACAAGGAACTTTCATGAACATCCAAACCCAATCCTGGCTCCTCAATCGCCGTCACGCCCTGAAAGCGCTCGGCAGCTTCATCTCATTGCCCATGCTGGAGTGCATGGTGCCGCTGCGGGCGGCGGAAAAGGCAATCGCATCGAGTCCGAAGCGCAGTGCCTTCATCTACCTCGCGAATGGTGTGCACTCGCTGAACTACCAGATCACGACCTCGGGCCGGGATTACAAGTTCTCGCGCTCGTTGAAGCCGCTGGAGAAGCACCGCGAGGTCATCACGCCGATCAGCGGTTTGCATCACCCGGGCAGCCTCAGTCATCACCACAATTGCATCAATATCTTCCTCACCGGCGGCAAGCTCGGCCCCTCGGATCGCAACACGATCTCTGTGGACCAAAAGATGGCCGAAATCACCGCGCAGCAGACGCGAGTCGCCTCGATGGAGATCGCGCTCACGCAGAACTCGCTCGCCTGGACCGCTGATGGCGTGCAATTGCCTGCATTGCGTCGTTGCAGCGAGATTTTCGCCTCGCTCTTCGAAGAACCGAAGGGCGGAAAAGAGGCTCAACGCCGTGCCTTGCGTCGCAAGGGCAGCGTGCTCGACGCCAACCTCGCCGAAGTGCGCCAGCTCGAGCAGAAGATGGGCAAGGAAGACAAAGGCCGCATGGAGCAGTATCTCACCTCCGTCCGCGAGGCCGAGATCCGCACGACCCGCGCCGATGCGTGGCTCGACACACCGCTGCCGACCATTTCCGACGCCGACCGCAAGCGCACCAACCGCGACATCGCCCAGACGATGGCCGGCGATTACTTCCGCACCGTCTATGACCTCATGGTGCTCGCTTTTCAGACGGATGTGACCCGCGTCGCCACCTTCAGCCTCGGTGGCGAAGGCGATGCCTTTTCCATTCCCGAAATCGGCATCACCGAATCGCGCCACCAGCTCAGCCATCACGGCGGCGATGCCGGTTACATGGAGAAGCTCACCAACTACGACACCTTCGCCATCGAGCAGTTCGGCCACTTCCTCACCCGTCTCACGGAAACGAAGGACCTCAATGGCAAGCCCCTCATCGGCTCCACCATGGCCCTTTTCGGCAGCGGCATGTCCTACGGCCACAGCCACGGCAACGCCAACCTCCCCCTCGTGTTCGCCGGCGGCACCGACCTCGGCCTGAAACACGGCAGCCATCTCGATTTCAACAAAGCCGCCAAGGACTTCGCAGGCTACTCCCTCGGCCCCGACGGAGCCCTCACCTCCGCCCACTACCAACTCTGCAGCCGCCCCGTCAACACCGACGCCCACATGAGCAACCTGCTCCTCCTCATGGCCCAGCGCATGGGCGTGGAGACGGACACGTTCGGCGATAGCAACAAGGTCATCGCGATCTGACGGGGCTTCGATGGAGTGTTGGAGAAGTGGAGTGATGGAGAAATACCACAGCACTCCGGTCCACCAGCACTCCCCGACTGCGCCGCCCCCATTCTCCTCTCGCGAATGATCCCTCCAATACTCCAGCACTCCTCCACTCCATCGCTCCGTTGGATCGTGGCGCTGTGCTGTGGACTTTCCGTTTACGCAGCCTCTGCACTCGCTGCCGACGATCCCTTCCGCCCCGAAGCCGGAAAGTTCCCGCCTTTGGAAAAAGCCCACATCTACCGTGGCGAACTCGTCTTTGTGGATCATGCCAATCGTCGCGGCAGCCTCCGCGTGGCGGGGACGGGCAAGTTTTACCGCAATGACCCGCATCCCTTCGCCATGCTGCCGTATGGCATCGTGCGTTATCAGGGCGCACCGGCGGATCTGCGCGACATTCCGCTCGGCACTGTGCTGCATGCTTGCGGCTTTCTCCCACCGGATCCGAAGACCTCCGTCGTGCCGGTCTTGCCGATTGATAGCAAGACGAAGGACGCCGGTCATTATCGCGGCATCGGTATCTTCCCCGCCGAAAACCACGTCCTCCTCCTCGAAGACGAGCCCAGCCACTGCCTGCGCGTGGGCAAGACCTGGAAGCTCAAAGAAGTGGACCTCAAGGACAACAAGGGGACGATCATCGCCAGCCGCGTGTTGAAGGCAGACGGAGAAGGCAGGGCCGACGAAGAAGAGAAATTGACGTTCGACGCCGGGACCCGCATCTGGCGCGGACGCGAACGCATCGGAGTTGCGAACCTGGTGGCCGAAGGAGCGTGGCCCGTCAGCGGGAAGAAAAGCCTTGGTGGGCAACCCGTCCTGCTCGGGATCACTTGGAGACCTGCGCCCGGAGATGGGCTGGATGGCGCTTTCACCCAATTTCACATCTCGGACATCTGGCTGGACGACGCCGCCCTCGAAAACGCCGCCCAGTTTCAGACCGAAATCCACAAAACCTTCATCCGCAGCCGCTGGATGCCAGCCTGGGTCGATGCCGTCGAGTATGGCAAGTTCGGCCGCGCCACCGTCACCGCGACGCTGTTCGGCGGGATGGATGCCTCCCTTTACGCCGACTTCCAAAAGGACGTCCAGGCACAGATCAACGGAACCGAGAGCACCTTGAAGCACTCAGCCGGCCACTACGGCCCCGGTCATGTGGCCTCCAATGGCAAGATCATTGCCGTCACCAAGGCGAGCGGAGAAATCCCGCTGGGCAGCAGCGGTATCCAGATTCAGTTCGAGACCGACCTCATCATCGAAGGCATCCGTCCTACCCGAGTCGTCCGCATCCGCCCAGGAAGCTGGCCCAAGATGCAACTGCCCCGCGAAGAGTTCGACAACAGCAACATCGAAGAGCGCTTCCCCACGCCCGCTATCTTTCCGAAATACTGATCCTCACCACTCTCCCTTCATCATTTGCCTGTCCCCATTCTTCTGTCGGAATGATCACTCTACATCCAAACTCTGGTCTCTCGCCCGCCGCTGAAGCTGGTAAAAGATTTCGGGTAAAAAGTGAAAATACGTTGCTGAATCTTTTACCCCAAATCTTTTACCAGCTGTGCCTTGGTGTCTTGTTGCTCGCGACCTCCACCTTCGCCGCAGACGAACCTTTTCGTCCCGAAGCCGGCAAGTTCCCGCCTTTGGAAAAAACGCACTCGTATCGCGGCGAACTCGTCTTCGTGGATCATGCGAATCGTCGTGGCAGCCTTCGCGTGACATCTCCGGGCATTTTCCGCTTCACCGCGCCGCATCCGTTTGCCCTACTGCCGTATGCTCTCGTGCGTTATCACGGCGCACCGGCCGATCTGCGCGACATTCCGCTGGGCACGATGCTGCATGTCCGTGCGTTTCTCACGCCGGACCCGAAAACGTCCGCCGTGCCCGTCTTGCCCGTGAACAACCGGGAGAAGACGAAAGCCGGTGCGCTTGGCGTCGCGCCCGCTGAGAACCACGTTCTGCTGCTCGAAGACGAGCCCAGCTACAGTCAGCGCGAAGGATTCGTCTGGAAGCTCAAGGAAGTGGAAATCAAAGATCGCGCCGGAACGATCCTCGCAAGCCGCGAAGGCAAAGAAAACGCCAAAACGAAGCCCAGCGATGAAACCCTGACCTTCGATGCCGCCACACGTGTCTGGCGTGGTCGCGAATGCCTCCGCATCGAGCAACTCATCGCCGAGGGCATCTGGCCCGCCGAAGGAAAAAAGGCTCTCGGCGGCCAGTCGGCGCACCTTGGCATCACCTGGAGGCCCACACCCGGCGGTGTGTTCAGTCGCTTTCACCTCTCCGATATCTGGCTCGACGACGAAGCGATGCAAAACGTCAATCAGCATCAAACCGAGCTGCACAAGGCCTTCATCCGCAGCCGCTGGATGCCCGCGTGGGTCGATGCGGTCGAGTATGGCAAGTTCGGTCGCGCTACCGTCACGGCGACTTTGTTCGGTGGCATGGACACCTCGCTCTACGCTGATTTCAAAGCGGGCATCGCGGCATTGATGAACGGCGCCGAAAACACCTTGAAGCACACCGAAGGCGGCACCGCCGGCCCCACGCAAATGGCCGCACGCGGCAAACTCCTCGACGTCACGAAATTGCCCGGCGAAGCCCCACTCGGCAGCAGCGGCATCCAGATCCGCTTTGAAACCGATCTCATCACCGAAGGCATGCGCCCCACGCGCATCGTCAAAGTGCGCCCCGCAAGCTGGCCGGATGTCCACCTGCCCCGCGAGGAGTATCTCGGCAACGGAGCCTCCAGCATCGACGAGCGCTTCCCCACGCCGTCCATTTTTCCGAACTACTGATTATCTTATGAAACCGTTCCTTGTTCTTCGTTCCTTGTTCTTCGTTCCTAAAACCTTGGCCCTTGCGTGCTCATTCGTCGTCCTAGCAAACGCCACGAGCGCAGAACCAAGCACCAAGAACAAAGAACTAGGAACCGGCGCAGCCGAGCCCTTCCGCCCCGAAGCCGGAAAGTTCCCGCCTCTTGAAAAAGCCCTCTCCTATCGCGGCGAACTCATCTTCGTGGATCACGCGAACCGCCGCGGCAGCATTCGCCTGCAGGGATCAGGCATGTTCTTCCGCAACGACCCGCATCCCATCGCCATGCTGCCTTACGGCATCGTCCGCTATCATGGCGCACCCGCCGATTTGCGGGACATCCCGCTCGGCACCGTGATGCACGTCCACGCTTTCCTCCCGCCCGACCCGAAAACCTCCGCTGTGCCAGTCTTGCCCGTCGATAGCAAAAAAGCGGACGCCAACCACAACCGCGGCGCTGGCATCTTCCCCGCCGAGAATCACGTCCTGCTGCTCGAAGACGAACCCAGCCACTGCCAGCGCGAAGGGCTCGTCTGGAAACTCAAGGAAGTGGAGATCAAAAACCACGCAGGCATGATCATCGCCACCTGCGAGCCCAAACAGGGCGGCGATGCCAAAGCCACCGAAGAAAAACTGACCTTCGATGCCGCCACCCGCATCTGGCGCGGCCGTGAAAGCCTCAGCATCGAGGAACTCATCGCCGAAGGCGCATGGCCCGCCGATGGCAAAAAATCCCTCGGCAACCAACCCGTCCAACTCGGCATCACCTGGAAGCCCACGCCTGATGGCATCTTCACCCGCTTTCACATCTCCGACATCTGGCTCGACGACGCCTCCATGCAACGCGCCGCCAAGAACCAAACCGAAACCCACAAAACCTTCATCCGCAGCCGCTGGATGGCCGCATGGATCGACGCTGTTGAATACGGTAAGTTCGGTCGCGCCACGATCACTGCTACGCTCTTCGGCGGCATGGACCCATCTCTCTACGCCGACTTCACCAAAGGCGCTGCCGCCCTGATGAACTCGGTCGCCAACACCCTCAAGCACACCCACGGAGCCTACGGCCCCGCCCACATGGCCTCCAAAGGCCCCATTCTCGACGTCATCAAGTTGCCCGGCGAAGCCCCGCTCGGCAGCAGCGGCATCCAGATCAAATTCGAGACCGATCTCATCATCGAAGGCATCCGCCCTACCCGCATCGTTCGTGTCCGTCCCGCAAGCTGGCCCCAAGCCCAGGTTCCCCGCGAAGAATACCTCCAAGGCGACCTCGAAGAGCGCTTCCCGAGCCCCGCCATCTTCCCGAAGTATTGAAGACTGAAATCACCACCACGCATGAAATACGCCGTCTTCATCACTACTCTCCTGCTAGCTTCGCTTCACGCATCCGCGCTGGATCTCTCCAAGGTCACCTCGCGCGCTAATCTCGATGCCGTCATCGCGTCCACGACGGATGCCGCTTTGAAACAAGCCCTCAGCGACCACGCCGATGCCATTCTCGCCGCCGCCGAGCAGCATCCGCATGTCGAGGCCGTCATCCGCACCATCGAGAGCGCACCGGGCGCTTTCACGAAGATCAATACCACGCCGGAGGCTTTGAAAAAAGCGACTGGCGGCGACATGGCGATCTTTGACACGCTCACCCAGGTCAGCACCAACATCTTGGGAGGCAAGGCGCACGATCATCGCAAAGAGAACGCCGATCCCTACAACGCCGCGTTCATCGAGCACCTCGGGCACATTGCTTCGCTGGAGTCAGTGAAGCTGGAGGCTTCAGGCATCCAGGACGACTGGGTGGCCCCGCTGCTCAAGCTCAAGAAATTGAAGAGCCTGAGCGTGAGCGGCTTTGGCAGACTGGGTGATGCCAGCCTGGCCCAGCTCCAGCAACTCACCAAGTGTCCGGATCTCACGAACCTCGAGCTCGCCTATTTCGGCAAGGCCACCGATGCGGGTTGGGAAAAGCTCGCGGGCCTGAAGAACCTGGAGTCCTTCACGCCACGAGGCGCGGGGTATGCCGGTCACTTCTTCGCGAAGTTCGATGGCTGGACCAAGCTAAAGCGCATCAACTTCCACAGCAACGGCCTGGATGACGAAGGTCTCGGCTACGTGTGCGAAAAGTTCCCGAATCTCGAATTCATCAAGCTCTGGCACTCCAAGCAACTCACCGATGCCGGTGCGGAGCACTTCAAGAAGCTCAAGCACCTCAAAGGCATCGAGATCAGCTGTGCCAAAGCCACCGCAAGCCTCATGAAGCACCTGCGCGAGCTGCCAATGGAATACGTGGCCCTCGAGTATGGCGTGTGCAGTCCGGCTGCAGAAGCCATCGCCACCGTCAAAGCCATCCCGACCCTGCGCAAACTCTCGCTCGATGCCAAAGCCTTCACCGATGCCGATCTCACCGCCCTCGCGGCTGTGAGCCAAGTCCGTGAACTCTCCCTCTCGAACCTTGATTTGCCGGACAGCCGTCACCAGTCCCTGCAATCCTTCGCCCATCTCAAGTCTCTCACTCTCATCCTTTATGGGAAAGGCTATCCTGAGGAAACACAGACCAAAGTGAAAGCCATCCTGCCCGAGGTGGAGGTGAAATTTGTGAAATGAGCTGACCCGCGCACGCCTGGCATGAAGCACTCGAGATGTTGGTGCGAGAAGCATCTTCATGCGATCACCGAATGGCTGGAGATGAATCGGCCATCGATGACCTGAGAGCTACCCGAAGCGCCGTCGAAACACATTCAACACAAGCTCGCGCGCCCATAGAAAGTGCCCACGAAGGTGATCGCTGTTATCATATCAACATGAAATGCGTAGAGTGGGCCGTCTGAATCGTTTTCTTGGTCATGCGTCACCTTGCCCTACTCCTTCTCGCCTCGCCCTTGTTTGCAGCCACCTGGTCGCTGGATGCCGTGGATGAGACTTTGACTGTGCGTGGAGTCGCTAAATCGGCCCCTGGCGCCTCGGCACAGAGTTTGCAGCTCGATGGAGCATCGCTCGTCGAACTCAAAGACAGCACCAAGCTCGCCAGCGGCACATTTACGGTCTCGCTGTGGTTCAATCCGTATGCGCTGGATGGAGGGCAGCAGATGCTCATCGGCAAAAATCGCTACTCGCGTGGTGAAAGGCAGTGGGGGCTCACGATTGAGCCGGACGGGCATTTGAAGGCTTATCTGCAACAAGGCGGTTGGAGCACGATTTCTTGCTCGGAGCCGCTGAAGGCCGGTTCGTGGCATTTGGCGGCTTTGGTGGTCGAATCGGCGAAAGCGACGCTTTATCTGAATGGCAAGCTCGTTGGCGAAACGAAGCTCAAACAGCCAATCCCGGCCACGGAGGCCCCTATCACGCTCGGCGGCATTTTTGACGATGGACGGGCACGCCAGACCTTCCTCGGCGCACTCGACGAGGTGCGCTTCGAGCCGCGTGCGATGCATGAGATTCCATTCCAGCCCGTTGCGGCCACGCATGAGCTTCCAAAGCCCAAAACAGCCGATTTCCCGCTCTGGGATGCCTCGCAGAAGCTCGCGGAGGCCAAGGACTTGCCGGTGCTCGATGGCGTGGAGTTTCACGTCATCAAGAAATGGGACAAGGCGGCGGATGGTTACACTTTCCTCCACGGCGTCGGCCTTTGCTGGCACAAGGGGAAGCTCTACGCCTCCATCGGCCATAACAAGGGCGATGAGAATACCGTGACCGAAGAGGCGCAGTATCGCATGAGCGAAGATGGCGGGAAGACGTGGAGCAAGCTCCGCGTGATCGACGCCGGTGAGGAAAAAGACCTCGCAGTGAGCCATGGCGTATTCGTTTCGCATGCCGGGAAACTGTGGGCCTTCCACGGCGCTTACTACAACCACATGGAGCGCATCCACACGCGTGCTTACTCGCTCGACGAGGCGACCGGACAGTGGATCAAACACGGCGTCGTGCTCGAAAATGGCTTCTGGGCTCTGAATCAGCCGGTGAAGATGCGCGATGGAAACTGGATCATGCCCGGCATCAGCGCCGGGCCCTACTCAAACACCGGTGTGTTTCCCGCAGCGGTCGCAATCAGTCATGGCGATGATTTCACGAAATGGGACTTCGTCGGCATCCCGGTGCATGAAGGCCTGAAGATGTGGGGAGAGTCGAGCATCGTCGTGGACGGCCCGAACGTGCTCAACATTGCACGCTACGGTGCCAAGGCGCTCGCTTTGATCTCCAAGAGCACTGACTTCGGACGCACCTGGTCCACGATGGGCGAAAGCAACCTGCCCATGACCACCAGCAAGCCCGCCGCCGGCCTGCTGAGCAACGGTCGCCGCTATCTCGTCTGCACGAATGCCGCAAACAACGGCGGCAAACGCTACCCACTCACCATCGCCATCAGCGAGCCCGGCCAAGAGGTCTTCAGCAAAGTCTTCGTCATCCGTCATGCTGAGCACAGCGACGTCGGCGAATCGAATCCGAAGTCCTCATTGAGCTATCCCTGCGCCACCGAGCACGATGGCAAGCTTTACGTCGGTTTCTCCAACAACGGTGGCCGCAAAGGCAACCTCAACAGCGCCGAGATGGCGGTGATTCCGATCGAGAAGCTGAAATAAGCTCACGCCTCCGCGTAAGCCTCGCCCAGCTTCGTGAGGGTGCCGCTGGCATCGAAGAGGGCGGAGCATCCAGTGGGCGAGTTGCCCGCTGCGGTGCCGAACCAGGCGTATCGCTCTACATCATTCGAACGCTCCAAGCGGGGCAGCGCATCCTTGATGAAACGGAGCACGTCTTTCTCTGCGTGCTGGTTCTTGCCGGTCTTTGTGGCGCTCCAGTCGGCGGGGCAGAATTCGGTGATCCACAGCGGCCGTTTGTAGAGTCGGGCGATCTTGTCGAGGTGCGACGTGAGCTGCGAGGCTGTCGGGCCGCCATACCAGTGGATGGTGATGAAATCGATGCGGTATTTGCGCTTCAGCGCCTCCTTCATGAAGGCCTGCATCCACGGGCTGTCGGCATGCACGCCTGCCGGACTGCCGAGTGGCAGATTGAGCTCCTCCAGTTTCGGCCAGACCGCGAGAGCCTGCTCGACGGTGGTATTGCCCTGATCCTTGCCCTCCGGCTCGTTGAAACCAAGCACGGCGGGCGGCTTGTTGGCGAGATCGGCGCGGATTTCATCGACGGCCTTCGCGGCGAACTGGTTTTCGTTGTCCTTGAAGACCATCGGCACCCATTCGATGCCCTCGGGAAGTCCCGCCGGACGTTTCGAAGTCCAGTTGTAGATCCAATTCACCTTCAGCTCGGCGAGCTTGGCCGGTGTGACCGCGCCGCGCAGGCCGGTCGCGTAGCCTTTTTTGCCTGCCTTCTTGCTGGCGGACTGCGCTTGAGCCGCGCCGGAAAGGAGCAGCGTGGAAAGCGAGAGGCTTGAGTGCAGAAAGTGACGGCGCGTGGGGAGAGTGATCATGCGCGGTGTTGTATCAGAACGGTCACGCGATGGTCAATGAGCATGTTCAGCCGCCGAGAGGCCGCACGCTCGGCCCATCGACCCAGCGCGGCGGAATCATGATCTGTCGTGGCACAGCAGGCACACCGTGCTCATGCTGCGAGAGCTGCGTGACGACCAAATCGACTGCGGCAGCGGCCAAGTGATCGCGCTGCTGATAAATGCCGGCGAAACCGGTCATCTTGGGCGTCCAGTCGTGCACGACGAAGCCGATGTCTTGTGGCACACGCAGGCCGAGTCGCTTCAGCCAGCCTGGAACGTGCGTGTCGAAGGTGATCAACGCGTCCGGTCGGTGCTCGCGCATCCATTTGGAGAAGGCGTCGAAGCCCTGGCTGATGTCGTTGCTCGGAAACAGCAGCAGTGGCACGCGATCCGCCTCCGGCAGGCCGTGCTGCCAGTGAAACAAGCCGCCGCTGTAGCCGAACTGCGAGCGGTTCACGATCCACTTCGTCACCGCCACTCCGATGCGCTTGTAGCCGCGTGCGGCAAGCTGCTCGGCGGCCATGTGAATGCCCAGCGTCATATTTCCGGCGCACATGTGCAGCGCAGGCGTGCTCATCGCATTGCCAAACGTCACTGCGGCGAACGGCGAGTAGTCGAGCCGGCTGCATGGCAACTGCATGCTCTGTGGCGAAACGATCACGCCTTCGATGCCGCGTGCATGCAGGATCTTTTGCAGCTTCTTCGGCGTGAGGCCGTCCTTGCCCAAGTAAAACTCCTCCACCGCGTAACCATGCCCGTGCGCACGACGTCGGATGTCTTCAATCGGCACATACTGATACGATGGCCCCAGAAGGCCATCCTGCGGTACATGCTCGCGGATCACGGCGATCACCGCCCGCAGCCGCTTTTCCTTCTTCCCGCGCACGACCTGCATCATGCGCATCAAATGCGGGTCCGGTTGGTAATCGAGCCGCTTTGCTTCCTTCAAGACGAGATCCCGTTTCTCCGCCGCCACCTTCGGCGCCCCGCGTAGCACCCGCGACACCGTCATGATCGACACCCCCGTCGCGCGGGCGATGTCTTTGAGCGTGGGCGTGGAGGTCATGGGCATGGTGTTAGCATAACACGCCGCACAGCCAATCAAGCCGCGAAAAACACTCTGCGAAGGCGTTTTCAACAAATCATGTCTCTTCGATCCCTTTCCTGCTTTCTCGCGATCTCGTGCAGCGCCTTCATCCATGCGGCGGACGTGCCCACCTTTGCCGGGCCTACTCCGGGCACCTTGCGCACGATTTCCATCCCGACCGTGGACATCTCGGCGGATGCCGCGCGGCATGTCATCATCGCCCGTGGCACGGAGAATGAATACCATGGGCATTGCGACACGGTGCTCATGGCGGATGGCCGGACGATGTTCACCGCTTGGTGCATGAATCACGCCGGACACCTCGGCCCGCTCGCCCGCAGCGATGATGGCGGGCTCACCTGGAGCGCACCTTTGCCGACGCCGCCGGACTGGCAGCTCGTGAAAATGACCACTCCAGTGCTGCATCGCCTCACCGATCCGCAGGGCGTCGAGCGCCTCTTCATCTTCGGCGGCTGCGATTTCCCGGGCAATCTCCGCAGCGCGTTCTCCACGGACCTTGGCAAAACTTGGTCTCCGATGAAGGAACTCGGCCTCGTCGGTGAAGTCGCCCCGAAGAGCATCCTGTCCTTCGATGGCGGCAAGCGACTCATCATGTGGTCCGACCGTCGTGATCCTAAAAATGCCAAGGATCTGCATCCCGTCGTGTGGCAGAGCGAGTCGCTCGATGGCGGCCTGACATGGAGCAAGGAACGCGTCATCCTCGTCGTCCCCGGCCAATGGGCCCAGCCAAGCGTGACGCGGTCCGATGACGGCAAACAGCTCGTTATGCTCATGCGCGAAAATACACGCCAGCATCACTCGCTCTTTTCCGTCAGCACCGACAACGCACTAACCTGGAGCGAGCCCAAAGAACTGCCTGCCGCGCTCACCGGGGATCGCCATGTCATCAAACACGCTCCCGATGGCCGCCTCGTGATCACCTTCCGTGATATGGCGAAGACGAGCCACACCTACGGACACTACGTCGCATGGGTCGGCACCCAGGATGACATCGTGAACCGCCGCGAAGGCCAGTATCGCATCAAACTCCTCCACAACACCAAGCGCAGCCCCACCGATGCGCCAGGCACAGGCAACACCGACTGCGGCTACTCCGATCTCGAACTCCTCGGCGACGGCACCCTCATCGCGACCACCTACATCCATTATGCCGCCGGCCCGGAAAAGAGCAGCGTCGTCAGCACCCGCTTCAAGCTCAGCGAAACCGATGCTTTGGCAAAGAAGGCCCCCGTATCCACCGGAAGCCTCCTCCCCACCAATTGGGACCCCGCGCTCGCGGGGGACATCGTCATGCAGCGGCTCGTCCGTGTCTCGGCACCACAGGTGAAAGGGGCGCATGATGCGGAGTTCGTCTGTGTCGGCGAACGGACCTACATTGTCGAGCATGACAACGATGTGACCCCCGGCCATGGCGCGGGCGCGGCGATGTATTGCGTGCTGACGGTGGTGAATATGAAGACGCTCCAGGTCGAGAAAACGCACCCGATGGCCAAGGCGGGCCAGGCCTTCGCCAACATCACGTTGCCGGACGCGCAGGTCTTTGTGCCGCGCATCATTCGCAAGGATGAGCACACGCTGCGCACCTACTTTTGCAGCCAGCCGGCCAAAGCACAGGCCGTGACCTGGTATCGCGACTTTGACCTGCGCACGCAGACCTTCGAGGACAGCATCCATAAAGCCAAACTCAAGACCGCCGCAGGCACCTTCAACATGGAACCGCGTCATTTTCATGCGGACGCCGCCGCTTTGGGTTTCAAGCGGCCCGGCATCAATCAGGGGCTCTACATCTTCGATTCGTTCAAGGAAATCGACGGCAAGTGCTACATCGCGCTCAACAACTTCCCCGGCAAACAAAACGCCCTCGCCGTGCTGCACGACGACTTCACCACCTTTGAAGTCATCGGCCACTACAACGAGCCGCAATCGCAGCAGCTCAGCGAATCCGCCGTTAACCGCCTGCCCGACGGCACCTGGATGGCCATCGTGCGCAACGACACGGGCAACTACCACTTCACCACTAGCCACGACGGCAAAATATGGACCACCGCCGAGCCAAAGCCCTTCGTGCCGAACGGCCTGAACTCGAAACCGACCTTCGACAGGTTTGGCGGCATCTATTACCTCGGCTGGCAGGAGAACACCAAGATCCAGAACTGCAATCGCAGCGTCTTCAACGTGGACATCTCTCGCGATGGCAAAACCTGGCAGCGCAAATACCGCTTCGAGTCCCCGCACTCGTTTCAGTATCCGACCTTCCACGAACACGAAGGCACTCTGTGGCTCACCGTCAGCCAAAGCGACCACGGTGGCACCACCGACCGCATCATGTTCGGCAAACTCGAAGCCGTGAGCGAGTTCGAATCGCAAAAAGGCCAAAAACGCATCGAATGGCCCGCACCTCCGCCACCCGAGCCCGCCGTCATGAAACGCGGCGTGAAGCTCTTCACCGATCGAGACTACGTCATCGACGAAATGCCCGCGGCGGTCAAAAACCTGCCGTTTCATCGCACCAGCATCGAAAAGCTCGACGTGACCATCACCAAGCCCGGCACGCTTTTCGCGCTCACGCCGACGATCCGCCCAACAGCTGCGAGTCAGGAGGAAGCCCTGCGAAAAGCCGGTTTCACCAAAGTCGAAGTGCCGGAATCGCAGCTCTTTCCTGGCGAGATCAATCGCATGAGCCTGTATCGCAAAGCCGTGAAAGCCGGTGATCGGCTTCATTTTAAGAAGCTTGTGCTGCTGGTGTTTGCCGATGGGGTGATTGTGCAGTGAGTGGCAAATAATGCCGATTCTTTCTCTCGATTCCTTGTTACATCACATCCCCTTCACCACCATCTCGCGGAAGGCGCGGACGTGGGCGAGTTCGTGGCGACCTTGGGGATGGAGAAGGGCGATGTTGTAGCAGAACCACGAAGTGCCGTTTGAACTCCTCCTCAAACCTTTTCGTTTGCTCAAAATTTTCCCGCAAGAAAACGCTGTGGCGCGGGTACTTGGACCGTGACACCCATAGAACACGTTCCAAATACGGCACAGCAGCGTTCCAAGAACGCTGTGAGTACGAACATTGAGGCACCGGCGCTGGACCGGGGCCTGGCGATTCTGGAGGCGCTGGATGGGAGACCGGAGGGGATGAGTTTGTCGGAGATCAGCCGGGTCATTGGCAGTCCGAAGAACTCGACCTCGCGGCTGGTGCAGACCTTGATGGTGCGCGGCTATGTGGAGCGGGATGAGGCGACGATGATCATCCGGCTGACGGGCAAGCTCCTGCGGCTGGGGCATCCGCGTGTGGGCCGTGTGAGCCTTGTGGAATGTGCGCTGGAGCCGATGCGGACG
>Ga0315902_10004552_pt1 | contig 19960 bp, 10 predicted proteins | sample LakEriMetagenome_9_FD_203523 | JGI IMG/M metagenome (GOLD analysis project Ga0315902, IMG submission 203523) | Freshwater fungal communities from buoy surface, Lake Erie, Ohio, United States - Buoy 12 MA117 | ecosystem: Environmental > Aquatic > Freshwater > Lake > Lake biofilm | place: USA... | reverse complement strand
AAGATTCCCAAAAAACGCAATTGCTCCAACAACGGATTGCGCATGTCTTGTGCTTCCTGCAAGACGCGCTCATTGAATTGCAGCCAAGACAATTCTCTTTCAATCCCAATTTTCCTTTTTTCCATGACTACAAAAAAACACTTTCAAATGAACTTGAATGTTAAGTAAAAGCAAACTAGATGTAAAGATTCTAGTTTTCAACTACAAATTTCTCCCTGAAAACGTACTCTCCGTCAATGCTCTCTAAGAAATAAAAACCCGTTGAAAGAATTGACACATCATAATTCGTTATTTGATTCGCTTGAATAATAAAGTTCTCTGTCAGAATTCTTCCCGTTATGTCAATAATTCTTGCCTTGGTATGGACGTTAGATTCTATTTGAATAAAAGCGCTTGCTGGATTTGGGAAAATATGAAAACTTCTATTGTCTAACTCTACAATATCTATGGCGGTAACCAATTGAGTTATTGAACTTGTACATCCCAAATCTGATGTTGCTGTTAAGGTTACGTCATAATACCCAGGAATAGGAAACGTATAATCGGGATTCTGTAAATTGGAAGTACTGGTTCCGAAATCCCACGTATAAAGGTTTATTGTTCCCGAAGCAATAGTAGATTCATTGGTGAAACTTACCACGTTTGTTATTTCATCCCACGAGCTTGAAAAAGCCGCTACAGGGCTGGGATAAATGGGAATGATGTTTTGTACAGTATAGACACAACCGTCTGTGGTTGTGAGTGTCAACGTAACAGAGTAATCTCCTTCGGTAGCATAAATTGCTACATCAGATTGTAAACTACTTGTTTGTCCATTTCCAAAATCCCATGAATACGATTGAATTGCTCTTCCGTTTACAGACGTGTAAGGATAGCTGAAGACTAGTTCACTTAAAGTACAATAAGGCAGCGGTTGTTGTATTTCGAAATTTGGGATGCCACTTGGTCCAACAAAAAGATGACTACTTAAATTTCCATTAACCAGAGCAAATATGGAAAAGAAATCGGAAGGGTATATTTCCGTACACGCACTGGTTAATACAAATCGAAGCATTAAAACCTCTGTGTATAATGGAGTGGAAAAACTTAGTGAGGGTCCGGAAGTTGTATTACTCAGAACCTGATTGTTCACGTTGAAATTTGTAAAAGGATCGAGCCCTGGTACCAAAGCGGTAGTGCTCAGGTAAGTCATTTTACTTGTATTGAATTGAAACCAAAAATCTAAAGCGTTGATGCCTAAATCCGTGGAATGTATTGAAATAGGAATATCGATGTAATAAACTCCCCCAGCATTTGAATAAGTAGCTGCTGAAATATCGAATACCACAGTATCTGACAACGTTAATAATCCTTCTGCCTTTCTGTTGGAAGCATGTACCTCCTTTGAGCAAAAAAATCCAGCCAACGCCAAAGTAAAAACAAGTAAAAACTTTTTCATAATGTTACTTTATTAAATCAAGAAAAGGTTACTCCGTTGAGTAACCTTTTCTTTTAACAAATTCAAACCACTGATATGGATTATTCGCTAATTACAATACGCTTTGATGTCAATGCGTCGTTGCTATAGAAACGAACGAAATATACTCCGGCACTTAGCTCAGGCATATTCACTTCCATTACTTGATTTGCTTTTACAAGTGCACCTGGGTGTACTAACTTTCCTGTGATATCGATGATATCTACTCTTCCGTCTAGGTTAGACATTACAGTGAACATTCCGTTTGAAGGATTAGGATAGATATCAATTGTGTTATCTCCTAGTTCAGCTGATTTCGAGAATCTAACTTCAGTGAGTTTACCGTTTAACAATCCTAATTCAGCAGTCAGATCTTTATCAGTTACTTTTCCATCAACTGTTTCGAAAGTGATGTAAGAAACTCTTGCATTTGAAGTGAATTCGTTCATGTTTAAAGCAGTGTAACGGTAGGTCTTATCATCTCCGTTGTAGAACGCCTCGCTTTCAGAACCCAATTGTGTGTCTTCATTTGAAACGTACGTCAATTTGTTCTCGTTTACTTGCAATGCAATATCGAATGCATTTACAGGCTCTTCAGAGATGAACGATACTGGTACAGAAACTTTTGTTCCGTCAACGATAACGTTGTTCAAGTCAACTAAGATGTAATCTGTTTGGTTTGTCTTCAAGATACCATCTGCAGTATATGCAGCGTAACTTCCGTTAACATCACCCAACATAATACCCTTGTAGTTTTCAGTGCCAACTGTAGGACATGTCGCGTTAGTTGAAGAGTAACCAGTAACATTTGTTGGTAAGGTAAATGGAGCTACAGGAACTTTTCCTTTTGAGTAACCCACTCCGTCGTTAGCTGGATAAGTAGCAGAGATTTGATAAGCTGCAGTAGTAACACGAGTAGCGTCTACGAAAACCCAATCTTTAGAAGCTTGACCGTTAGAAACACCGTTGTTATCGTAATTCCAAGCTTGCATGAATTCAGGGATAGCCAACGTTGCTCTTTGCTTCAATTGTGAAAGGTCACCCGCACTCACTACACCGTCTAAGTTCACATCCAATGCCATTACTTGGTATACAGATGGAGCAGCCAATGTGTTGATCAAAAGAGTTTTTCCTATTACCGCATCCGCAGCGTTAACTAACAATTGAACAGAGTTCAAGTTGTTAATGTCTCTGCTGATTTGAATACTTGTACCATTTGTCAAGTTGTGTGTGAATTGTCCTGACACGTTCGGTTGAACAGCTGTAGAACTCACCGTTGAACCAGTTACTCCGTTGATGTTTGTAATCAAATAAGAGTTTGGTGAAGCAGTGTTGTATGCAATCGGGCTGTTATCAGACCAGAACGTCAAGTTAGCAAGATAGTTCTGCTGTGTAGTTGAATACATCTTGCGAGTGGTTACTGGCTTTGTTTGTACTCCAGTGATGTAACTTTCTTGTAAGAAAGAAACAGATACTGCTGAAGAGTCAACCGGAAGGAATCCAGCTAATCTTGCGAATTCTACGCAGAAGATATTTCCCGTTCCAGCGAATTCAGCTGAAGCTGGTGCAGTTCCATCGAAATACAAAGACAAGTTTAAAACTCCAGGAGAAGAAATCGACGCGGCAGTTTCAACATAAGACGAGTTTACCAAAGTGTTGAATACAGTAACGTTGTAACCAGTTGTAGGGTTCACCACAGGAGCAACTTTCGTTGCGTCGTAGTTAATCACCACATCATATCCTTTTACGTTGTCTACTGTGTAAGTAGAAGCAGCCGCAACAGGCACGCAGTAAGTAGCATTGTCACATGTTTGTGTAACCGCTTTCACTTCGTATGGTAAAGCCAACAAATCGTTGATCACCAATGTTAATATTGAAGATGTTGTTTCTGCACCGTTGCTATCTGTTGCTTTCACGGTAACACTCTTTGTACCAGAAGTACTGTTCCAAGTTGCAGAGTAAGGGCTGGTAGCATCAACTCCAACTGAAACACCATTTACGAAGAATTCAACTTGGGTTACTGTACCGTCTGAATCTGTTGCACTAGCAGTAAAAGTTACCGGAGTTAAAGAAGCACCTGCTCCTGTTGCAGCAGCAGCACTTGCGTAACTTGAAATCACAGCGCTAGACGCTGGTGACGTGATAGAAACTGTTGGAGGAACGTTAGCCAAAACGTTCATAGTAACAATGTTTGAAGTACCTGTTAGTCCTAGGTCATCTGTAGCAACAGCTTTAACTGTTTGTCCAGACCCTAAAACAGCAGTGTGGTTCATTGTGTATGGAGCAGTGTTGTCTGTACCAATTGAAACGTTGTTTACGAAGAACTCAACACCTGCAACAGAACCGTCAACATCAGAAGCAGAAGCTGTAAATGTTAAAACAGTACCAGCAACAGTAGTTGTAGGAGCAGTAACTGTTACAGTTGGAGCTTGGTTAGCTGCAGAAGTGAACGATAAGGTAGATGACTGTGTGCTTACACAATCGTTGTCTGTTACGATGGCATAAACAGTATGAGCTCCTGCAACAGCAGTGTATGAAGCAGTGTATGGAGAAGCGTTATCGGTTGACAACAACGTTCCGTCTAAGTAGAAAGAAACTCCAGTAATTGTTCCGTTTGCATCAGCAGCAGTAGCAGTGAAAGTCATTGCAGTACCGTTGATGATAGCAGATGTAGAAGGTGAAGCTGCTACCGTAATTGTTGGAGCAACGTTCGGAACAAGTGTAAGAGAAGGGTGTGTCAATTCAGCACCTGTTGGACTTGAAGAAACGTAGTTCTCTGCAACACCAGTTGCAATGTTTTGAATTTGTAAGTTCAACGCAAAACTGAATTCTCCGTTTGTTGTGAACTGACCAATTAAAACCATGTTTGAAGACGTTGGACCTTGAACACCACCCAAAGCAGCAATAGATCCGTTGGTAAGAACAATTGAACCACCGTTGGTTTGATCCAATACATCCAATGCAGACCCTAAACCTAATCCGTTTGGAACAACGTAAGTAGTTGAAGTACTTGGAGCAAAACCGTCTTGTCCAGAAGCACCGTTAATCGGAAGACCGAAACATCCACCTGGGTTGTTCGCTAAGATCGATTGTGCGTTACCAATTGTTCCATCGGTATCTTCTGATTTCAAAACACCTGCTTTTCCTGCAGCAACACCACCGGTAGTAAACCAAGAGTCAATCATACCCGTGTTCTTTCTGATGTTTGTTGTACTTACAGTACCTGGATTTATCGAAACTCCCCATGAAGGATCGTTGTAGAATCCAGTCGTTGTATTTACAGTTAAGTTGTGCGCAGCATTACCGAACAAGCTATTGAATTTATAACCTGCAGCCATATCTACATAAACACGGTAGGTTACAGAACTTGTTGTTAACGGAGTAACTGCTCCTGCAGCTGTTGCATCAGCAACATCAGCAGCATTGGCTTGGTAGTACTTCTCTACGACTATGCCTTGCAAGCCTTGAGAGAAAGCGGACGATGCAGCCAACATCAATCCCATTCCAAGTATAAACTTTATTGCTTTCATAATTTTTTGGTTAAGGCTTCCGCAAGGCCCACCGAATTGTGGGCTATGCAGAGGCCAATTTTTTTTGTTTTTTAGTTACAAGAAGTTCCGAATGCCGGAGCGAAAATTAAGAAGTCATTTACATCAGTAACACCGTCTAAGTTCAAGTCGGTAGCACATGCACGAACACCAGTTGTAGCGTTCAATACTTGTGAATACGTCCAGTTAGACAACCAGTTTTCTCCGTTTACAGAAGAGAACGCACCACGGTAGTTAGCTGGTTCGAAGAAACCATCTACTGGAGGTGTTGGACAACCTGCAATACCTAGCGCTGGATTAGGAGTAACATCATTCTTAACAGTAACTGCATTTGTTGAAGCATCAACAGTAAATGCATAGCTGAAACCTGGGATAGCTGCAGTTGTTACGACATTACCATCATTGGTAAATTGCTCCAATTCACCACCCGTAACAGTTGTTGCAGCAGTTGCGTTTGCAGTTGAACTGCTCGCATCAATTCCTAACCCGTTCGAGTTTGTAGTTGCGGTGTTCATTAAAATGGTGTTACACTTGATTAACAAACTGTTTGCTACAGCAGCAGTATTCGTGTTTGGAGATTCAGTTGTACCAACATTTCTCCAATTGTGCCATGCGTTGTAAGTTCTTGCTGGAGTACCAGAAAGTGACTTCGCAAGGTTAATTCCGTTCTTGAAATTTGCAAAAATTGAATTGTATAATTCACCTTCGGCACCATCCTTGAAGTTTGCTCCAGCTAATCCTCTGTTATCTGCTGTTGGCGTTGCCTTAGCATTTCCAAGAATTGTAAAGTTGTACAACACAGGATGAGATCTTAAAGCCACATTCGAAGCGTTGTCATCAGAATCCGCCTCAATTCCATTGTCGTTATCAGGGCTTGTTCCAGTAGCTGTATTCTTCATTCCGAAGAAGAACTGAGCCTTTCCTTTCCAACCCAAATCGTAGTCGAACATATCATCGTTACCAAACAAAGTTGTGATGTATTTCAAGTTTACAGTTCCACCGAAAATTTCGATATTGTCATCTGCGCAAGAAACAATTTCAATGTGATCGATAGTTGTTCCACGACCTACAGAAGCAAGCGTTAAACCGTTGATTTCTGCACCTACTGCTAAGATTGCACCTGAGTGACGAATAGAAACGTACTTCAATACACCTGAGTTATCGTTGTCGTCGAATGCAGCACCGCCTGATACGAACGGGGCAGAATAGTTAATGTTTCCAACCCAAGGACCAGTTCCTGATGTATAAGTTGGAGCTGTACCTGTGAAAAACTGACCAGTAGTTCCCGCTGGCAAAGCAAATGCTCCGTCAAAAGTAGCCTGAGTTACTGCACCTGTTGTAGCGGTGTTTAATGTAACAACGTTACCTTGAACAGATGAAACTAAGGTTCCAGCAGCTATTCCTGTTCCTGAAACAAGCATACCTGGAAGAGCAGAATTTCCGTTAGCCGAAAGTGTAATAGTGGTAGTTGTTGATGAAGAAACAACTTGAGTAAATGAATAAGTATTCGGTGTTGGAATAGTTCCTGAAACAACGTTTCCTGGAGTCGAAATAGCAACTCCATATTGATCCTGAGGATTGGTTGTGGCAAAACCTTCAACTGTACCTAAACCATCAGCTACAGCTAATTTACCAGAACCACCTGGAACGAAGGGACCGTTAGCAGCCAAGGTTAAGTTGTTCGTGGCTTTTCCAAGGACAACAACTCCCCCCCACTTTCCAATGTTTGAAATAGCATAAGTACCGTCCATTGGATCCGCAGCAGCAGTGAATACAATGGGACAAGACTCTGTTCCTGCTGCGTTAATTTTACCTCCACGAGAGATAATTAATGCTGTTGCTTCTGCCGGAACGTTGTTTAAAGCTCCTTTGATAACAGTTCCAGGGGCAATGTTCAAAGATTGACCAGAAGGAATGTAAATTTTCTTGTCTAAGATGTACGTCTTGTCGCAAGTGAAAGTAGCACCTTGTGTTAACTCACCGCCGAAAGTACCGTTGATAGCAACGTAACCAGGTAATGAAGTAACGTTAATTGTTGGTCTGCTCGCAACTGGCGGACAACCGCAAGAAGCACCTAAGTTAGATTGTGCTTGTGCACCTGCAAAAGCACCAAAAGCCAAGGCGAGAGAAGCCATGGCTTTGAAAATGTTCTGTTTAGTATTCATTTGTTTAGTTTAATTTGGGACAAAGATGCCCTTTCAATAAACCTTTAAAATGAAGATGACTTTGTGGTTTTGTTAAAGAAATCGAGGTGTACGTTTCTCACGCATTAACGCTCCTTCACATTGCGTTAACGAAACGCATTAAGAAAAATAAGAGTTAAAAATTACTTGCTCTTTCGTAAATTAAGAGATAATCCGAAAGCGATTGGACGTCTTGTAATGCCTTGATTGGTTAGAGATGAAACAAATGAATTTGCAAAACATTCAGTTCTCAAATTCCATTTCTTGTCCAAGACAAAATCGTAGCCAAAGGAAACTCTTAAAGCATGGTTGACTGCATTGAAATCATTCTTTACCAATCGTGTTTCTTCATTGTTTGACCCAGCGTATGAATAGGTAATCCGGTTATTGATGTAGTAGTTCAAAACATATCCGAATGAAACATAAGGACGGACATATTTATTCGCACCAAAAGAAGAGTATACTAACACAGGAATTTCAATAAACCTGTAACTGGATTTGAATAAATCAACACCTACAGTAGACAATGAATCTATGTTTTCATCCATACTTGAATATCCCAAACCTGCGCGAACAGATAACCTGTCTGAAATCTTTTCTTCACCAAAAACTCCAAGCGAGTATCCGAAACCGGCGCGTGAAATGTTATTCATATCGGTATTCAACCAACTTAATTCTTCTGAAGAAGAAGTCAATCGTGAAGTATAGCTTGGAGAAAAATACCCTCCAATTGCCATTGATTTCTGTGCACTGATTTGCACATACAATACAACCGCAAAAAATATGAGCGAACCGACCCTTTTCATAATTAATTGTTCTTTACACAACGAATACTCATGCCGTATCCCTTGTAGGTATGTTGTCTAAATATTCGCGTTTGACTAGCATCGAAGTATCGATACCACGCCTCATTTCCATCAGTAGTTCCAGTCCACCAAAAGGCAGTGTTTCCTTGGAGATTTAGCTCGCCATTGAATACGCGGCAACCGCCTGGTTTTGCATTAAACTGATAAGTATCTTTTCCAAATAAAGTAGCTCCTTCAGGCCAACCTGCAGAATTTTTAGCAGTCAAAAATTCCGCTTCTGTTGAACCTCTCCAACCCAACGCATTGGATTCATTCTGCGACATTCCTACCTCTCTTTCCAAAGCCTTCCAATCTTCATCTGTGGCGACATGCCAACCTTCCGGCGCAATATTCAGAGAAGTTTCAATGACTGCATAATTGTAGAGCAATCCAAACTGACCATTGTTAATTGTTGTATATGCTGGTTCAGTTATTTCAGACCAAAGTGTATCGTTGGCGTTCTCGTCGATGAATGTGATAGATGACCCGTCGTTAAATCTTGTCACGCGCAAATTCTCCGCTGTCCACCACTGATTACCAATTTTCACTGTTTTATATATATAACCATCGATATCACTTACACTACCTGTTTCAACAACTGGAAGTTCTGGACTTTCTGTATTACATGATTGAATAACAGCCATGCAAACCAAAGAAAAAACGGTCACAGTACTTAAAAGTAACGTTCTCATATCTTAATAAATAATTTGTGTTTGCTCATCACTCCATTTGAAACTTTCATTTGATAAATCCCTGGAACCAACTCGGAAGTTTCAATTGGAACAATAATATTCAAATCGGAAGTAGTAATTGAACCCGATTTCATATTCGAACCATAAGAACTATAGATCTCATAATTCCACAACCCCTCCGCACCAGAAATAATACTCAAGGTCAAATTGTTTTCTGTGGGGTTTGGATAAACATTCACATCGAAATCATTTCCCATCAATGAAGGACAAACTTCTTCTATGTTTCTTCCGGCACATGAACCAGGATAACAACACAAAGCCTCTACACTAATATTCACAGCGGGGTCGTAATTGCACGCTAAGGAGTCCATGCAGCCGAAAACAATTGGGGTAATACAACTGCCTTCTTCCAGACAAACGAAAGAAGAATTGTACTCCAAGTAATTCGGGTTATTGCATCCACATGAATACGGATAGCTTAGAAAAGGATTGTACTTTTCATTTGCACCCAATAACGTGTCTTTGGAAACATAATTCACAAGGGTCGGAACCCCATTCACCAATTCTTCAACCGTTATATTTATATTGAATGCAAGCTCTCCCAATGTTGTTAGCTGAGCAATGATCACTTGATTGCTGTCTGCAACTGTGCCTGAGACTCCGGAACAACTTAACTGAAAATTATTACTCTCGAAACTGCTCTGCGGAACTACAGAACCGAACATGGTAGAATCGGTTCCAGAGAAGAAATCTAATACGCCATTGCTCTGCCAATTGGAGGGTGCTGAGTTTAATGTGTCCATGCCGTCTGCAAGAGTCAACGGAAAACCGCATGTCGGATCTTCGTTACTGAGCAAACCACTTAAAATCATAGCACTTCCTCCATCATTATTTACGCCACCTACAAAAGAGCCGTCTGTATCTTGGTTCTTCAGAATACCATAATAATACTTTGTGCCTTGTCTTGCAGTCTGACCTAGCGTAAGCCATGTGTCCAAGGCAACTGTGTTTTCTAAATACCTGCCTCGAATAAAATCTTTCGCAAACGACTGACCGTCTATCGCGTTATTAAAAAACACTTCAGAACTCGAAATTGTAAAAGGATGATCCGCGTCGCCATAAATACGCTTCAGTATTGTACCCGGTTTTAAATCAACATAAATTCGGTAGGTGGAAGAGCCTTCAGCTATTCCACCACCGTATGTATCTGTGGCATCGTTCGCATCACTCACGTAGTATTTTTCTATAATCACTTTCTCCAGTTGCGCTGAAGTGTAATGCGCAGCAAAAATTGAAAGGACTATCGTCGATAATAAAGTCTTCATCTCCATCAATAATTAAAGTTTGTAGGCGAAACTGACTAAGAAATTCGTTCCGTATCTGAATCGATCAAAGTCTACATAACCATTTGGCAAATCATAAGATCTCCGCACAGGTGAGTTTAATATATCACGAATCGTTATGCTCGCACTGTAGTGTTCGCCTATTGTTTTACTCAACTTGAAATCTAACAAGTGTCGTGGAATTTCATACACATCGGGTCTTCCTTTCACTGCACCAGCTATAACCAATCGTGGACCTTGGACGTTGTAACTTATCGTAGCTGTTAAGCCCAGCGAATCGGCGGAGTATGACAAGATTGAATTGAACAAATACGGAGCTTGTCCGAACATGGGACGAAAGACCGTATCTATTATTGTATAAACCTTTATTCCATCTATGATTTGCAAATCTTTACGAACGAATTCGGCTTCAGATTTAACTAAAGTCAGATTCGCACGAAACTCGAAATTCTTTCCAAGTTGTTTCTTCCCTTCAATCTCAATTCCACGAACTGTCGATTGCTCTATGTTATCCCAAGTAATACCCGCACCACCAAATCCCATTTCTATGTGATTACGGAAATCTTTGTAGAATACACTTGCAGAAACATTGTCACCGTTTCCGAAATAAACCTCCCCGCGAAAATCATAATTCGTGATCTCGACAATGTTCAAATCTGAATTTCCATAAATCAAAGTTCTAAATTCATTGTCGTAGATTGCAGCATCACTTAATTCTCTGATGCTTGGTCTCGCGAGAGACTTGCTGTAATTCAATCGAAGATTACTCTGTGTTTCTTTCTTCGTTTTCAACTTATAGATTAGGCTACCACTTGGTAATAAATTCCATTGATTTAATGAGGCTGCATTTACCAAGGCAAAACCACCCACATTCTCTCTTCGAATATCATTCACACCATATCCCAATTCATAAAACGAATCTGCATCTGTAAAAATATCGGTATGCTCCAATCTTGCACCTCCAGAAAAACGCAACGATTGATTTATTTCGAAATCAATCAAACCATAAACCGCATCGACATTGCTATTACCAAAACTGTGATTTCTTTCAAAATCAAAATCCATGTAATAGTAATCAAGCGTGCCGTTTTGAATAACAAACTTGTCTGGGTTTAAATAGTTGTTTAAATCTCCATCGAGCAAAGGCTCAACAACACCTTGGTTCCCATTAAACAATCTATACTCGTTGTTGTCAATCTTTCTGTAATTACGTTGAGTTGCTGCACCGAATTTAAACTTACGTGCAACACCCTCTATTTTTGATTTGATAGGCAATTCAAATCCAATTCTTCCATCGAAAATATTCTCATCTAAGTAGCGATCATATCTGCGTATTCCTTCGCCTGCTGTTGGTGCAAACTCGTAACCCGTTACAGTATTGTAATCTAAAAAGCGTAAGTATTGCGTAGCCTTAAAATCGGGAGCAATACTACTTCCGTCTGTGTATGATGCATTAACATCTAACTTCAATTTAAGCGAAGGAATATAGTGTTGCGAAGAGTACTGATAAATCAATTGCTTTCGCTGCTCGTAAAATATATTTTTGAAAATAGCCGCTTCCTGATTGACTAGCCCCTGGGGCATCTCTTCAAAACTCGCTACATCGTTGTTACCAATGATATTCGGCATGAATAGTAAAGAAACCTTATTATTCTTATTAAGCTTGTACGCCAAATTCAATAAGGCGCTTATCGAATTGGTCTCGCGACTTATTATCGCATTATCCTGTCTCTCGAATAAATAACCCAAGGTTTCATCTCCCACACGTTGTGATATTCCATTTGGATCATAGCGTACCGCAGAGCCATACTTAAATCCGAAAATGAAACCCAACTCTTTTCCGAACAATGTTTTCTGATCTCCAACGCTGAAGCTCTGAGAAAAATTAATTGGCGCTCTGCGAAACTTCGTATTCCAATTGTTACTGAACCCGTTGTTGTAATCGGTTCCGTTCGGATTAATCAAATCAAAAGCTTGGGGTTTGTATGTGGAATTGTATTGCGCGCGGGCATTCGCAAAAGCAGTTGGATCGTTGAATTGTGCAGGTGATAAAAGTCCCAATTGTACAAGACCCAATCTGAAATAAGTATCACCTTGCGCTTCACCATCATTCCAACCCTGAATGCCTTGCTGCGCGAAATAATCTCCTAATCCTAAAGCTACCATTTGCTGATACGTGGAAGGATCTAAATTCGGAGTTACAATTCTATCTGTATCCCTTATTCGAAGACCATTATCAAATCCCAACCAATCGGTGCTGCTTCGGTCTGAAGAAATAACATTCTGAAAAGTTGTTTGCGCATTGTAACCGAACTGCGATTCAATGTTCAAAGTTAACTTATCTGGATAATCTTTCGTCTCAACAGAAATGTATGCACCCGCCCAATCGCCCGGTAAATCAGCGCTTTGAGTTTTGGTAATAACAATGTTGTCTACCAAACTTGAAGGGAAAATATCGAGCTTAATGTTATTCGTCAAAGGATCTAAGGTTGGAATACGAGAACCATTCAAAGTTGTACGAACGTAGCGATCACCTATGCCTCGAACGGTAATCAATCCACCGTTCGTTGAAACTCCCGAAACACGAGCAATGGCATTCACAACGTTCGCATCTCCTGTCTTCTTCATAACCTCAGCTGAAATGAAATCCAACGTAGTTGCAGAATTCATTTTCATTTTTTCCATGTAGCCGTCATTCGCCTTCGTACGTCTTGCTACAACATCCATTCCTGTGATGATGTTGGAAGAATTAATTAAGGTGAACTCCTTCGATAGGACTGAGTTGTCCTTAAGCTGAATTTTTTCCTCTAACTTCTCGTAACCAACAATAATAAAATTTAACGTGTAGGGCTTGTTGTCTGGAAACTTCAACGAAAATGTTCCTTCGAAATCTGTTTGGGCAATGATAGCTTCGTTCTCTATGGCACGAACAATTACTCCAAACATAGATTCACCTTTCTCATCGGTCACCTTTCCGCGCAAAGTTCCTTGTGCAGAAATGGTGTGAGAAACAATCACAAGAAAAAGTACTGCGAAGAAGTTTTTCATGACAACGGCTTTCTAATTTTATTTCTTAACGAATTTTACAGAATGAATTTGACCTTGTCTTTCAAGCATGACTGTGTAAAATCCACTAGGAAGATTCGTAGTGTCTATCGTGCGCTTTGAACTCCAATAAACATCGTTCATTACAACACGGCCGGTAACATCCATTAATCTCATTGATACTTTGTCTACTTGATTGTTTGACTGAACTAGTGTCAATTGATTCTCGCAAGGATTTGGATAGGCAGAAAAATCGACATCAGAAACAACTCCGTTCGCTTCAACTAAATCAATAACTGGAGGAAGAGAAGTGTAGATCAAAGTTGAATCGACAAACTCGCCCGTAAATGCTGAGTCAGCTACAAAAATTTGGCTCTCGCCAGCCACTGGTGTCGACAATTGCAAATTCAATCGGAAACTGAAAACACCGTCTGTTGTGAACTGTCCCAATAAAACATGGTTTGAAGGAGTTACTCCTTCCATTCCGCCCAATGCAGCAATGGCAGCACCATTGGTTGTGAAGTCGTTTCCAACTGTTTGATCGAAAATATCTAACTCAGTCGTAATTCCTAAAACGTTTGGAAGAATTGGCGCGCCTGGCATTAATCCGTCTACACCATCAATTCCAGTAATTGGCAATCCAGCCAATGCATCGTTGTTCGCCAAAATTCCTTGGTTGTTTCCAATAGTTCCGTCGGTGTCTTCTGTTTTTAAAACCCCGCACAAACCGTTCGCAACACCTCCAATGGTGAAGTAAGAATCGATAAGGGTTGTATTCTTTTTGGTGTTGTTTACACTAGTACCTTGGTACACTTTGAAGCCATAATTCGGATCGTTGTAAAACGCCGTAGTTGTATTCACATTCATGGTGTGCTGTGGAGATCCAAACAATTGAATAACCTTGTAACCTGGTAATAAATTGGCGTAAACTCTATACGTAACAGAACCTACGTGCAGGGGATACATTGCACCGTTATCACCTGCATCTGTACTGTCAGCAGCATCTGAAACATAGTATTTTTCAACCACAATTCCTTCTAAGCCCACTTGTGAAAATGCGATAGTTGAAGCAAGAAGAGCTGAGATAAAGAGTAATCCTTTTTTCATTTGATTTATTTTTTCTTTGATTTATTTTTTCTTTGATTTATTTTTTTTTCTGTTTGAATTGAATATCAATTCGGGATGCGTCCATTCACTTTCTTCCGTAATTGGATTGCGAGCTACATACTTCTGAGAGCTACCATTCGGTGCTCCAATGAGCAAATTCAACTCGAATGATAATTCACCCAGTGTAGTAAGCTGAGCAATAAGCACACAGTTCGTTGACAATGAATCGGCGCCTACAGCGCCCTTTCCTAAAGCCGCCCATGCGCCGTTATCACTGTAAATTCTTTTCTCAGAAGTTGTGGTTCCGATAACCTTCGATAAGAAATCCATTTGAAAAAACGTTGGAACAGGCAAAACAGCAGAACGTTTCATACCGTCTACTTCATAGAGCGGAACAGATTTCTTTTTGCCTTTGAAATAACCCTTTTCAAAACCAATTAACTTATCACTTATGGTGTCGTCGTATTCTTTCAATATGCCCAGATGACCCTCGGCACATGCGCCAGCAGAGAGCCAAGAATCTAAAAGGGCGATGTTCTTTTTGTATGTGCGTTCTGGAATAATATTGGGTTGGATGTTTCCGTTTTCCAAATGGTTGTAGAAATTTTCAGTCGACTCAATCACCAACGGATGTTGAGGAGATCCGTATGCCGCTTGGAAACGATAACCAGGTTTTAAGTCGACGTATATTCTGTAGGTCACACTTCCTTCAGGAAGATCTCCGCTGAATAATTTTGCTGCGTTGTCCGCTTTGGTTGAGACATAAAATTTCTCCACAACAATTCCTTCCAAGCCGTCTTGAGTGAAACCTCTATAACCCAATAAGACAGCCATAATCACTGCAAGAAATTTTAATGTCTTCATTACCTAAAAATCTTCTGCAAGAATATGAATGCAAAGAAAAAATCATATTAATCGAATATTACGAATTGCTCATTCTATTCGCGTTTGTGTAAGGAAATTGTTAAATGAAAACAGCCCCTCGAAAGGGGCTGCCCAAGAAATAATTACCCAGTTATAACTTTACAATTGTCTTACTGGTTTGTCCAATTCGAACAACGTAGTAACCAGCAGACCAATCAGAGATATCTAATGTTGCAACTGATCCCATTGGGTTGAATGTGCTAATTAAAGTACCAACGGCATTGTAAATATGAATGGCATCCAAGTCATTTCCTTGACTCACTATTGTCAATACATTCTGAACCGGATTTGGGAATACGTTAAAGTCCATTGCACTTAACTCTTCAACGCTAACATCACTCGTATTCGGATTGCAATCGTCGTCAATTCCATTTTCCCATATTTCCGTAGCACCCGGATTTACTTGCGCATTCGTATCGTCGCAGTCTGTATCGTTTGTTACGAAAGGGCTACCCGGGTCAGAACAGAAACTTTCACTGTTGTTTATGTCACCGTAGGTATCACCGTCTGCATCTCCGTAATAACTTAAGAACACCAACCCGTTATCAATGGCTCCGTCGCAATCGTCATCAGTTCCGTTACAGAATTCCGCCGAACCTGGATAAACTCCAAACGCGTTATCATTGCAATCTCCACCGCTAAGGACATAACCATTCGGTTGCTCGCAAGAAAATACTGCATCCGTTGTATTACCGAATGTATCTCCATCATTGTCGAAGTAGTAGTTCGCAAAATCCAAACCGTCATCAACAAGATTGTTACAATTATCATCAACATCGTTACACACTTCCATCATTCCTTCGTTCACTGCAGCATTCATGTCGTTGCAATCTCCAGAAGACGTAATATATGTTAACGGTTGAACGCACGTGCTGATCAAAGTTGAAGCATTTCCATACCCATCCATATCCATGTCTTCATAGAAGTTCTGATTTGGTAAAACAGTTGCTTGCAATGTGTCTGTATCTGAACAACCGAAGGCATTGGTTCCAGTAACAGTTATTTCCTCTGATGCAAACAATAATGTTCCATAAGTATCTGAAACTCCATTGCTCCACACATAGTCAATAGCTCCAGCACCAGCAAAATCTACATAAGAACCTTCGCAAACAGTGATATCTTCACCTGCATAGACCGTAGGTACTTCGTTTACCTGAACATTCCACTCTACTGAAGACTCGCAACCGTATTCATTTACTCCAACAGCAGTGTAGGTACCTGAATTTGCTGGAGTCAGAATAGAACCGTTGGCCAGATTACCATCCCAAAGGATATTGTCAGCACCTTGGGCTTGCAACTGAATTTCACTTCCGAAACATACCGCCAGATCAGCAGGAGCTGTTAGTTCTGGAAGTGCATAAATTGTAACTGCAATGTCATTGTATGAATGACTACATTGAAACTGACTGTTCGTTACTTCCAAATGATAAACACCCGACTCGGTAACATTCAATGAGTTTTGATTCATCATTCCAATTGCTTGTCCGTCTTTGTACCATTGCGAAGAAACATTCGCTGCAGTAGTAGCAGTTAATTCAATAGCCTCTCCTTGACAAGCCGTTGTTGTTGTAGGTGCTACAACTGAAGCAGAAAGGGAAGCACAAGTATTCGCAGCAAAAATCGATAGCGTACTACTCACTTCATTCGCCAAAATAACAATGGCTTGTCCGTTTGGAGAATCCTCTGCCGAGATGAAAACAATTCCCTCAGCACCTAAATCAGGTCCGCTTCCATTTATTGTTCTGTTGTTCGCATAAGTCACGAAAACAGGAGCATTCGGATTTTCAACATTGAAAACCATACATCCACCTATACGCTCCAATGCAATAAATGCGTAGTGCACACCGTCTATTTCTGCCACAGTAATGCCCTCTGGTTCCGGACCTTTGTCATCACTTCTATTCTTCGAAACAGCAGCACCAGTGGTATTTGAAGCGTTGAAGAAAGCTGCGGTTAAAGCTGAATTTGCAGTAATTTTTTCAAACAAATCTTTTGAATCGAAAACCAATTCATTGGTTGTCGCATTGCGAATAGTAAACGAACGAGAACCCATTACATGAAGTTCATCGTAATCACCATCTCCGTCTGTGTCACCTGAATACTTCAATGCGCTTAGTCTTCCTAAGAACTTATTGTTTCTTAATATAGATGCTTGTGGGAATGCAACAGGATCAAGGTTGTTAAACGTAGAAGAAGAAATTCTGTTTGCATCTACTACAGAACCAAACTCACGTGAATCACCTTCATTCGCCATGAATACATATCCATTTCCATTGATGGTTGAATAAGAAATTGCATCTGGCATATATACTCCGCGAATAGGAATTCCCGATGTATTCAATATTGCACCGCTCTGATCAGAAGCATCCAACGAGTTTCCAGAACCTTCAGAATAATCTGCAAATCCTAAAGCGCGTATAGATTCAATTGTGTTCGTCAACAAGTCAACAACCAAAATGGCATTGTTCTCTTGCAATGTAATGTATGCTTTGGTGTTGTCGTCTGAAACAGCCACATACTCGGGCTCTAAATCTTGAGCAACACTTGCAGAAGTAGAAAATATTCTAATTCCTTGGGCGCGAAGAGCTATCTCTTGACCATTAAATTGAGTAAGCGAAATTTGTGTTGCATTTGCATTTGTCAAATTCGCAATACCTCCACTAATATCTACAACAGTAATTGATCCTTCTGGGTCAACTGAATAATCAGAATTCGGCTCTCCTTCATTCGCTGTTATCACTTTCGAATAGTCCTTCGAAAAAGTAATCATATCGGGCATGGCACCGGTTGGCACTTCATTTACGAATACTCCGTCTGGGTCGAAGAAAACAATCTTTCCATTTTCTTGCGCATTCGAATTCTCAATGGCCACTGCAATAATTCCGTCATGAACCGCAATAGAGTTAATGTTACCATACGGAGTCATATCAATTGATGAAATCAAAACCGGAGAAGCAGGATTTGCAAAATCAACAATATCCATCTTTGCGGCAATGCTGTTCGCAATGAACAAGCGCTGTGTTAATCTGCAATGGGCGACGATTTCAGCAGAGTTAACACCAGAAGCTCCATTAGAAAAACTTGAAAGCAAATTCAAATTCAATTCATTTGTTGAAGGAATGTTATTCACCTCATTGTCTTTTATGAAAATGATTCGATAGTTATTTGAAGCATGAACAACGCCGTTACTCGAAGAAAGAATTCTTACAATAACACGTTCCGCATTTTCAATCAACGAATCATCAATAATTGAAACCGAATGATTCACTACTCCGTTTGTCAATGGCTCAATGACCAAAGAGTCTATCCAAGTAAAATCAGAATCAACAGTAGCATTGGAATAAACAGAAAGTTCAAAATGAACATTGATCGGTAATGCGTTTGCGTTAGTCACAGATACAGGAATTGAAACCATGCCTGCGTTTTCATTTACTTGAATGAAATTAGATGCTGAAGCAATACTCACTTCTGCATTCGGACAACCCACATTTACCAAACCATCGCAATTGTCATCCAGTAAGTTCAAACAATTCTCAGAGGCTGACGGCGAAACTGCTGGATTGTTATCGTCGCAATCTGTGTTTAAGACACTGTATCCTGGGACAGGTATACAACTCGTAAGAGTACTGTCTGCATTTCCAAAACCGTCTTCGTCAAAATCTAAATAATATACCGTTCCGTAGTTACATGAATTATCGCTCGTTGTAGCTGTTTCGTTGTAATTACAAGCAGTAGCGTCCATACATCCTAAGACTGGATTCACCGGTTGAATAGAAGTTCTTGGAGAACCAACATTCATTGCGACATCGGCACTGTTAACAGTTACTTGACTTTGAATTGTTCCCAATACACTCACCAATCCAACATTGGCGGCACCAACATACATCGGATCGAAATTCCCTGTAATATCATAACCCCAATAAAATGAGGATCCTGCTGTTGCTGCTCCGAAGCTTACTCGCCAAATTTCTGTTCCACTCGCATTAAAAACAATCACACCATCTCCCGAAGAAGAAAGACCAATTCCGCTACCTGTATAGGTTCCTACTTGCACATCTGCAGCCAAACCCCAGAAAGTTCTGAACGTCGTAGCATAAGCAGCATTAGCGTTTTCACAAAACATTACTCGCTCATTCGGAGCAATGGATGTGACTCCATTCAACAAAACAGACGTTGCAAAATTGAACGAATTATCGTCAACCTTCCAACCAGTAATATCAATAGCTGTGCTTCCGTAATTCGTCAATTCGAACCAATCAGATGTGCCTCCGCTCGACATCACTTCCGTGATACGCACCTGTGCCTGAAGAGTTAAAGAAAATGATATCAGAAATATTCCTAATAAAGACTTTTTCATTTGTAGCGATTTTTGTGCAAATGACTACACATCTTGCTACTAGGAAATTAACTGAAAATAAAGGTTACATCAATTACACCCAACTACTTGTTACTTCAATGTTCCGTATGAAAATACTGCGTTATAACAATGTGTTCACAACGTTAAGAGAGAAAATACCCCCGCCGTGACTCGAACACGGATTAGCTGTTTAGGAAACGGCCGTTTTATCCTGTTAAACTACGGGGGCATGAATGCAAATTTCGTTAAAAATGAAGTGTCGAACACATTTCGTTCTATTTTCGATGTATGAAACAACTCGGACTTCTTCTTATTGCCCTTTGCACGATAACACTTTCCTCTTGTCGGAAAGACCTCGATACAAAATGTAAATCATACACCCGAGTGAATGTGTTCAATGTAATTGGTGAGAATGAATTTCATCTCGACAGCACATACACCAACGGGGCTGGAGAAGCAT
>Ga0315902_10004549_pt1 | contig 19964 bp, 18 predicted proteins | sample LakEriMetagenome_9_FD_203523 | JGI IMG/M metagenome (GOLD analysis project Ga0315902, IMG submission 203523) | Freshwater fungal communities from buoy surface, Lake Erie, Ohio, United States - Buoy 12 MA117 | ecosystem: Environmental > Aquatic > Freshwater > Lake > Lake biofilm | place: USA... | reverse complement strand
TGCTGGTCATCCTACTGATCGTGCTCGCGGCAGTGCTGGGCTCCTTGTACTTTCGACAAGCATGAATGACGAACTGAATCCCTACTCCGCGCCGCAGGCCGAGGTGTTGACCGTTCCGGAGGCCGTGGAAACGGATCGCCGTGAGCATTTGGGCGCGGAGACGAGGCTGCGAGCCTTCGGCGCGCTGATGCATGTGTGGGGACTGGCGCTTGTTTTGATCCTCATGCAGTTCTGGCGTGTGGTCAGCGATCTGGAAGGCCTGCCGAGCACGCGGCTGGTGGGCTCGCCGATGTTCAGCGTCGCCCTAGGCGCGATGTTGCTGGGCTTTCAGCTCTACCGGCTGCGGCGTTGGGCGGCGTGGGTGCTGGTGTTTCTGCTTTCCTTCGCGCTTCTGGCCAGCGCGTTGGATTTCCAGCATCCACCCGACATGCTCGTCGGCGTCATCTTGAGCAGCGCGGCGCTGGCGCTGCTGCTGAATCGCCGCGCGCGACGGGTGCTGGCTCCAGATTACCGGAGGGTTATCCATCACACACCGCACATTGGGCACCGGGCACGGACGGCGCTGTGGGTGCTCGCCTACATTGGCGTGCTGTTTCTATTCGAGGTGCTGATGTCGATGATCAGGCGATGAGGCCCAGCTTGCGCAGCGTGGCGGCCAGCTCGTCCACTTTGGGCTGCTCCATGCCGGTCATCGGCAGGCGCAATTCGCCGCTGCAGTGACCTGCGAGCGCCATCGCCGTCTTGATCGGGATGGGATTGGTGGAGAGCTTCAGGAAGGCGGCCAGCAGTGGGTAGTAGCGATGATGCAGGGCCTGCGCGGAGGCGTAATCGCCCTTCAGCGCATGCTGCACCATCTGGCTGATGGGGCCGGGGATGATGTTCGAGGCCACGCTGACCACGCCGACGGCACCGACGGCCATGAAAGGCAGCGTCAGGCTGTCATCGCCGCTGAGGATCTCAAAGCTGGCGGGCAGCACCTGCTTCATCTGGTTCACTCGCTCCGGATTGCCGCCGGCTTCCTTGATGGCGCGGATGTTCGGGCAGTTCTCCACGAGGCGCACCAGCACATCGAGACCGATCTCGATGCCGCAACGGCCCGGGATGCTGTAGAGCATGATCGGGAGCTTCGTGCACTCCGCTACGGCCTTGAAATGCTGATACAGGCCTTCCGGCGTGGGCTTGTTGTAATACGGCGCGACCTGAAGGATCGCGGTGGCCCCGGCCTTCTCCGCCTCCTGCGTCAATTCGACCGCTTCACGCGTGGAATTCGATCCCGTGCCCGCCATGACGACGCCGCGGCCTTTCGCATACTCCACCGCGAGCTGGATGACGCGCTCATGCTCATCGTAATCGAGCGTCGGCGATTCACCGGTCGTCCCGCAAGGCACGATGCCCGTCACGCCACCGTCAAACTGGAGATCGACGATGCGTTTCAGCGCGGCCTCGTCGAGCTTGCCGTTCTGGAAAGGGGTGACAATGGCGGTGTGGGTTCCTGCGAACATGAGAGCGGTGTGGGTGGGAAGGGTGTCTTTGGGACTGAAAATGGAATGGGCAAACTGAGAATGGAGGAACTGAAAACTGAAAATGGATGATCGGTGGGGCCTAGCGGCGCTTTTTGGCGGGGGCGGAGGCTTTGGCGGTGGTGATCGACTTGCCGGTGATGTTCATCAACTCCGTGCATTCGGCGATGAGGGGCTGCAAGCGTTTTGCTGTCAGGCATTTGCTGCGGATGGACAGCTTCAGCCAGACTCGAGTCTCCCGCAGTTCTTTGAGCACGATGCCGAGTTTGTGAACAAAATCGGCCCGGCTCTCCGCCGCGCAGGCCTCCGCATAATTGGGGGCTGGCGATGTGCCGGAACGGATCATTTGACCGGCGATGTGCCTGCCTTTGCGAGTGTCAGGCAGATTTTCGACCACATCACAAACCCGCGCTGCAAAATCAATGAAGCGATCCTCCATCGCATCTGCCCAATCCAGAGATGTCATGCGCTGATCCATTTTCAGTTCCTCCATTTTCAGTTTTCAGTTTCTCCATCCCGAAAAGCTCCCGCTCAGAGCTCCACGCTTCCTTTAAACGCGAAATCCGCCGGACCAAACAGCGTCACATCGCTGTATTCGCTCTTTGCGGTCTCCGTGAAACCGACTTTCAGGGTGTCGCCGCCTTTCACGAGGACGCTGACGGGACTCGGTGCGCCGGTCAGCTCGTGATGAATGAGGGCGCAGGCGACCATGCCGGTGCCGCAGGCGAGGGTTTCGTCTTCCACGCCGCGCTCGTAGGTGCGGATGGCGATGCTGCCGGGGGCGAGCACCTTGGCGAAGTTCGCGTTCGTGCCCTTCGGCTTGAAGGCCTCGTGGTAGCGCAATCCGGCACCCCATTCGCGCACGGGCACGCTTTCCAGATCGTCCACCAGCACCACGGCGTGCGGCACGCCGGTGTTCACGCTGTGCACGGTGAGTTGCGCGCCTGCCACGGGCAGGCTCTGCGCCAGCTTCAGGCTGTGCGGCGCGCTCATGTTGATGCGCACCTGTCCGGCCTCGAATTCGGCGCTGATCATGCCCGCGAGCGTCTCAAAGCGGATCTTCGTCAGCGTGTCGCCGTGCAGATGATTCACGAAACGGCCAAAGCAGCGCGCGCCGTTGCCGCACATCTCCGCCTCGCCGCCGTCGGCGTTGTAGTAGCGCATTTTGAAGTCGCCGCCCTCCGTGGCGGGCTCCACGCAGAGCAATCCGTCCGCGCCGATGCCGCGGTGGCGGTCACACAGCTTTTCGATCTGCTCCTTGGTGAGGGAGAGGCCGAGATCGCGATTGTCGAGCATGACGAAGTCATTGCCCGCGCCGTTCATTTTGATGAAATTCAGAGTCATGGAAGGGCGCGGAGTCAAAACGAGCATTGTTCAAAGTTCAAGGTTCAAGGTGGGCCGCGAGACAGGCCCCCACCTCAGCACTCAGCAATCGTTGATCGACAATCGTCCATGGAGCACGCCTCACGTGAACGAATGACGATTGAAGAGCCACGATTGCTGATTTTCGATCGGGTGCCGTGCTGGGGCTCGAAAGGTCAACTTGAAGGCCAAGTTTGTTCCTTCCGGCTCGTATCGCATGCATGCTCCATTTATGGAAATCTCCTTTTTCCTGCTCCTGGCCGTTTTCGCGCTCCACGCCGCCGATCCGGCGGAAATCAAGCTTTGGCCCGAAGGGCCGCCGGAGCCGATGACGCCGCCTTCGGAGGCCACGAAAGAATTTCGCCGCACCAAGGGCGGGAAGAGCGTCATTTCGGACATCCACGAGCCCACGATTACGCTTTTCAAGCCGGAGAAGCCAAACGGCACCGCGGTCGTCGTCGCGCCGGGCGGTGGCTATGTCTTCCTTTCCGCCGTGCATGAGGGATCGCAGGTCTGTGAGTGGCTGGCGTCCATCGGCGTCACCGGCGTGCTGCTGAAATACCGCACGCCGACGCGCGATGACGCCGCACCGCACGCCAAACCCGTGCAGGACGCCTCGCGCGCCATCGCCTGGCTGCGCGAGCATGCGGCGGAGCACCGCCTCATGCCGGACCGCATCGGCCTGCTCGGCTTCAGCGCCGGAGGAAACCTCCTCGCGAACCTCGCGTGCGATCGTGGCGAACGGCACGAGCGACCGAATTTTGGCATCATGATCTACGGCGGCGGTTTTGTGGACTTCAAAGAGCCCACGAAGCTCAAAGCGGGCTTCACCGTGCCTGCGGACGCGCCGCCGATGTTCATCGCCTGTGCCAGCAACGACGGGCAGAACCCGCTCGCCTCCACCGTGCTCTATTTAGAGCTCAAAAAGCACAACATCCCCGCGGAGCTGCATCTCTATGCTCAAGGCGGCCACGGCTTCGGCATGCGCGCGAACAACCAGCCCATCAACGCCTGGCCCGCGCGGGTGCAGGAGTGGATGAAGAGTCTGAAATTTGGCTGCAACTTGGAGGATGTTGACTCTGCATTGGAGAGGCTCAATCAACAGAAGTTCGAACTGGAGGTCCGCTATCCCGTTCCATTGGACTGTGGGGAACTCGAAGCCCGTCGTGAAGAGTTGAAGAAGCAGCTTAAACAGGCGACTCAGGGAGGGGACCAAGCAAAAGAAAAGCGGCTTCGAGTCACTTTGGCGGAGCTCCAGGAGGAGATTGATTCTCGGCAACGTGCCTCAGATCGACGTAGTGTGCCGATGGCCCCAGTTCGGGCAGAAATGAGGTGGTTTAATGATGAGAAGCGGAGATTGTCACGAACTCTCGGGAATTGGTAGGGCGCTTGCAACGACGCTGTCGTGAGTTCGGGTGATGCAGCGGCGATTTGCAGCCTTAATCGCGATATTTGCTTACCTTGGGCGTTTGGATGCACGTGACCATGAAGAACCTTTTTTTCGCTGTTGTTTGCTCGTCGATGCTCGGGGCCGTTTCGGCGGCTGATCTGGCCGAAACCGTCCAAGCCGAGCTGCCCTCGCTGGTCGCTTTGTATGAGGATCTGCATCGGAATCCGGAGCTCTCCATGCAGGAGGTGGAGACGGCGGCGCGGATCGCGAAGGAATTGCGCGCGGCGGGCTTTGAGGTGACCGAAAAGGCCGGCGGGCACGGCATTGTGGCCGTTTTGAAAAATGGCGAAGGGCCGGTGATCCTCGTGCGCACCGATCTGGACGGTTTGCCCGTCACGGAGCAGACCGGCGCGCCTTACGCGAGCAAGAAGGTGGTGAAGGACGATCTCGGGCGCGAAGTCGGTGTCATGCATGCCTGCGGGCATGATGTGCACATGGCCAGCTTCATCGGCACGGCACGCGTGCTGGCGAAATTGAAGGCGCAGTGGCACGGCACGCTCGTCATGATCGGTCAGCCGGCGGAGGAGCGCGTGCTCGGCGCGCGGCTCATGCTGCGCGCGGGTTTGTTTGAGAAATACCCGCGACCGGACAAGGCGATCGCGCTGCACTGCGCCTCGGACATGGCGCATGGCACGGTGGGCATCGTGGAGGGCTACGCGCTGGCGAACGTGGACACGGTGGAGGTCGTGGTGAAGGGCGTGGGCGGTCACGGCTCCATGCCGCATCTCACGAAGGACCCCATCGTGCTCGCCGCGCAAATCGTGCTCGCCTTGCAAACCATCGTCAGCCGCGAGGTGCGGCCCGGTGATCCCGCGGTGGTGACGGTGGGCAGCATTCATGGCGGCACGAAGAGCAACATCATCAGCGACGAGGTGCGCCTGCAACTCACGCTGCGCAGCTACGAAACGAAGACGCGGAAACACCTGATCGACTCCATCAAGCGCATCGTGAAAGCGCAGGCCGAGTCCGCAGGCATGCCGGCGGACAAATTGCCGGAGGTCATCGTCTCCGACGACCAGACGCCCGCTTTGTACAACCAGCCGGAGCTTTGTGCCGAGGTGCGCCGCCACATCGGCGCGGAGATCGGCGCGGACAACGTGATCGCGCGGGAACCGATCATGGGCGCGGAAGATTTCGCCGAATACGGCCTCACCAAGGAAAAGGTGCCGCTGTGCATGTTCTGGCTCGGCACGCAGGCTCCGAAGGACATCGCCGAGGCGAAGAAAACCGGCGTGACGCGCCCCTCCCTGCACTCACCGCTTTTCAAGCCGGTGCCCGGTCCCAGCATCGAGACCGGCGTGCGCGCCATGAGCTGCGCGGTGATGGGATTGATGGGGAAGTGAGTCCCCCCCGGCGGCCCCATTCGTCATTCGGATTTTGTCATTCTTCCCTCCTCCTGCGCTGCGTCGAAAGCTCCGCGCCCTCTCGCGCGTATGTTTCGCGCATTTTACCCCCTTTATGCCCAAAACCCCTCTCATCTCGCTGACTTGCGCGGCACTCGCCGCTGCATCCCTCCATGCCCAGGACGCAGGCGAAAAGATCACCTACCAGGACCACATTCGCGCCGTGCTGGAGAACAAATGCTTCTCCTGTCACAATCCGGATAAGAAAAAGGGCGATCTCGACCTCACGTCCTTCGGCGCGCTCATGACGGGCGGCGGCGGTGGTGCCGTTGTCGATCCCGGCAATGTGGATGGCAGCCGTTTGTGGACGACTTGTGCGAAAAAAGAAGAGCCCTTCATGCCGCCGGAGGGCGCGCCGCTTTCCCAGAAGGACCTCGATCTGCTCGCCGCCTGGGTGAAGGGCGGTGTGCTCGAAACCAAGTCCTCCATCGCCAAAAAATCCGCCAAACCGAAGGTGGACATGGCCGTCGCCGTCACCAGCGGCAAACCGGAAGGCCCCATCGCCAAGCCGGAGCACGTGTTGCTGGAGCCTGTCGTCGTCACCCCGCGCACCACGGCCATCACCGCCATGGCGCACAGCCCGTGGACGAATCTCGCCGCCATCGCCGCGCCGAAGCAGATCCTGCTTTATGACACGGACACCCGCCAGCTCGCCGGCATCTTCCCCTACACGGAAGGCTACGCGCGCACGCTGCAATTCAGCGGCAACGGCAGCCTCCTCATCGCGGGCGGCGGTCGCGCGGGCAAAAACGGCCACGCCATCGTCTGGGACGTGAAGACCGGCAAACGCATCACCGAAGTCGGCAAGGAATTCGATCAGGCGCAGGCCGCGGACATCAGCCCGGACCACAAAGTCGTCGCCATCGGCTGCACGTCGAAGAAGGTGAAGGCCTACGACACCGCCACCGGCGAGGAGTTGTATGTCATCAGCAAGCACACCGAGTGGATCCTCGGCACGAAATTCTCCCCGGACGGCGTCCTGCTCGCCACCAGCGATCGCAATGGCAACGTCATGGTCTGGGAAGCCGCGAGCGGCGGTGAATTCTACATCCTCGGCCAGCACAAGGCCGCCTGCGTCGATCTCGCTTGGCGCGCGGACTCCAATCTCCTCGCCTCCTGCTCCGTCGATGGCGTCGTCATGATCTGGGAGATGAACGAGGGCAAAAAAGTCAAAGAATGGGCCGCGCACGGCGGCGGCGCGCAGAGCGTCACCTTCACGCCCGATGGCAAGGTCGTCTCCTGCGGCAACGACGGCCTCATCCGCCTTTGGGACATCAACGGCAACAAACTCGGCGAAGCCCCCTCGCAGGGCGATCTCGTCACCAAAGTCATCGCGGGTGCCGACTCGAAATCCGTCCTCTCCGCCAACTGGCGCGGTGAGGTCATCCAGTGGAACATCGCCGCGGGTGCTGCCTTCTTTGAAACCGGCCGCTACGTCACCAATCCCTCGCCCATCGCCCAGCGCATCGTGCAGGCGGAGCAGCGCCTGGCCGAGCTGAATGGCAAACTCCCCGCGCTCAACGAAGCCGTGAAAAAAGCCGAGGCCGATGCCAAGGCGCGTGAAGAAGGCCTCGCAAAGGTGCGCGCCGAAGTCGCGGAGAACGACCGCCGCTCCAAAGCTTACCCCGGTGAGATCGCGAACGAAGAAAAAGCCCTCGCCGCGCTCAAAGCCACGCTTGAGAAAGCCACCAATGATAAGAAAGCCCGCGAAGCCGCCATCAAGCAGTTCGGCGAACGCGCCGCGAAGCTCGCCGCGCTCGAAAAAGAGCTCGCGGGCGTTCAGGGCGAGGCCCCGAAGATCGCCGCCGCCGAAAAAGCCGTCGCCGATGCCAACGGCGCGCTCGACGCCGCCAAAAAAGAACTCGCTGCCAAAGCCGGTGATGCCGCGCTCACTGCCAAGGTCAAAGATCTCGAAGGCAAACTCAACGCCGCGAAGACCGAGCAGCAAAAACTCGCCGCGGTGAAGACGAAGCTCGATCAAAGCACCGCCGCAGCCGCTAAAGCGAAGGCCGAACTCGGCGCGCAGCCCGCACCGGTGGCCGATCTCGACAAACTCATCGCGGAAACCACGCCGAAGATCAAAACCGCTGCCGATCAGATCGCCGCGAAGAAGGCTGAGCTGCCGAAACTGCCCGCGCTCGTCAAGGCGGGCCCGGATCGCATCAAAAACGCCGAATCCAACGTCGCCACCGGCAAGGCCAACCTCGCCAAGGTCCAGATTGATGCCAAATCGGCCAGCGATGAAATCGCGGTGCTGCAAAAGGTCCCCACCGCGCTCAAGGCCGCTCAGTTCAACACCAACGTGCTCGCGGAGAAGGAAGCTCTCGCGAAGATCGAAGGCGACTTCAACGATTTCACCGAGGCCAAAAAAGATGCCGAAGGTGCCATCGTCTCCGCCAAGCAGCGCATTGAAGACTCGAAGAAGGCCATCGCCGACTCCACCGCCGCGCAGCCGGCCCTCGATGCCGCTTTGAAGAAAGCCGCCGATGAAGCCGCCGCCGCGGAAGCTGCCATCAAGCCTGTGCGCGAAGCGGATACCGCCGCGAAGATCAAAGCGGACGAGCAGAAGCAAATCATCGCCACCAAGGAGGCCGAAATCGCCGCCGCGACCAAATCCAAGGACGAAGCCATCGCCGCCGCGAAAAAAGCGGCGGAGGACATCAACAAGGTCATCGCCGAAAAGCGCAAAAAACTCGCCGAAGTCGCCGCAAAGCTCGATGCGCCCGAAAAACTCGTGAAGGCCAAAAAAGACGTCGTTGCGCAAAAAGAAGCCATCGTCGCCGCCACCAAAAAAGCCGTCGCAGACCTCACCGCAGCCCTTCCAGCCAAAGACAAGGCCGCAAAGGACGCGGAGCCGAATGTGCCCAAAGCCGCAGGCGAAGTCGCTCCGGCCGAAAAGGCCTTTGCAGACGCCCAAGCGACCAAAGACCCCGCCAAAATCGCCGAGGCGCAGAAAAACCTCGATGCGAAGAAGGCCGCGAAAGCTGCCGCGGAAAAAGCCCTCGGCGACGCCCGTGCCATCGCCGCCAAAACGAAGGCCGACCTCGCCGCTGCCACCAACAACTCCAAAACGGCCGAGCAACAGCTCACCACCGCCAAAAACGAGTTCGCCGCCGCTGAAAAGCTCGCCGCTCCGACGCGTGGTCAGCGCGATGCGATTCAAAAAGAGGTCGATGCGCAGGCCAAAGCCCTCGCTGACAAGCAGGCCGCGCCCGCCGCCGCTGAAAAAGACCTCGCCGCGAAGGTGCAGCCGCTGAACGCCGCGATCGCCGCCGCCAAGACCGCGCTGCAACCTTTGGAAGCCGCCTTTAACACGGCGCACGCCAAACTCGATGCCGATCAGAAGGCGTTGGATGCCAAGAAAGCCGCCAGTGCCGCCGCGCTGGCCGCCGCCGAGGCTGGCAAGCAGAAGAAAGCCTCCGCCGAGGCCACGATCGCCGCCGCGACGAAGGAAATCCCCGAAAAGGAAAAGGTCATCGCCGAAGCCAGCGCCGAAATCGCCAAGCTCCAGCCCCAGCTCGAGCCCGCACGCGCCAAGGTGAAGCAGATGACCGATCAATACCTCGCGATGTTGCCGAAGTGATGTTGGGCGCTGTAGGCCGCCTCTGTGAGGCGGAAATGCCGGGTCGCAGACCCGGCCTACAGCCAGATATACCGGGTTATAGACCCGGCCTACAGCTCGGCATCAAACGCACTTCATTTCGGCATTCCGCGCGAGGAGCAGCTCGCTGGTGATCTGGCTGAAATTGGGCTCACGGCGCTTCAAATCGTCGCGGGTGCCGATTTCCCATTCGAGACGGAGGTATTCGGCGATCACGTTGGCGAGGCTGAGATGGAAAAAGTGGCCGGTGGCGGCCCAAATCGTCGCGAGATGGCCGGAGCAGCGGCCGGCGGCGATTTGATCGCGAAAATGGCCGAGGACGCCTTGGTAGCGTGCCTGACGGGTCGATTTGAGCAGGATGGCACCGGCGCGGATGCTGCGCTGGGCGTCGTCGTGATCGAGTTTTTCGGTGAGCTCGTCATCCGCGAGCATGAGCGCCTGCAAATCACCGTCGTGCGCGGCGGCCCAGGCCTGTTCCAGCGCGGGGCCGAGCGCGTCGCGGAATAAACCCTCAGTGAAGCCGCCCCAGCCGCCGCCATTCATGCCGAGGTGCTCGGTGCGGGCACGCACGCTGCCGAGCAGCCATCGCACCCACTCCAGGCCGCGGGCCCATTCTTCAATGACGGCCTGTTCGTCCCGGTTTTCGCCGGGCGGAGGCAGCAGAGTGAGCGGGATGAGATTTTGGGGCTTCAAATCGGGCGGACTCTGCGCAAAGTGCGCGGATGAGCGAGGAGGAAAACACGACGAAACGCTATTTGTGCCAACGCTGCGGCAATTGCTGCCGCTGGCCTGGGGACGTGCGAGTGACAGATGCGGAGGTGACGGCCATCGCGACGTTTTTGCAGATGAGCGAGGCGGAGTTCCGGGAAAATTTCACGCGCCTGAACGCGAACCGCACCGGACTTAGCATCACGGACAAGCCGAACGGCGAATGCGCGATGCTGGAAGGCGTGAACGTGTGCCGCATCCAACCGGTGAAGCCGGCGCAGTGCTCCGGTTTCCCGAATGAGTGGCGCTTCCCCGGCTGGCGCGAAAAATGCGAGGCGATTGAGGTTTGATTTTTGACTTTATTGACCGCATTGACCCGAGCTGACTGCATTGACGGATTTTGAAGAATATGAAACCACAGACCATCATCACCCTGGACCTCGAAGGCGTGCTCGTGCCGGAAATCTGGATCGCTTTTGCGGAGAAGACGGGGATCGCGGAGCTGCGCCGCACGACGCGGGATGAACCGGACTACGATGTGCTCATGAAGGGCCGTCTGGCGATCCTCGACGCGCACGGGCTGAAGCTGCCGGACATCCAGGAGGTGATCGGCACGCTTTCGCCGATGGAGGGCGCGAAGGCTTTCCTCGATGAACTGCGCGCGATGACGCAGGTGGTGATTTTGAGCGATACCTTCGCGGAATTCGCGCAGCCGCTGATGCGCCAGCTCGCGTGGCCGACGATTTTTTGCCACCAGCTCGAGGTGGCGGCGGATGGACGCATCACCGATTACAAACTGCGTCAGCCGAACCAGAAGCAGAAGGCGGTGGCGGCCTTCCAATCGCTGAATTACCGCGTTTTGGCCGCCGGGGACTCGTTTAACGACACGACGATGCTCGGGCAGGCGAATGCGGGCTTTTTCTTCCACGCGCCGAAGTCGATCCAAGATCAGTTTCCGCAGTTCCCGGCCTACGATCGCTATGAAGACCTGCTGGCGGCGATGAAGGCTGCGCTGTGAGAGGAAAAAGCATCGACGTAGTTCGCGGCGAGGCGGTATAAGCGGGAGCAACCCTGCACCGCCATGAACGATCCCAACACCACACCCCGCAGTTCATTTTCTTACCAGCCTGTCCCGCCGACGGTGCTGGTCGACATCCAGATTCCTTTTGATCGGATGGTGAAGATCATTTTTAAATTCGCGCTGGCGCTGTTGCCAGTGTTGTTCCTGTTTTATGTGGCCGCCTACCTCTTGGTCATGATCGGGGCTCTGTTTGGACGGGTGTAGAGGTCCAGCGCAGGGAAGGGGGCTGTTTTTTCGCTTCCCCATTTAGTTAAGGAATGCTAAATAACGGCATTCCATGCCTCCCGTCGTCCTCCAAGAGCGCCCGCCCGCGAAAGTCGCCAAGAGCGGTCCCAGCCCGTTGATCGAGCTGGATGGCGTGATGCACGATTTGATCGCCACGGGCGGTCCGATGCCCTCCGACTACGCGGTGATGAACCAGCGGCTGCGCGCGCTGGGCGATGCGGTGCGCGCGGAAGTGGTCACGCGGCGCGAGGTGCTCGCTTACGCGAAGGATCTGACGGCGCGACACTTTCACGGCACGATGCAGTCGCAGGCGCTGGAGCGGAAATACGGCTACAGCGGCGACTTTGAGATCATCGATTCGATTTACCGGATGCAGACGGCGGCGGATCCGGCGCTGCGCCGTTGGGATCTGTATTTCCACGCGCAGGCCGCGCCGGTGGCCGTGCGGAATCGCAAATCCTACTTCCAAAGGCTGCTGGACCAGCATGCGAACACGCGCCTGACGAAGCCGCTGCACGTGCTGGACGTGGCGAGTGGTCCAGCGCGTGATTTGCGTGAGTGGGTGCTGGAGAATCCGGGCGCGGAGGTGTTTTTCGACTGCATCGACGCGGATGTGCACGCGATCGACCATGCGCGTCGCTTGTGCGCGCCGTTCATTGAGCGCGTGGAGTTTCATCACCGCAACGCGATGCGCTTCCTGCCGCAAAAGGGCTACGATCTGGTGTGGTCCGCGGGATTGTTCGATTACTTGATGGACCGCAGCTTTGTCTTCCTGCTGAAGTCGCTTCTGGCCGTCACTCGTCCGGGTGGCGAGGTGGTGGTGGGAAATTTCTCCGACTTCAATCCGAGCCGCGACTACATGGAGCTGCTGGGTGACTGGGTGCTGAATCACCGCACCGCGCGCACGCTGACGGAGCTGGCCCGCGAGGCAGGAGCCGCGCCGGAGAACATCACCGTGCAGTGGGAGCCGGAGGGCGTGAATCTCTTCCTCCACGTGCGGCGCTGAGGCTGCGGGGTGTTTTTCTTCGCCAAACGGCGCATCATCTGGCATCCGTGGCGCGTTACGCCCTGCCCACCCGCATGAAATCCGCCCATTTGCTCCTCCTTGCCGCGCTCGCCGCCCTGCCTGCCGCCGCGCAATCGCCGAATGCGGAGCTGATCTCCCCGCAGGTGAAAAAATGCGTCGAAAAGGCGGTCTCCTGGCTCGTCGCGCAGCAAAAGGACGCCGGCTACATCGTCGATGAGAAATCGAATTCGAATCCCAAGCGCGGCGATCTGCCCTCCCACAGCGCGGCGATGACCTCGCTGGCGCTGATGGGCCTCGCGAGCGTGGGGCACATGCCGGACGATCCCACGCCGCAGGGCCGCGCGGCAGGAAAGGCGCTGCGTTTCATCGTGGAGGGCGTGGAGCCGGATGAAAACGGCTACCTCGGCCGCAGCGACCGCAGCCGCATGTATGGCCACGGCATCATCACGCTGATGCTGGCGGAGATGATCGGCCACGCGCCGGATGAAGCCACGGACCGTCGCATGCGCGGCATGCTGGACGGCGCGGTGAAGCTCACGCTGCGCTCCCAGCAGGTCAGCAAGAGCGAGGCCAACCGTGGTGGCTGGCGCTACGAGCCGCAGAGCACGGACAGCGACATTTCGGTGACCGTCTGGCACCTCATGGCGCTGCGCGCGGCGAAAAACGCCGGTTTTGAAGTGCCCAAGGACGCGATCGATCGTGCCGTGGCCTACATCAAGCGCAGCTACCAGGCGGAGCGTGACAGCAACGGCAATCCGAAGACCGACGCGGCCGCTTTCAGCTACGAGCCGTATGGCGGGCGCAAAACCTTCTCCACCACCGCCGCGGGGCTGCTTTCGCTGCAAGTTTGCGGCCAGTATGATGCGCCGGAGGTCGTCGGCAGCGCGAACTGGCTGCTGAAATCCCCGCCAGAGATCAGCGAGCCGTGGTTTTTCTACGGCTGTTATTACTACGCGCAGGGCATGTATCAGCGCGGCGGGGATCACGCCGCCACCGCACGGCAGCGCACGGAGCAGCTCCTCGTCGGCGCGCAGTCACCGGAGGGGAACTGGCACCCGCGCAACGGCAACGAAAAGAGCGCCGGCAGCGTCTATGCCACCTCGCTCGCGCTGCTCAGCCTCAGCGTGCACCACCACTTCCTGCCGATTTACCAGAAGTGACCCGCCAGCCGCCACATGGCGTGTTTGATGCGTTCTTTCTTCACAGAAGAAAAAGCGCGCTGGACAAAAAGGTCCCTTTTTTCATAGAGTCGCTCTCCCCGCCTCCCGGCCTATGCGTATCCTCTCCAAAGTCCTCTGGACCCTCGCCTTTCTTGCAGCCACTTTTGTGTGGATGGTGCTCTTTGAGCACGGCTTCAGCTTGAAGGGCCTCACCGAGGGCACACGCACGGAGATTCAGAATATCGCGGGTTGGTTCTCCAGCGCCAAAAAGTAGCCCGTTTCCTTTTTTCACTCTTCGACCCACCCTCACACCCCGGCAGTATTTTTTCCACCATGAGCTTGATCACCAAGGACACCGACCTCGACCCGAAACTGCAAAACCTTTGGAAGCGGGCACTCGCCTCCGCCGACCAGAAGAACTGGGAATACGTCGTGAATCTCGTGCTGCCCATCGTGAAGCAGCACGTCGGCTTCCTCGACGGCCGCATGATCCTGCGCCGTGCTGAGGGCGAGCGTGCGAACGCTGCCGGCAAAAAGTTCAGCCTCGGCCTCGGCGGCCTCAGCTTTGGCGGCTCCAAAAAAGAGCCCGCCGAGCAGATCGCCGACCTGGAGGAAAACGTCTTCCAGAAAGACCCCTTCAGCCAGAGCGGCAACCTGACGCTCTACGATCTCGCCATGAAGATGCACTTCCCGGAGCTCGCCGCCTTCGCGCTGGAGACCCTGCGCCTCGGCCATCCGGAGAACACCAAGCACATGCACAAGCTCGCGGAGCACTACATGGCTCACGAGGAGCCGCAGAAGGCTGGCGAGGTGTTTCGCAGCATTTTGAAGGTCGATCCGCGCGACATGAACGCCATCAAAGGCGAAAAAGACGCCGCTGCGAAAACCTCCATCAAAACGCAGGGCTGGGGAGACGGAGGGGACTTCCGCAGCAAGATGAAGGATGCTGGCGAGGCCGCGAAGCTCGAAAAACTCGCCAAGCAGGGCATGACCCAAGATGAGATGGAGCAGTTCCTGGCCGAGACCATCGAGCTCTACAACGCCGACCAGACCAACATCGTCGTCGTCAAACGCATGGCTGATCTCTACGAACGCCTGGGCGAGCTCGACAATGGGCTCACCTTCTTCGAATACGCGCTCACCCTCAATCCCGGCGATGTTTCCATGACGCGCAAGGTGGAAAACCTCCGCAACAAGGTGGACGACCAGCGCCTCGTGCAGATGGAGGCCGAAATCGAGGCAGATCCCGGCGCGCCGGACATCGAAGACAAGCGCGCCCAGATCATGGAGATCAAGCGCGGCCGCGCCCAGAAGCTCATCGAAGAGGCCAAAGGCCGCGTCGAGCGTAACCCCACGGACAAGAGCCTCCGCTACGAACTCGGCCAGGCGCTCTTCGAAGGCGGCTACTTCACCGAGGCCATTCCCGAACTCCAGCAGGCCCGTGCGAATCCGCACATCCGCACCAAGGCCATGCTGATCCTCGGCCGCTGCTTTGAGAAGAAAAACATGAATGACCTCGCCGAAAGCGCCCTCTCTGAGGCCGCCAAGGAAATCGTCGCCATGGACAACATCAAAAAGGAGCTCCTTTACGAACTGGCCCTCGTCCGCCAGAAAATGGGCAAGACCGAAAGCTACCTCGAAGCTCTCAAGGAGATCTACAACACGGATTACGGCTACCGCGACGTTGCCAAGCGCGTCGAGTCGTCCTACTCCTGAGGCGTGCCCCCCCACACGCTTCTCTCCCGCTCTGCCTTGGTCATCGTCGGCCATGGCTCCACCCTCAATCCGGATTCCAGTGCGCCCACGCATCGGAATGCCGATGAAATCCGCCAGCGTGGCCTTTTCCATGAGGTCGCCTGCTGTTTCTGGAAGGAGGAGCCGAACATGCGCGAAGTTTACGAGATGGTGGAGAGCGATCTCATCTTCATCGTCCCGAACTTCATCAGCGAAGGCTACTTCTGCCAGCAGGTGCTCCCACGCGAGCTGCGCCTCGACGGCGCGGTGACGAAACGCGGCAGCAAAACGATCTGCTACTGCGATCCCGTCGGCATTCATCCCAACATGACGCGCTTGCTGCTGCAGCGCGCCGATGAGGTCGCCCCCGGCGTGCCGCGGGATCAGACCAGCCTCGTCATCGTCGGTCACGGCACCAATCTGAACGACAACTCGACCAAGGCCATCCAGGACCAAGTCGCCCTCATCCGTGACGGCGGATACGGCTTCGCGCAGGTCATCGATACCTACATGGAGGAGGCGCCCTTCGTCGCGGACTGGGCGAAGCTCACCTCCGCGCCGCATGTCGTCGTCGTGCCGTTTTTCATCGCAGACGGCCTGCACAGCTACCAGGACATCCCCGTGCTGCTCGGAATGCGTGAGGAAACCGGTGCCGCGCTGAGTGAAACCGGGCTTTTTCACTCGAACCCGCATCACCTGCACGAGCGCAAGCTCTACTACAGCGGCGCGATCGGCACGGAGCCGCTTTTGGCCGATGTCATCCTCGATCAGGTGAATGACTTCATCGCCAAAAACAGCCTGCAAATCGACGTGCAGCCTCCGAAGGCCGAAATCGCCGCCTGGCTCGAAAAACAGCTCCAAAACGGCCGCGACGTGATTGGCGAGGTTCGCATCGCTTCGCGCGAAAACGGCCGTTTTTCGCTTCAGCACCGCGAAGACGCCGAAATCGCCTCCGCCACCCATTTCACGCCCGCCGATGCGCGTAAAATCGCGCAATACGACGCCGCAGGGAAATTCCGCCCGCTGCATTCCGCGCCCGGCATGGCCCGCGGATGGCGTCTCGACCTCGCCAGCATCTCGGAGGTCATTTTAGCGCTCGATTTCATCCATCCCGCCGCGCTCGGCATGGCCCGCGCCTTGGAAAACGGCACGCTGCAGTCTACGCCGCTGCGTGAACTGCTCGCCCGCCAGACCGGCATGTATCGGTTCACCAACACGATCACCGATGAGCATGCGCACGCGATGGTCGCCGATGTTTGCGCCGCCTCGAAATGCCAGCGCCGCGTGCTCTGGCCGCTGCGCGAGGGCGAGCCCTTCGCCGAGGCCAGCAAACCCTGCGCGGACAACGCCATCCCGCTTCTTTGCATCGAGAGCTGCCCCTTCATCGTCAGCGCCGCGCGCAAGATCGCGAAGGAGAGCTTTGAGAAGAAGAATGCTACTTCGCCCTCGGCGGCGGCATGAATTCCTCGCGGTGCAGCACCCGCGTCGCTCCAGCGCCGCGGCCGCTCACCAGCAGCGCCACGCCGATCACCTGATCGCCGCTCCAGCCGATGCTCTCGATGCGCGCGGTCTGTCCTTGGATGGAAAGCAGTTGCGATGACGCATGATTCGCGGGCAGGCCGAGCAATTGCAGCGCCTCGCCTGGCGAGGTGATGAGCTGGTCGTCCTTCGTGTGGCGCAGGCCGTCTCGCCCATCGCGTCGCTGCACGAGGCGCTGCGCCAGCATCGCGTTCGCGCCGGTGATGAGTGCGATGGTGTCCGCGCTGGCTTCATTCACGTCCAGTTGGCCGCTGCCATACACCGTGAAGAGGCTGCGCCAGGCCGGGAAGACCGCGTCGAGCCTTTCGATGCCTGCGACCATGTTCAGCTCCTCCAAACCGCGGAAAGGCCGGTTGAAGGGCCGGTTGGGGAAACCGATTTGTTTGTAATCCAGCATCTCCGCGCTGTCAGGTCGGCGTTTCAGCGCATCCGGGTCCGTCCAATCCATCAGCGCGGCCACGAGGCCCTGAGCGGCGGCCGGTTGCAGGCGCAGATTGGTGAAAACCTGCTCCAGCAATTGGTGGCGGCCCTCTTGCAGCAGCGCATTGATGTTCAGTCGGCTCTCCTCCGTCGTCAGCATCGTCTGAAAGCCCTCGGTTTCGCTGAAGTTCTGCTGCAGCAGCGGATCTTGCGCCGTGACGACCGGATTCACCGCCAGCGCGATGCCCATGTCCGCCATTCGCCGTGCGCGCAGCAGCGCCGCGCGATCCCCCAGCGCCAGATCATACTGCGAGGAGGTCAGCACCGTCGTCGCCACCGCAAACGCCAGCAGCGCGATCACCGCCAGCACGATCAGCAGCACGGAGCCGCGCCGGCCGGGGCAGGGACGATGGGTGGGCGTGAATGTCATGCGGACAGGAGTGCGGCGCTCTTTTAAACCGGAAACAGCGAACAGGGAACTGAGAACCGCCCCTTGCATCAACGTCACCGAGGTGCTCCCTTCGCGCCCCCTCGCCGGTGGCACTCCAGTCATTCGGCCCAACCTCATCCTACATTCATCCATCATGTCCAACGACGCCAAAAACCCCATCGCTCAAATGGAGAAGATCGTCTCCCTCTGCAAGCGCCGCGGCTTCATCTATCAAAGCAGCGAAATCTACGGCGGCTGCGGCGGCGTGTGGGACTACGGCCCGCTCGGCGCGGAGCTGAAGCGCAACCTGCGCACCGCCTGGTGGAACACCATGACCCGCGAACGCGAGGACGTGCTCGGCCTGGATGCCAGCATCCTCATGAATCCCGCCATCTGGAAGGCCAGCGGCCATGTGGATACCTTCGCCGACCTCATGCGCGAGTGCTCGCTGACGAACAAACGCGTCCGCGCCGATCACGTCGATCCGCAGGATGGCGTCGTCATGAAATACAGCGGTGCCAAAGCCCCAAACGGCTGGCGCTGGGACCGTGCCATCTCCGCCTTGCTGAAAAATGGCGAGCATATCGAGAGCTTCCGCAAACGCATCCGTGCCCTCATCGCGCAAAACGCCGGTGAATCCGCTGGCAAGCCCGAGGAGATCGAATTGCTCGGCGAGGAGAAAATCGACGCCGTGAATGGCAGCGTCGATTTCCATCCCGAAACCGGCGGCATGCTCGGCGAGGCGCGTCCCTTCAATCTCATGCTCAAGACCTACCTCGGCCCCACCGCGACCGAGGACGACGTGACCTACCTGCGCCCGGAAACCGCGCAGGCCATCTTTGCGCAGTTCAAGAACGTCTTCGACTCCAGCCGCGTGAAGGTGCCCTTTGGCATCGGCCAGATCGGCAAGGCCTTCCGCAACGAGGTCACGCCGAAGAATTTCACCTTCCGCAGCCGCGAGTTCGAGCAGATGGAACTCGAGTTCTTCATCAAGCCCGACGAAGCCGTCGAAATCATCAGCGGCGAAGTCGCGAAGTGGCATGAAGGCGCCGACTTGAGCGAACCAAAGCCAAACTGGGGCTGGGAGCTGTGGCACCGTTACTGGGTGGATCAGCGCACGAAGTTCTACCAAGGCATCGGTCTGGGCGACGTGCTCGAATACTACTGGCAGACGCCTGCCGACCTCGCCCACTACGCCCGCGCCTGCGTGGACATCCTGTGCGAGTTCCCGTTTGGAACGGAAGAGCTGGAAGGCATCGCCGCGCGTGGCGAATTCGATTTGTCCGCGCACCAGACCGCCAGCACGAAGTCGCAGGAGATCTTCGACGAAGAACTCAAAACCGCCGCTGCCAAGCTCACCGACGAGCAAAAGGAAGCTCTCATCCAGAAACGCCTCGCCGCCGAAGCCGCGAAGACCAAGGGCGAGCCGATGCCCGAGGCCGCCGTGCGTGCGTGGTTCGAGCGTCTCTTCAAAGGCAGCTACGTCCCCCACGTCATCGAACCCTCCGCCGGTCTCGACCGCATGGCGCTGGCCGTCATCGCCAAGGCCTTCAGCGAGACCGAAAAAGTCGATGAGAAGGGCAAGAAGGAAGTCATCACCGTCCTGCGCCTGCATCCGCGTGTCGCCCCGATCAAAGTCGGCGTCTTCCCGCTGCTCAAGAACAAGCCCGAGCTCGTCGCCAAGGCTCGCGAGGTCTATGCGCTGCTGAAAAAGCACATGAACTGCTTCTACGACGAGACCGCCTCCATCGGCCGCCGCTACGCCCGCCAGGACGAAGTCGGCACGCCCTTCGGCGTCACCATCGACTTCGAAACCTGCGGCGAAAAAGGCCCCGATCTGCTCGATACGGTGACGTTGCGCCACCGCGACAGCGGCGAGCAGGAACGCGTGAAAATCAGCGAGTTGCTTGGGAAGCTGCTGCCGCTCGTTTCCTGATCACGGCTCCCTCGTCGCAGAACGCGTCAGCGCTGCAATGACGGCGGAAGACTCACGTCTTCCGCTACGCCCCAGTGCCACCTCCGAGCCGGAGGCTCGAAAGAAAATAGCCGGTGGTGCAACCACCGGACTCCCGCGCCTTCCTGCCTCGCGCCCTGGAAGGGCGCGAGAAGCGAACGGGCTGCCATTCGTTTCCACAAACCTCATCGCCCTCTTCTCGCGACCCTCCGGGTCGCCACGCATCTTGTGAAGGCTTTCTTTATTCCTGGGGTTCCGCTTCGCTTCACCCCAGGCTAATTTCTTTCGAGCCTCCGGCTCGAGGATGCCCTCGTTGACGCCGGTCTACTCCGCGTCTGGATCGACTGGCG
>Ga0315902_10004548_pt1 | contig 19970 bp, 19 predicted proteins | sample LakEriMetagenome_9_FD_203523 | JGI IMG/M metagenome (GOLD analysis project Ga0315902, IMG submission 203523) | Freshwater fungal communities from buoy surface, Lake Erie, Ohio, United States - Buoy 12 MA117 | ecosystem: Environmental > Aquatic > Freshwater > Lake > Lake biofilm | place: USA... | reverse complement strand
TCTGGTCGCGCAGTTTCTATCACGATGAATTCCGGACCCTGGTGAATTATTCGATGACCGGTGTTGACCAGGTCCATCAGGGCGTTGAGCTTGGCGTTGAGGCCAGCCTTACGAGCACTTGGTCGGCAACCGCCGTGCTCGGGACCGGCGACTTCCGCTATGCATCACGGCCCCAGGCGACGATCACCCGGGATAATAGCCCCGAGGTGTTCGACGAGGAACGCACGGTGTATTGGGAGAATTTCCGCGTGGGCGGCATGCCACAGACCGCTGCTTCTTTGGGTATCCGCTACAACTCCCCCAAGTTCTGGTTCGCCGGTGTGAACGCGAACTATTTCAATGACATGTACCTGGACCCCAACCCTGACCGGCGCACAGCTGAAGCCATCGGCATCTATGCGGAAAGCGACCCGCAGGTGGCTTTGCTCCTGGACCAGACCAAGGTGGACCCCGGAATGACCATCGATCTTTTCCTGGGAAAGTCCTGGATGATAAAGCGCCAGTACCGCGTTGCGCTGAACGCCACGATCAGCAATATCCTGAACAACCAGGACCTGCGTGTGGGCGGCTTCGAACAGGCCCGCTATGATCGCACGGACACCAACCGATTCCCGCCCAAGTACAGCTATCTCTTCGGCCGCAACTATTTCGCGATGCTGACCTTCAGCTTCTGATCCCATGACCCAACGTCACCCCTTCCTGATGAACTTCCGTCTCACTGTTCTGATAGCGGGCCTGGTCGTTCTGGCGGTCGCCTGTAAAAAGGAGTTCGACTCCCCACCCGTGCGCGCACTGCCCACGGGCTCGGTGATGACCGTAGCTGAGCTGCGTGGCCTTTTCACCGGCAACCCCATCCGTTTCCGTGGTGATAGCTCGGTGTATGCCGTGGTCACTGCCGATGAACAGAGCGGCAACCTATACAAGAACGTGTTCGTGCAGGACCACACTGGTGCCATCGTTATGCGCTTGGTGAACCCGGGAGGCCTTTACCAAGGCGATAGCATCCGGATCTACCTGCCCGGCACCACCCTCAGCATGTACCAGGGTCTATTGCAGTTGGACAGCGTGAACGTGGACAATAACGTGGTGAAGCAGGCCACCCTTATCGAAAAGGAGCCGGAACTGGTGACCATAGCGCAGATCACGCCGTCCATGCAGGCAAAGCTCATCCGTCTCGAGAACGTGGAGTTCATCCAATCCGAACTGGGAAGCACCTACGCCGATGCCGTGAACCAGAGCACCGTGAACCGGACCCTGTCCGATTGCCAGAACAACGTGATCGTGCGCACCAGTGGCTTCGCCAATTTCGCCGGCCAGACCCTTCCGAACGGGAACGGCAGCTTTGTTGCGGTGGTAGGCCAGTTCAACGACGACATGCAGTTGTTCATCCGCGACATCAACGAGGTGCAATTGAACGGCGAACGCTGCGACCCGATCCCTGAACCGTGCGACCCAGTACCCAGTGTTTCACAGGATTTCGCCACCGGCGTCTCCAACGTGGACCTGTCACTGGACTGCTGGTTCAATGTGGCCACCGCCGGCTCGCGCGTTTGGCGCGGTTACAGTGATGCAGGTCAGATCTGTGCGCAGGCCACCGCCTTCCAAAGCTCGAGTTCCTCTGATGTCGCCTGGCTCATCAGCCCTAACCTGCAGTTCGCTCCTGGCATGAGCCTCTCCCTGCGCACCCAATACGCCTTCTGGGTGAACGGCCAGGTGCCCTTCAAGGCATTCGTCAGCACGAACTTCAATGGCACCAATGCGGCCACCGCCAATTGGAACGAGATCACTGGGGCCACCTTCGCGAACTCACCCACGCACGCCTTCAACACGTGGGTCCCTTCGGGCCAGATCCCCCTGGCCGGCTTCCTGCCCGATGGGTATACCGGCAGTTTCGTGGTCGCATTCCGCTATACCGGTTCGGGACCGAACAGCCAAACGACGAACTACCGCATCGACGATGTGGTGATCCAGTAAGTTAAGATAGAACGCCCAAATCCCCCAACGACCATGAAACACATTACCCTGGCAGCGGTGTTGCTCCTTGGCGCCCTCACTTCGAGCGCACAGGTGGACATTGACAGCGAATTCTCCGATTGGACCGGCGCCATCCCTGATGGCTGGTTCGGGTCCAAGACCAATCTGGCCGCTTCCGGCGTGGAACCCGTGGTGGAAGCCAACGACACCATCGGTGTACGTCTGATCAACGCCAGCACCTCGCACAAGCGTTTCAGCACAACGGCCCAAACGGTCACCAGTGGCGAAGCCTATGACATCACGTTCTGGGTGCGCGGCCAGGGTGACATCCGTACGGGCGTGTTCGACGAACGCACTACGGGCTCGGGATACTCACCCTATAACCCCTACGTGACAGTGAACACCTCCACTTGGGAATCGCATACCCAAACGGTGTCCATTGCGAACTCCTCCGCATTGGCCGAGTTCATCCTTTCGGTGAACAATACGGCTGCGACCGGTATCGAGATCGACCGCGTGACCATTGTGACCGGCACGGTGGTCCCTCCCACCGCCGCGACCATCGCGGAGATCCAGGAGAGCACGGCACCGGATGGAGCGTCGCCCTTGGTGGGCACCGTGGTCGCCACTCAGGGGACGGTTTCTGCGCTCAATGGCACCAGCGGCTTCTTCCTTCAGGACGGCACCGGACCTTGGACAGGCATCTACGTCTTCAATGCTCCCGGCACGCTGGCCATCGGCGATGCCATCACGCTGACCGGCACGGTGGCCGAGTTCAACGGCCAGACCCAGCTCACGGGTCTTTCGAGCCTGAACGTGGTGAGCAGTGGCAATGCGTTGCCCGCAACGCTCATCAGCACTGCTGCCGGCAACACCGAGCCCTATGAGAGCGTTCTGGCGGTAGTGGCACCCGCCACCTGCACGGCACAGGGTTCGTTCGGCCAGTACACGGTGAACGATGGCGGAGGCACCCTGCTGGTGGATGATGTGATCTACGCACACCCCTTCGTGGTCGGCACCACCTACAGCATCACGGGTGTGGTACAGTACGCCTTCAACGAATGGCGCATGCTGCCCCGCTTTGCCGCCGACGTGGAACTGTACAACAGCGTGACCGACCTGAACGGCACCGTACTGCGCAGCTATCCCAATCCGGCAATGGACCTGTTCACCATCGAGCTCCAGCGTACTGCGGTGCGCACCGAACTGCGCATGATCGACGCCAATGGACGCTTGGTGCGCAGCGAGCTCATCACCGGGGACCGCGCCATCCTTGATGTTTCCGGAATGGCCGAAGGGCTCTACACCGTGAGCCTGATGCTGGACAATGGCGCCGAGCACGTTCGGGTGATGGTGCAGCACTGATCGCTGGACGCCCATGAAGAAACCCCGCTCCGATGCTCGGAGCGGGGTTTCTTTTTCTGCGGATGTGCCGCTTACTTGTTCGCGTCGCGCACCAGGATCAGGAACACCGGGAAGTGGTCGCTGTAACCGACCTGGTAAGTATCCCCCACGAACGTGCGCAGCGGGTATCCGGCGAAATTCCCTTCATCCTGCCGCAGGTAAGGCTCATTGAAGATCCGGACCCCATAATAGCGGTAACGCCCACCTTCACCGGTGAGCAGCGCATGGTTGATCACGATCTGATCGAACAGGTTCCAGGAATCCCGCCAGGCCAGCGTGCCCACGCCCTTGCGATACGGGTCGGCCATGGGATTGAACATCACCGGCCCCGAGACCTTTGCTTTATCACCCGTGGCGTTCAAGTAGCGGGTCAGGCTCACGTTCTTCGGATCGTCGTTCAGGTCGCCCATGTACAGTACCCGGTGGGCCGGGTTACGGGCAAGCAATGAATCGATGATATGGCGTCCCAGTTCTGCCGCCGCTTTGCGGTTGGGCTCCGAGCGCTTCTCGCCACCACGGCGTGAAGGCCAGTGGGCCACGATAACATGCGTGGTATCACCGTCCAGCACGCCGCTCACCAGCAATTGATCACGCGTCCGGAAGGCCGAATCCGGCATGTGCAGGCGATAGCTCTTGTGCCCGTAAACCTTGTATATGGAAGGGTTGTACATCAAGGCCACATCGACCCCCCTCCGGTCCGGGCCATCGACATGCACCACCTTGTAGCCACGGTCCTTCAAAGCCTTGCGCTTGGCCAGGTCCTCCAACACGGTGCGGTTCTCCACCTCGGCCAGACCCAGGATGGCCACCCCTTGCGGGTGCAGGTCCTTCCCCATGGAAGCGATAACCCCTGCAAGCCGGTCCAACTTGCTCACATAGCGCTCTGAACCCCATTGTTTGGCTGAGGCCGGCAGGAACTCGGCATCATCCACACCGGGCGCGTCAACCGTATCGTACAGGTTCTCCACGTTGTAAAAGCCCACCAACGCAGGCACCATTTCCTGTTTGACCTGGGCCATGCCCATCAGGGGAAGGAAGAACAGGCCAACAAGCGGGCCGGGGCGGAAAATCCTTGACGTTCGATGCATCGCGGGCCAAATTAGCCGTTCAAGGTGGTGTGTATGCAAAGAGGACCGAAAGACACCGGCCCGGGAACAGGTGCGACCTACTTGGGAAAGCGTAGAGGATGGATCTCGTTATAGGATCGCAGGAAACGGAAAAGCAGCTCGGGACTATTGCGTTGCTTCTTCGAGAACGACATGAACTCCTCCAGCAGCACCGGATCGCCGGCAAGGGCCTGCTCCATGCCGGCAGCATCGAAAGGCTGCATGGTGCCCGCCGACACATTGATGAGCTGCTGCTGCAGGATGGTCCGTGTTGTGGTGCCATAGCCATACATGAACGGGTCCCAGTCCCGGTAGCTTTGTTCGTAGACCAGGTGGGACAATCCGCCCATCAGGCCGATCCGGTAGAAACCATCACCGGCACGCACGTACACCACATCGTTCTGACAGAAACCCCAGATGCGCTGAGGGTCGATGGCCTGCCGCACTCCGGTATCGGGCTGGTAGGTAAGACGGCCCAACGCGGACCGGATATCGACCACTGGACGGCCCTGTTGGTCCCTCAGGTCTTCGAGCTGGACATTGGGCCTGTTGGAACGAAAGGCCTGCATGTTGGCATAGATCCCATCGCGCAGGTCCATGCCTGGCGCATAGCTCACCCACACGGTATCCTCCTGGGCCATTCCAGGGCTGGCCCAAAGCAGCAAGCCGAAGAGGAACGGACGAAGGCTCATGGCTCGATGGCAACGGCACGTATCATGCCGATCACTTCATCCGGGGCCTGTGCATGCACCCAATGTCCGGCATAGGCCACCGTCTCCACCCGCGCATGAGGGAACTGTTCCTTGATGGCCGGCACATCCTCACGAAGGATGTAATCGCTCTGGCCGCCACGGATGAACAACGTGGGAACACGCACGGTCCCCGGCCCGATGGACGCCAGGATCGCATCGAGGTCGCGCGCTAACAGAGGCACGTTCACGCGCCAGGCCAGTTCATCCTCGGTACGCCAGTACAGGTTCTTGATCAGGAACTGCACCACACCCGGCTCCTTCACCAGCGATGCGATGTGCGCCTCCACATCCTTTCGGGTACGCCCTTGGGAAAGGTCGGCGGTGAGCAGGGCCTCGATGATATGCCCATGGTTGTTGGCATGTTCCTTTGGACTGATATCAATGACCACCAAGTGTTTCACCAGTTCGGGCCATTGCTGTGCGAAGACCATGGCCGCCTTCCCTCCCATGCTGTGCCCTACGAGGATGATGTCACGAAGGCCCAACCGTTCCGTTAGCGCATGGACATCGGCCGCCATCAGCTGGTAGGACGTGGAGCCGGTGTGCGGTGAACGACCATGGTCGCGCAGGTCAACGAGCACCACATCGAAGGCCTTCACGTTGGCAGAAGAGGGCTCGGCCAGCTCACGGCCAATGCTTCCCCAATTATCGGAGGTACCGAAAAGGCCATGCAGCACCACAATGGGCCTCGCCCCCTCCGGCCCCAAGCGGCGAAAATGGAGGTCAACGGTCATCGCAGTTCCCGGAGATAGAGTTGAACGGTGTTCTCCAGACCAAAGGTGAGCGCATCACAGATCAGCGCGTGGCCGATGGACACCTCCAGAAGTCCCGGCACATGGCGTTGGAAGAACCCGAGGTTGTGCAGGTCCAGGTCATGCCCGGCATTGAGCCCAAGCCCGACCTGTAATGCCCGCTCCGCAGCTCGAACGAAAGGCTCCACAGCGGACTCCCGGTCCACGTGGTAGAGGGCGGCATATGGCTCGGTGTACAGTTCGATGCGGTCCGTTCCAGTATCGGCCGCATGCTCCACCTGTTCCGGATCGGTACCCATGAAAATGGACGTGCGGATACCTTCCGACCTCAACCGGGCCACCACTTCCTTCAACATGGCCTTCCGGCCGCGAGCATCCCAACCCGCATTGCTCGTCAGCACATCGGGGGGGTCGGGAACGAGCGTTACCTGGTGCGGTCGGACCTCCAGCACAAGGGCCATGAATTCCGAAGAAGGATAACCCTCGATGTTGAACTCGGTGGTGAGCAGCGGACGCAACGCCCTCACGTCGCTTCGGCGGATATGCCGTTCATCGGGTCTGGGGTGCACTGTAATACCCTGGGCACCGAACCGTTCAATGTCCAACGCCGTTCTTACCACGTCGGGGTTGTTGCCACCCCGGGCGTTCCGTAGCGTGGCCAGCTTGTTGATGTTGACGCTAAGACGTGTCACGGGTGATGCGTTACCTTGGCCCACGGGTTGCGGAGCCACAAAAGTAGGACCCAATGCCAGCGCCCACGCGGCGGAACGACCATGCACGCCATCGACCTGATCACCCCGGACATCCCCCCCCTTCGCCCGCAGGACGATGTTTCGCGCGCACTGGACTGGATGGAGGAATTCAAAGTAGGGCACCTGCCCGTAGTGGAAGGCAGGAGGCTGGTGGGCATGGTAAAGGATACCGACCTGGTGGACCGAAATGACCCGCGGGCTTCCATCGCTGCGGTGATGGACCAGGTGGAAGTGCCTTTCGCCAAGGGAGGCCAGCACATATACGAGGTGATGAAGCTCTTCAGCGAGAGGGGCCTGACCGTGGTGCCGGTGGTGAGCGACATGGGAGAATACCTCGGCACCATCACCGAGCACGAGGCCCTGCGCCGACTGGCCCAGGTCACCAACATCAGTGACCCGGGGAGCATCGTGGTGCTGGAAATGAACCAGGTGGATTACAGCCTGCAGCAGATCGCCCGGATCGTGGAGGGCAACGATGCCAAGGTGCTGAGCGTGTACGGCCACTCCCTGCCCGGCTCCACGCGCATGGAAGTGACCCTGAAGATCAACAGGGAGGACATCAGCGACATCCTGCAGTCCTTCGATCGATATGAGATCCAGGTGAAGACCACCTATCAAGGATCGCGCTTCCACGACGATCTGCGCGGTCGCTACGACGAACTGATGCGGTTCATCAACCTATAGGCACAGGAATGAGCATGTCCGTGGCAATGCGACCGCCATGGCGCTGCACGGCCCTGCTGATCGGCTGGTCGCTGTGTTTCCCGGCCCTTGGGCAGGTGGCCACCGTGGATCCCGTGCTCAGGATAACCGGCATCGATATTTCGGGCAATCGCGTTACCAAGGAGCGGATCATCCTGCGCGAACTGCTTGTACATGAGGGGGACAGCCTCACTGCCTCACTGTTCTACGAGCGCTTGGAACGGAGCAGGCAGAACCTCGTGAACACGGGCCTGTTCAACACGGTCGCCGTAGCCCCGTTGTTCATTGATATGAGCACCGTGGTGGTGCAGGTGACCGTGAACGAACGTTGGTACTTATGGCCGGCACTGATCTTCGACCTGGCGGACCCCAACTTCAACACCTGGTGGCGCACCAAGGACCTCAGCCGGGTGAACTACGGGGCCTACCTCTACCGGTACAACTTCCGCGGGCGCAATGAAACGTTGTATGTAAAGGCCCAGTTCGGCTACACGCAACAATTCGCACTGCGATACAAAGTGCCCAATCTGGACAAGCGCCAACGCTGGGGACTGAGCATTGGCGGGGGCTACCTGCAGCAAGCGGAGGTGACGGCGGGCACGGTCGGCAATGAGCGCATCCTGCTTTCCAACCCCCAGGGCCCCAACCGCACCGAATGGAAAGCGGACCTGGAAGTGAGCCTTCGGCGCAAACATGATGTAAGGCACTTCGGGCGGCTCGGTTTCGTACAGGCCCAGGTCACGGACACCGTGGTGAACACGGCCTTGGACTATTTCGATGGCACTGCCACCAACACGCGCTTCCTCACCCTGGGATACGGCATCGTCTGGGACCGTCGCGATGTGCGCATCTATCCCCGAAAGGGCCATTACACCGAATTACGGATAGACCGTTTTGGCCTTGGACCATTGGATAAGGCAGCGCCTGACATCACAACGGCCTATGCCAGCGTGAAACGGTGGTGGCAGCCTGCGGAACGTATCACGCTCGGCCTCTCGCTGCGGGGCAAATACACCGATGGCACGCCGCCCTATTTCGTGCAACAAGGCCTTGGCTACTCGGACCTGGTCCGGGGCTATGAGTACTATGTGGTGGATGGCGAGCACTATGCCCTGGGCAAGGCCAACTTCATCCTGCAATTGGTGCGTCCCACCACCAAACGAATGGAGGCGATGCCCATGGAGGCCTTCCGCACGCTTTACTTCGCCGTGTACCTGAACGCCTTCGCCGATGTGGGCCGTGTCTGGGACGCGCGGTACGCTGAACAGAACTTCCTCGCGGGCCAATGGATGAGCGGATATGGCATCGGGCTCGACGTAGTGAGCAGCTACGACCAGGTGATCCGGGGCGAATTCACCGTGAACGCCCTCGGCGAGAGCGGTTTCTTCCTACATTTCACACAACCCTTCTGAACCCATGCGCATTGGCGTACACGGTCGTTCCATGGACCCGGCCCATACCTCAACGGTCAAGCAGGTGCTGGGGCGCATGGTCAACCATGGCCTGGAGCCCTGCCTTACCCCGTCGTTGGCCATGTGGCTTCAGGCCCAAGGGGAAAGCACGTCGCACCAAGTATTGGGCGAGGCTCTTTCCACTGCGGACGACCTCGACCTGTTCATCGGATTGGGCGGCGACGGCACCCTGCTGGACGCCGTGGCCATCGTGGGACGGCAACAAGTGCCCATCCTGGGCATCAACCTGGGCCGGCTGGGATTCCTGTCCAACGTACGCTTGGAGGAACTGGAAATGGCCTTGGCCGCAGTGAGCACACGCCGATATGCACTTCAGGACCGGTCGCTGTTGGAAGTGACCGACCACGCCGACGAATTGGGAGAGCACAATTACGCCTTGAACGAGGTCAGTGTACACAAACGCGACAGTTCGTCCATGATCGCGGTGCGCGTGCATTTGGGTAACGACTACCTCAATACGTATTGGGCTGATGGCCTCATCATCGCCACGCCAACGGGGTCCACGGCCTATTCCCTGAGCTGCGGTGGGCCGGTGCTCTACCCCACCAGCGATGCGCTGGTCATCAACCCCATTTCACCGCACAACCTCAACGTGCGGCCGTTCGTGGTACCGGACCACTACACCGTCCGCCTGCAACTGGAAGCCCGCCGGGACAAATGCCTGCTGAACCTCGATTCGCGCAATATCAGCATTGAAGGGAACAGTACCGTGACGGTGCGCAGGGCCCCATTCGCCGCGAAATTGGCCCTGTTGGACGGCCACGACTTCCTGGACACGCTCCGCACCAAATTGAATTGGGGCTTGGACCTGCGGAGCGGATCGGCCGAACACTGACCGGAACCACCCTCAAAGCGTATTTTCGGCCCCGCAAGCCGGTGGGCATACCATGCCCGCACCTCAAGCGTTGTGCACCCTATGAACCGCCTCCTCCTGATCGCATTGTTCGGTTTCGCCCTTGGCGGAGGCGTGAACGCACAGGTGAACGAACTGGGGCTGACCATCGGCGGAACCTATTACCTCGGCGACCTGAACCCCACCCGCCATTTCCCGCGGGACACCAAACTGGCCGGGGGCATCATCTTCAGACACAACATCACTGACCGCTGGGCCCTGCGTCTGCAAGGCCTGTATGGCACCCTGCAGGCCTACGACAGCGACTCCAAGGACACGCTCCAGCTGATCCGGGACCTGCATTTCAGGTCCCGACTGTTCGAGGCTTCGCTGCTCTTCGAGGTGAATTTCTTCAAGTACCGGTCCAAGGACAAGGACAGTCGCCGATGGACCCCCTTCGTGTTCGGAGGTCTCTGCTATTTCAGGGCCAACCCCCAGGCCCAACTGGACGACACCTGGTACGACCTTCAGCCGTTGGGCACTGAAGGGCAGGGCACAACGGCCCGTCCCGGAAGCGAAACCTACAAGGTGGACCAGATCGCAGTGCCGTTCGGGGCCGGGCTCAAGTTCAACCTGGGCAAGGTGGATGTGCAGTTGGAATGGGGCATGCGGCGCACCGGTACGGACTACATTGATGACGTTAGCGGCACTTACGTTGACAACGACCTGCTGGCCTTCGAGAACGGCCCCCTGGCCGCCCTGCTGGCAGACCCCTCCGGCATAGACGACATACCCGGCCTGACCAACACGGACCGGGCCCGTGGCGACAGCAACACCCGCGACTGGTATAATTACACGGGCTTCACCATCACCTACGTCATCAGCCGTTTCTCCGACTGCGAGGAACAGTACGACTGGATGCGCCGCAAGCGTTGACAGTGCTTTTTGGCAACTTTGCGATCCTTTGGACCAAGAGACAGCACGGACGGAAGAACTGCGCGGACGCATTGATGCGGGCCGGGTGCCCCAGCACGTGGCCATCATCATGGACGGCAATGGACGATGGGCCAAGCAGCACGGAGAGGAGCGCATTACAGGGCACATGAACGGTGTACGCGGTGTGCGCGAGGCGCTCACCGGCGCGTCGGAGATCGGCGTGCGATACCTGACCTTGTATGCCTTCAGCACAGAGAACTGGAACCGACCCCAGGCCGAAGTGAACGCATTGATGGACCTGCTGGTCCGAACGGTGGTGAACGAGCTCGATGAATTGCGCCAGAACGCCGTACGCCTGCGGGCCATTGGCAACCTGGACAGCCTACCCGCCAGTTGTCGCGAGACCTTGGACGATGCCATAGCACGCACCGCCGGGAACGATCGCATTACACTTACCCTCGCATTGAGCTACAGCTCGCGTTGGGAACTTGTACAGGCAGCGCAACGCATCGGACAGGCCGTCAAGGACGGTCGGTTGGACCCCGGGAACATCAACGAGCAGGTGGTGGAGGCACAATTGGCCACCCACGGAATGCCTGACCCCGAGCTCCTGATCCGCACCAGCGGCGAACAGCGCATCAGCAACTTCCTGTTGTGGCAGATCGCGTACGCCGAGCTTTGGTTCACCAATATCCTCTGGCCCGATTTCCGCAAGGACCACCTTTTCCAAGCCGTGCTCGATTACCAGAACCGCGAGCGCCGGTTCGGCCTGATCAGCGAACAGGTCACCCCCTCCTGAACATGATCCGCCTCCTTCCGCTACTGGTCCTGCTTTTCCAGCTTGTTCCGGCCCTCGGCCAGTTCGAGCAGGGCCCTGTGATGGACCCCAATTTCCCACAGGAGTATGAGATCGGCGGCATCACGGTGAGCGGCACCTTGGTGACCGACCCGAACGCCGTAAAGCTGTTCAGTGGGCTGCAGGTGGGCGACAAGGTGACCGTGCCCGGCGAACGGATGACGCGGGCTTTGCGGAACCTCTGGGACCAGAAGTTGTTCAGCGACATCCGGATCGAGGCCGCCGAAGTGCGCGGACGCACCATTTTCCTGCACATCATCGTTGTGGAAAAGCCGCGCCTTTCGCGCTACCGCCTGAACAATGTGAGCCGGAACGAGAGCGACAAGCTGCGCGAGGAGATCCAACTGGTGCGGGGACAACAGGTCAACGAATCACTGTTGGCCAATACGCGTACCGCCATCAGCACGTATTATCGCGACAAGGGGTACCTGAAGGCCGATCTTCGGATCACGGAGAAGCCGGATACAGCGCGCAGCGCCCCACCCAATAGTGTGGTACTGGACCTTGATGTGCTGAAAGGACCCAAGGTGCGCATCGAAGAGGTGGAGTTCGTAGGGAACAGCGAGCTGAGCGACGACAAGCTGCGCAGGGCCATGAAAAAGACCCGCACCCGCCAATGGTGGAACTTCTTCGGCAGCAGCAAATTCCTGCCTTCCGAATACAAGGCGGACAAGGCCAAAGTGATCGATGCATACAACAACGAGGGGTTCCGCAACGCCACCATCGTGAACGACACCACATGGTACGTTGGTGAGGACCAGTTGCATGTACGGGTCACTGTGGAGGAAGGTGGGCGCTTCCATTTCCGGAACGTCACTTTCACAGGCAACACCAAGCACACCGACAAGGAGCTCAACGAGATCCTCAACATCAAAAAAGGCGACATCTACAGCAAGAAGACGCTGGAGAGCAGGTTGTACATGAACCCCAGCGGGCGCGACATCAGTTCCCTGTACATGGATGATGGCTATCTCGCCTTTTACCCGGACCCGGTGGAAATGTTCGTTGAAGGGGACAGCATCGATCTGGACATCCGTATCCGGGAGGGGAAGCAATACCGCATCCGCAACATCATCATCAAGGGCAACACCAAGACCAACGAGCATGTGGTCCGGCGGGAGATCCGCACGAAACCCGGGCAGTTGTTCAGCCGGAGCGACATCATGCGCACGCAGCGCGAACTGTCGCAACTGGGCTATTTCAACCCCGAAACGCTGGGCGTGAACCCGATCCAGGACGCCCGCACCGGGACCGTGGACCTGGAATACACGGTGGAGGAAAAGCCCAGCGACCGGTTGGAACTGAGCGGTGGCTGGGGTGCAGGCCGACTGGTCCTGTCCCTGGGCCTTTCGTTCACCAACTTCTCGATGCGGAAGATCTTCGATGCCAAAGCGTGGCAGCCACTGCCATCGGGCGATGGCCAGACGCTGAACCTGCGGGCACAGACCAACGGTGCGTTCTTCCAGAGCTACAGCGTCAGTTTCATCGAGCCTTGGCTGGGCGGGCGCAAGGCCAATTCATTGAGCGTATCGGCCTATCACTCGGTGCAGACCAATGGTGCGCAGAAATACCTGGACACACCCACTGGTCAGATCCCGAACCCGTTGCGTAGCGCCCTGCTGATCTATGGCGTGACCGTGGGACTGGGCAAGCGGATCACCTGGCCCGATGATTATTTCATCCTGCGGAATACGCTTGGGTTCCAGAACTACAACCTACAGAACTTCACGGGTTCCCAAGGCCAGGTCTTCTTTGACTTCAGCACGGGCCAAAGCAATGTGCTCTCCTACACGTTCCAGTTGTCGCGGAACTCTGTGGACCAGCCCTTCTTCGCTCGATCGGGATCGGATGTGACCTACACCTTGAAGGCCACGCCCCCCTGGTCGGCCTTCCAGCCGGAGACCTACCGGGAGAACGTCTCCACGGGCAACGCACTATCACAATGGGCCGAGTTCTACAAAATGAAGTTCACCACCACGTGGTACAACAAGCTCACCAACAGCAAGAGCGGGCATAACCTGGTATTGATGACCCGGGCGGGCTATGGGTTCCTCAGTGCCTACAACTCCTCCACGGGCGACCCTTCCTTCGACCGCTTCTACATGGGCGGTGTGCCGATCACCGGCTTTGTGCTCGATGGCCGCGAGATCGTTAGCCTGCGCGGTTACGATGACTTCTCATTGTCGCCCCAAACAGGCAACTTCATGATCGGCAAATACACCACGGAACTGCGTTTCCCGGTCTCGCTGAACCCGCAGGCCACCATCTACACGTTGGGCTTCTTCGAAGCGGGGAACACGTGGGACGGACTCTCGGAATTCGACCCCTTCAAGATGTACCGTTCAGCGGGCATGGGACTCCGTTTGTTCCTGCCCATGTTCGGCCCCATGGGACTCGACTATGGCTGGCGCCTGGATGACGTTCCGGGCCGCCCGGGCATGGCACGCAGCCAGTTCCACTTCTCGATCGGCATAGATTTTGGCGAACTCTGATCCGGCAAGGCTATTTTCGACGCTCCCATGAAACGCACGCTCCCCCTTCTTCTTGTCCTGGTGGCCCTGTTCGCAGGACCTCGGCAAGTCCATGCCCAGCGGATCGCGTTCGTCAACACGAAATACATCCTGGAGCAGATGCCCGAGTACGGTGCCGCTCAAAAGGAACTGGATCGGCTCTCCAAACAGTGGCAGGAAGAGATCGACGAGCGCTACCAACAGATCAAGCGCTTGCGCGATGCCTACAACGCGGAAGCTATCCTGTTGACCGAGGAGATGAAGCGTTCCCGCATGGAGGAGATCGAGCGACGGGAGCGCGAGGCCAGGGACCTGCAAAAGAAGCGCTTCGGCCCGAACGGCGACCTGTTCAAGAAACGGCAGGAACTGATCCAGCCCATCCAGGACCGGGTTTACAACGCCATCAAGGAAGTGGCCGGAACCAGCTACATAGCGGTGTTCGATATCGGCGGCCAGAGCAGCAACCTGCTCTTCGCCAGCGAGAAGTACGACAAAAGCGACAGCGTGCTGCGAAAACTGGGCATCAGGCCCAAGGAGGGCACCGGCGGTCGTGAGGACGAGGAATTCGGACGTGACCCCTCGGAGGATGCCCCTCCCGGGACGGACGGCGGAACCCAACCTCCACCCGATAACCGGGGTGGAGGAGGACAGGATATCAAGCAACCCAAGTGACGAACAACCCACCCATGAAATACGTGATCATTGCCCTGAGCTTCCTGCTCTGCACTGCACAGGATGCCCTGGCGCAACACCTGAAGATCGGACACATCGACCGCCAGAAGTTGATGTTGATGATGCCTGAACGCAAGGATGCGGAAACCACGATGCAGGCCTTTGCCAAGACCTTGGAGGACCGCTTGAAGGCCATGGGTGCCGAGTACCAGCAAATGGTGGCCAAGGCCCAGGCTGAAGCCCCCACCATGACGCAGACGCAAAAGGACATGGCCGTGCGCGAGATCCAAGAGCTGGAACAACGCATCCAGGCCGCTCAGGAAAAGGCACAAGAGGACCTGGCCAAGCAGGAGGAAGAGCTATTGAAGCCGATGGTGGACAGGGCCAACGCGGCGATCAAGGATGTGGCTGCCGCCAACAACTTCACCTACATTCTCGATATCAGCACGGGTTCCGTGCTGTACTTCGACAAGGGTGAGGACATTCTTGCCCTCGTGAAGGCCAAGCTCGGCATCCAATAGTAGACAGCGAGGATGACCGTGGTCCACGACGATCGGCCCATCGGCATCTTCGACTCAGGTATCGGAGGGCTCACTGTGGCCTCCGTCATTCGGCAGGCGCTCCCCTCGGAGCGCCTGCTCTATTTCGGCGATACGGCACACATGCCCTATGGCCAGCGTGACCTGGTCGAAGTGAGGCGGTTCAGTTCCGGGATCGTGCAGGCGCTGCGCGCCAAGGATTGTAAAATGGTGGTGATCGCCTGCAACACCGCATCGGCAGCAGCGCTCTCCACGTTGCGCGAAGCCCATCCCGGGTTCCTTTTCGTAGGGATGGAACCAGCGGTGAAACCAGCGGTGGAACACACACGCACGGGCACGGTGGGCGTGATCGCCACCACGGCCACCTTCCAAAGCGAGCTCTACGCCAGTGTGGTGGAGCGCTTTGCACAGGATGTGCAAGTACTCCATCAACCCTGCCCAGGGCTGGTCAAGCAGATCGAAGCGGGTGAACTGGACACCCCGCGTACGGAGGCCCTGTTACGCGGCTGGTTGCAGCCCATGCTGGACAAACACATTGATGCCCTGGTACTGGGCTGCACGCATTACCCCATCGTACGCCCGTTGATCGAGCGGATCGTGGGCCCCGATGTCCGCATTGTGGACCCCGCCCCTGCCATCGCACGGCAGGTTCAACGGCTCTTGGAAGGCCGGTCGCTTTCCGCAACACCAACTGCGACCGGATCGCTGACCTGTTGGACCAGCGGAGAGACGGCCACTTTCCACAACCTACTGGAAAGGCTAGGCCTTTCACACACAGAAGTACGTGCGGCCCATTGGGTCGGCGACGTGCTCAATCTTCCTTGAACCAGGAAGCATAAAGCCTGTAGTTCGCTGCGATCCGTTCGATCTCGTTCCGGGAAAGGTCCTCACCGACCTCGCGCACGCGCTTTGCCGGAACGCCGGCCATGAGACTCCCCGGCGGCACCACGGTGTTCTGCAACACCACAGCACCTGCGGCGATCACGCTGCCCTCACCGACCACAGCGTTGTCCATGACGATGGCACCCATGCCTACCAACACCTTATCGTGTATGGTACAGCCGTGTACAATGGCATTGTGACCAATACTGACATCGTTCCCGATGGTGAGCGGTGCACGCTGGTAAGTGCAATGAAGCACGGCACCATCCTGTATGTTCACGCGATCACCGATGCGGATACTGTGCACATCACCACGCACCACCGCGTTGTACCAGACACTACAACCAACACCCATGCGTACGTCCCCGATCACAACGGCCGTTTCCGCCAGGAAGGGTTCATCCGCGAACTCGGGCGTGAACCCACGTACTGTGCGTACAAGTCCCATCGTCAGTGCTTTTCCGCGGGCTTTCCGCATCCTTCCTTCTGGCAACAGGCCGGCAACTTTGCAAAGGCCTTGGGGTCGCCAGGCAGGTCGTCCGCATAATACCCCAGCTTGGTCACAGCCAAGCGGATAGCCTCCGCAGTGGTCTTCCGCTCATCGTACTCCACATGGATGACGTTCGTAGCCAGGTCCAGATCGACCTTCTTCACGCCCTTCTCATAAATGAGCTCGGTCTCGATGGTCGTCTCGCACATATCGCACACACTGCTGGTGCGGATATCAAGCTGTGCGTTCCTTTTGTCCTGGGCCTGCGTGGAAAGCATGGCGCCGAAGGCCAGGAAGAGCATGATGTACTTCGTGCTAGTCATTCTCAGTTGTGGGTTTTTGTCGTTCCAACGTATATCGGAGGCCGGCGTAGATCATGGCCCGGTTCGTAGGCCCCCAGATGAGCGATGCATCAAAGTACGGGCCGAAGGGGTCGTTGGCCGCAATGATCTGTTGTTGTTGCAGCGTGCCGGTCAGGTTCTCCCCCCCGAGGTAGAACTCCCAATTCCCCAGCACACGAGTTACCTGCAGGTGCAACGTACCGTAAGTGGGAGAACGCTCTATCATGCGATATTCCTCGGGATTCGCAGAAGTGGAAGGGACGCGCGCCTCGCCGAACAGGTTCAGGCTGAGGTCAACGCGCCAATGATCCTTGGTGTCCGCATAGGCCAGATCGATAAGGCCGCGGTGCGCGGGGGTGAACGGCCGTTCCAATAGCCGACCACCGGACGGTCCGGAGTAGGTGGTGCGGACATCATAGAAGCGGTGGCTCAACTTGAGGTCGAAGGCCCTTGAGAGCTCCACCTGCACATCGGTCAGCAGGCTGTTGGCATAGGAACTGCCGTCCAACATGTAAAGTGCGAGCACGGTAGGCGAACGATCGAGATCGGCAACGACCTGATCCGTGAACAAGCTGTGATAGGCATCCACACCCAGGACCCACTTGCGACCCAGCCATTTGAACTTGTGGAGGAAGGAGGCCCCGAAATTCCATGAACGCTCCATGCCCAGGTCGCCCTCCCACAACACCCGCCGCGAACTGGCCATCACCGCGGCATTCTCGACCAACGGATTGGCCGTGCGGAACCCGTGCCCAACGGACAATCGAGCGTTCGTGAGCGCACCCAGGTCGAACTTGGCATGCACCCGCGGGCTTACCACATTGCCGAACCGATCGTTGGCATCGGCCCTCAGACCTGCCACAAGCGCGAACCCGTTGCGCATGCGGGTATACTCCGCGAACGCACCAGGCATCCGTTCCGTGCGTCCCTGGTCCTGCACCCTTCCGATGGTGTCGCTGAAGAACTCCTCGTAATCATCGAACTGGTAGGCAAGACCCGCTTTGAGCTGATCGGCACCCTTGCCCAGCAGTTGCTGGTACACCGCGTTCGCATAGAAGCTCTGCTGAAGGCCGTCGTAATTGCGGACCCCATAGGTCGAACCCACATCATGCCTGCGTCCGGTAACAATGAACCCGATGCTCTTCGCCGGATCATCCTTGAAGATGAAACCATGTTTGGCCATCACATCGACCATGCGGTTCCGGATATCAATGTCGTACAGCATATCGGGTCGATGACCGGCATGCTCCGGACCAGCAGGTACCGCACCATGCATCGCGCTCTGACCACCTTCACGGACATCCTCCACGACACGAAGGGTGACCTGCCCGCTCCGACGCTCATCCGCGTACATCCAGCGGTCCATGATGTTGATACGCCTGGTCATCGGCATATCCATGAACCCATCGTTGTTCTGATCGAGCTCCGTCCCCATATAATTGCCATGGAGCAATAGCAGGTTGGCGCTATTGGCCCCGGTCCGTTGCGCGGCGTGCACATTGGCCTCCATGCGTCCTTGCGAATTGCCGTAGATATTCACGAACAAGGGGGCCTCTCCCAAGGGGTTCAACAGGCATAGGTCGATCTGCCCTGTCATGGCATTGGGGCCGTTCACTGCCGTACCGATCCCTTTGCTCAGGTTGATGTCCTTGATCCAGGTGCCGGGGATCAACGTGAGGCCCGAAGAGGTCGAAAGGCCACGAACGAATGGAATGTTCTCCACGCTGATCTGCGCGTACTTGCCATCGAGCCCCAGCATGCGAATGGTCTTTGTTCCGGACACCGCATCACTGTAGCTGACATCCACGGTGGCATTGGTCTCGAAGCTCTCACTGAGATCGCAACACGCAGCACGCTTGAGCTCCTTCTGTCCGATGGTCTCTGTGGCGTTCACGGTGCGCGTGCTGAGCTGTGTACCGCTTACGCGCTCCACTACTTCAACCGGCCCCATGTCCACGGCCCAGCGAAGCGGTATCTTCAAGGGCGCCTTGGGCGGTTCCTTCAGCAGGAGGGTATCGGTCCTGTACCCTACGAAAGAGGTGACCAACCGTGCAGGCCAGCGCGGGGGCAACTGAATAGTGAATCCACCATCGTAACCTGCAGTGGTACCGATGGTTGTGCCCGACCAGTACACATTGGCGCCAACGAGGGCCTCGTTGCTCCCTTCGGCCAGCACCAGGCCGGAAATGGTGGTCTGCCCATTGAGCGATGGGATGGACAGAGCGGCAAGAAGAAGTAATGCTATACGGAAGTACATGGGTCCGATCAAGGGTACGATGGAAGTACATGGGGAGCACGACTTGCTCCAGCGCGCATGGCGCCCAGGACGGACCTCTAAATACGGTACACCCCGAACAGTTGTCGTCGTTCGGAAGATGGCAGCGGAGGTGATCGGTGATCGGTGTCCCTTCTGCATTCTTCTCGGGGCAAGAACAGGGACACCGGGCCATGCAGCCCGGCATACATGACAGGAGCGCACAATACCATGGTACGACCCAGTTGCAACTGCGGCTGATCGACCACCACCTGACCGAAAGTGCAGCACTCGGCACGCCATGCGGGGATGCTCGGCATCTCCTCCATACCACACTCGGCGAAGGAGGTGCCCAATGTGTACACACTGAAGCCCCCTTTCAGGCAGGTCATCCGCGACAGGGACAAGCCGCTGGTCCCCAACAGCAACAACGCTGTCACGGCCAACACCATCCATCTACCTGATCGCAAGAATGCCAGCATTTCAAAGCAAAGGTAGTCCTTGTGCCGAACGCCTGTCAGGACCAAGAGCGCCTGCACATTGGGAACCCAAGGCCCTCGGAGCCGCGTAACTTTGCACCATGTTGCAGCCCACCAAGCGTCCCCCAGTATCCGTCTATGCTGAAATGACCCCGAACCCTGCCACCATGCGGTTCGTCAGTAGCCGCCTCCTAGTCCAGGATGGCCGTCTGCTTGAGTTCAGGACACCGAAGGAGACCGAGAACGTTTCACCACTGGCCGAAAA
>Ga0315902_10004547_pt1 | contig 19973 bp, 16 predicted proteins | sample LakEriMetagenome_9_FD_203523 | JGI IMG/M metagenome (GOLD analysis project Ga0315902, IMG submission 203523) | Freshwater fungal communities from buoy surface, Lake Erie, Ohio, United States - Buoy 12 MA117 | ecosystem: Environmental > Aquatic > Freshwater > Lake > Lake biofilm | place: USA... | reverse complement strand
TACCTCCTAGAGTGTTAGTTATATTCGATAACATATTTGTTAAGTTTGTCATATTTTTCATGATCGCCTATTATGCTCAACATGATACTGGAGTAGCTGCAATTGCTGCCATTGCATTAATGGTTACTCTCTATGCACTAAATAAAGTTAAATTTGATAAACTCAGACAAATGTTTAACTTAGAAAAAATGAAAAATTTAGAAAAAATGACTAATATTGGTGCTCCGGATATCTCTTTTGAAAATCACGCAAATGTTGATGTCGACGAAGTTGCATTACAAGAGATGATGCCACTATCTAAATCACCTGTTCCGTTACCAGTTCCAGAGGATGGTGTTCCTAATGATGGACGACCTGTTAATATGCCGTTAGGACAAGCTGGTTGTAATAAAAAAGGGGTTGATTTCAAGACAAACTTTTATCCTCAATATGCTAATATGAAACCTGATGTATATGAGGCGAGATATAACGGTGTAGCTGTAGGAGGTTATGACCCTAATTCGATCTATGCACAAATCAATGATGATAGATCTGGACAAAATTTCAAGTAAATATTTATCATATCTTATATTATAATATAAAATATGATTTATCATATAGGGGGCAATTTAACTAAGACAGATATATTTATTGCTGTTCTTTTTATGATTACTATAGCTGTTATTATTGGACTTAATATAGTTAATGTTATTGATAAAAAAATAAATAATGTATCTGTAAATGTTCCAGAACCAAAATTAATATTAAATATCAGTAAAGACGATGAAGATAAAATTAGTATATGTGCGTGTGATAAACAAAAAGTGGTTAATAAAGAAGAAAATGTAGTTGGTGAAGAACAAATAGAAAAATTTACTAATGTATCTGATGCTCAAGATACAAATAATTACAAACAAATTAAGGAGGAGATTCTATCTGATCCTAATAATAATAAATTTACTGATGATGATATTTTAACTGATGCTGATTTTGGTCATGATTCTAATTATGCACCTAACAGATATGTAGCATGTGCAAATAGCTCAATCGGGGGTAGATATAAAGGTGGTAAAAAAAGGATATATCCTTATCGAATAAATTGTAATAATCCGAATAAATTAACCGCCGAAAATTATTACAAAACTTTTTATAATAAATTTGTTATTCCTATTGAAGATTATAATATTAAAGGGTTTAATTATTTAAATTATACATCTTATCCTACTCCTAGACAGGTAAATAACTTAAAAATTCTATCAAAAAATGCAAAAGGAGTTCCTAATAATAAAAAATATATACCAGAAGGATATAATTACGCTTTTTTTAATACACCCGCTCTACCTATGCCTTAATATCTAACTAAGAATTATAATTATTATAATAATTATAATTATATGAATCATATTTTAGATCAAGAAAAATTTAAGAGAATATGTCCTAATTATAATTATATACCGGTTATAAATAAACAAAAATCAAGAATAGTCGCTATCGGAGATCTTCATGGTGATTATCAACTTATGATAGATATCTTGAAACTAGCAAGAGTAATAGATAATAATAATAACTGGATTGGTAGTGATACTTATATCGTTCAAGTTGGCGATCAAATAGATAGATGTCGACCTAGATTATACGGATGTCATGATCCACGTGAAACAGTAGATGATGAAAACTCTGATATCAAAATATTAGAATATATGACTGATTTACATAATAAAGCGATAAAATCAGGTGGGGCAGTGATATCTCTCTTGGGTAATCATGAATTAATGAACAGTACAAATAATCTAAATTATGTATCTTATCAAAATTTACTGAATTATGATAAAAATATAGAAGAAGCTAAAAGATTAAGATATGAAGATTTTATGCCAACTGGTAATATGGGTAAAAAACTAGGATGTACTCGTTTATCTTTAGTGATTATTGGTGATTATCTTTTTGTTCATGGTGGAGTTATTAAAAGTTTTATAAATAATTTTCATATTAAAAATAGAGATGATTTTGTTAAAATTAATAATTTAATCAGAGATTGGTTAGTAACTGGTAAAGAGATAAAAAAAGAAAAAGATTTACTGTATGCATCTGATTCTATCTTTTGGGAGAGAACACTCGGTAAAACACCTGTTGGATTAGATGAAAAAGATGATAAGTGTAAAAAGATTAATGAAGTATTAGATATGTATGATCTCGGTGGTATGATCATCGGTCATACACCTCAGATACATAATAATCAATTGGTCGGGATTAATACTACATGTAGTAATAAATTAATTAGAGTAGATTATGGAGGTTCTAAAGCTTTTAATGTTTTTGATTTAAATGGTAATCTAACAAGGATGCGATTAGTTCAAGCTCTAGAGATAACTAAAGACGGAGTTGTTAATATTTTAAGTAATAAATAAAAATATTATAACTTTATAAATGTTTCTTTCTAGCATCTTTACTGTCTTTTTCGAAGGCTTGTCTGGCTTTAGTAACTACTTGGATAGAATCTAAGTTAGGGTCATGTTTCTTAATCTGTTTATTGTAAGAAGATCCGACTTTCATCGCTTCTTTGTATTTAATATCCATCTCTTTTGCGATTAATTTTAAAAATGCAGTCCATTTTTTCAAATATTCCGGATTGCCGCGCGCCATCTTTCTAGATCCAGATTTCTTACTGGATTTCTTACTGGATTTTTTACTAGATTTTTTGCTGGATTTCTTACTGGATTTACGAGATTTACGACCACCATCTTGTAATTTACTGGATTTCTTGCTGGATTTTTTGGATTTTCTAGATCTAGATTTACGACCACCTTCTTGTAATTTGCTAGATTTCTTGCTAGATTTTTTTGATTTTCTGGATTTTTTACTGGATCGTCGTCGACGACCTCCAGAAAGAGAGTTAAAACTCATATCTAACTCTCCTTCTTCATCAAACTCTGCATCATCATTTAGTTTTTTACTGGACATACCTATAATATAAATAATAGATAGAAAATAAAAAAAATTGAAAAAAAATATCTACATAAAAATAATGATATTATAAGTTTTTATAATTTAAAACGCATGGGTGTTCCGGGGTTTTTTGTATGGCTCTTAAAAAATTATAAAACTGATAATATAATTTTAACTGATATCAAAGATATTACAATAGATACTCTCTATATTGATGCAAATTGTTTATTTCATCCACAATGTTTTAATATCTTAAATAATAATCCCGATGAAACAGATAAGAATAAATTAGAAAAACTTATGATCAAACAGATAAATGCATATTTAGATTATATAATTAATTACACTTCAGTTAAATCAGTATATATCGCTGTTGATGGAGTAGCCCCTAGAGCTAAGATCAATCAACAAAGACAGAGGAGATTTAAATCCATCACTGAAAAACAAGAGATTAATATAATAAAAGATAAATATAACAAACCTTATAATAAGATATGGGATAATACATGTATCACCCCGGGAACTGTATTTATGGAAAAACTACACATGAATCTACTCGATTATATATCTAAAAAAAATATTAATATTACTTATTCATCTTATCATACTCCTGGAGAAGGAGAACACAAGATATTACAAGATATAAAAAAACCGGAAAATATCAATAAAACTAATATAATCTACGGATTAGATGCGGATTTAATCTTTTTAGCTCTTTCTAGTGGATGTAAGAATATATATTTATTAAGAGAAGAATCTCAATTTAATAATAAAAATAATAACGGAGAAGATAAAGAAAAACTAAATTATTTTTCTGTTAATAATCTGAGATTATTAATTAATACACATATGACTAAATTATGTGATAATAAACAAGATAAAGATTTTACTCACGATTATATATTTATCTGTTATCTGTTAGGTAATGATTTTCTGCCTCATATCCCGTCTATCGATATTAAAATAAATGGACTTGAATTATTACTAGATAGTTATGCGTTAGTTTATAAAAAACTAGGATCTGGGATATTGGATGTAAGTAAATCGCCGATATATATTAATAATAATTTTCTTGAACTTTTTTTGAAAGCGCTAGGAGATAATGAAGATTATTTTTTTAGAAGAGAACTACCTGGATTTTTAAGAAAAATGGATCATCGTGTGTGTAAATTAGATCCGGGATATGAACAAGATATTTGGAATTATGATAATTTACGGGATATCAAGCCTTTTGATCCGATCGGATTAGGTTTTGGAAGTATTCATGATTATAAATCGAGATATTATACTCACTATTTTAATAAGGATTGTAATGTTTATGATATATGCCGTGAATATATAATCGGGTTATCATGGGTGACTAAATATTATTTTGATAAAGCTCCTTCATATCAATGGGGTTATAAATATTTACACGCACCACTGATGTCCGATATAGCTAGATATTTTAATAATAAGAAGATACAGATGCATAAATTTAGTTTTGTACCTGATAAACCGATAGATATTTTAACTCAATTGCTTTTAGTGCTACCGCCACAAAGCTCTTATTTACTACCAAATAAATATAAAAAATTACTTAATGATTTTAAAAAATTATATCCAGAGAAAGTAGAATTAGATTGTATCAATCAGTGTATGAGATGGAAGTGTGTAGCATATGTGCCTATAGTAGATGATCAAGATTTAAAAATAATAATAAAAAATTTGGATGAAATGAATAATAAGATTACTAGTAAAGAGAAAATAAGGAATATAACTACTCATGAATTACATTGTAATTATTAATATTTTCTATAAAATGTGTTTAAAAATTTTATAAATACATTTTTATTTATTATATATAATGACCGATAATAAATCTACTGGTTCTATAAATTCTTTAAATTCTTTAAATTCATTAAATCAAGAGAGAAAATATGATACAATCCCATTTAGAATAGATTTTATCAAAGAGCTTTTAGAAGGTAAAAAACTAAATCCATTGATAGAAGTGGATGATCCTAGTACAGAAGTGTATATTAATCCGAACAACTATAAGGATAGTAATACTCAAGATCAACGAGTAGTTTTAAATAAAAAAGTATTAGATTTTTATAATATAATAAGTGATCTAGGAGGAAAACTGATGTATATTAAATCAGGAACAACCGGACATACATTTAAAGGAATAGTTGATATCAAAGAACCGGAGCCAACCACAATTAATTATGCTGTAAAAGTAGTAGCATATCCTAAACGCGAAAGATATGGTGATATGCATGATATTAAAAGACCAGAAAATGCAGAGTTGATGATGATTAGATTATTAAGTTATTTTGTTGTTAATAAGAAAACTCCTCATATTGTTTTACCAATAGGAACTTTTAACACAAACATCAAACCATTTACAACACTTTTAGATGACAAGATAGTTAAGAGTGACAATAAAAAATATGTTGAATTTATTGAAAAATACAAAAAAGGAGAATATTACGACAAAGTATCTATTTTAATAAGTGAATGGGCGAACAGAGGCGATTTATTAGATTTTATTAGAAAAAATTATAGAGAATTTACACCTCTACACTGGAAAGTATTATTTTTTCAATTTATCTCAGTATTAGCAGTCATTCATACTAAATATCCTGGATTTAGACATAATGATTTAAAAGCGAATAATATTTTGATTCATAAAGTCAGTCAACGAGGAACTCTTTTTTCATACACAGTAAATGGTAAAAAATATATAGTACCTAGTATAGGATATCAGATAAAATTATGGGATTTTGATTTTGCATGCATCCCTGGAATAGTAGATAATGCTAAAGTAAATGCAGATTGGACAGATCAGATAAATGTAAAACCAGAACAAAATAGATATTATGATATGCACTACTTTTTTAATACACTAATAAAAAGAGGATTTTTTCCACAATTTATGACTGAATCGTGTATCCCCGAAGAAGCAAAACAATTCGTAAATCGTATCGTGCCTAAAATGTATCAAAATGGCAAATATGTTCATAAAAGAGGAAGATTATTAGTTAATAAAGAATATATCACTCCAGATCAAGTATTAAAGAATGATATTTATTTTGAACAATTTAGAAACTCTAAAAAATAATAAATCTAAAATATATTATATATAGTATATTTTAGATGGATAATAAGAAGAATATATATGATGATTTAAAATTTTGTTTGAAGACTCTCTACGGTTATGTATATGGATCTAAAGAAAAAAGAGAAGAATTAGGTTGTGTTCAATTATCAAGTATAGCGATATCAAAAATTAAATTATCTGATATTAAAAAAAATAATGATTTTGATAATAATAATATATTAAATATCCTAAACAAAGAAGATTATCATTTAATTAATAATAGAGATAATTATATCACTCTAAATTATGATAAATCAAAATTAATAGTAAAAATAGGGAATTATGAAGGAGCAAATACTAGCAATGATAAAATGAATATATTAGTCGATATGAAGATGAGTTATATACTAAGTGAAATGGCAATACTAGATAGTTATCCATTCATCTTACTACCTATATTTAATTTTGATACTGAATATGATAATTTAAAAATTAAAGAACTAAAAAAATTCAAATCGAGCAAATATTTTTATGTTAAATTATATGAAAATTTTTATGATACTGTTACACTCGAAGATTATATAAAAGATGAAAAATTATCTGTTGATGATTGGAGGTTAATATTCTTTCAAGTATTATATTTTCTAGCAAAAGTACAGAGCAAATTTGAAAAGTTTAGACATAATAATCTTATATTATCCAATATATATGTCCAAAAACATAAATATAAAGACAATAAAGAGTTAGTATGCAAGTTAGGTGCGACTGTTTTTACTATACCCAACAAAATACAAGTAAAGATTAGTAATTTTGAAGATAGTATTATCATAGATACAGTTATGAATCGTGATACAGATAAAATATTATATAATCAATATTACGATATTTTTACTTTTTTTAGTTCTATTGTTAATAGCAAAATTAAATTACCAGATCAAGTGAATGATTTTATTAAAGAAATAATAAACAATAAATTTGTTACTAAAAATGGTAATTTAGATGAAGAGATATATCTACAGAATGCAGTAGAAAAATTAACACCATTGATTATTTTAACTAAAATTAATTTCTTTTCTACTTTTATATTGAGAAAAATGGATCAATCTCCTATATCTGATATAACTCCTATTAATACAAATGAAGGTGGTAGCGATCGTTCATCATCAATGACAGATGATTCAAGTAAACCAAGATTTTTAGGAGTTAATAAGAATGTAATTTCTGGAAAAAGAAAGATAGCTAAAACACATTATGATAGTGATGATAGTGCTAATAGTGATGAAAGTGATAGTAAAGAAACTAGTAAGAACGATAAAATATTTATAAAAAGTTCATCTAGCGATAAATCTGGTGGAAAAAATAAAAACATAGATGAAGAAAATAGTAGTAGCATATATTTTACGATGGGAACATCGCCTGAAACAGAAATGATGAACAATTATAATAAAGTTAAAAAAGATAAACATAGTTCTAGTAAAAGTTCAAAGCAATTATCATCTAGTTCAAGCACTAGCTCTGCACAACATGGGTCTAGTTCTATAAAACAATCATCTAGTTCTAGCACTAGCCCTGCACAACATGGGTCTAGTTCTATAAAACAATCATCTAGTTCTAGCACTAGCCCTGCACATCATAGTTCTAGCTCCAGTAAAAATAATGTAAAACAATCTTCTAGCTCTAGTATTAGTTCTAGTTCTAAAAAATATGATAAATCAGATAAATCAGAGAGTTATAGTTTAAGTTCAACTACTAATTCAACACAATCTGGATCTGGATCAAGAAGATCAAGACTGAAGATAAATCATCTTGATGATCCTATATTAAAAGAACTCCCACCAGGGTATGAAGGCGAATTACCATTATGGATGCAAGAAAAATTAGGACAGCCTGGTGGTAAATTAAATCCAATGCAAGCAATGAACGGATTAATCCCCCCTGAAATAGATCCTAGTGTAAATGCTACCATGAGATTAATACCTAATCAACAACAGTCCCAAATGGGGCCTCTTAATAATTTAGGCGGTATTATGCCTCCTAGCCAGAATATGGGTATGGTAGCAGGTATGCCTAATAGTATGTATCCACCAAATATTGATAATACTAATATGATGGATCTTAATAATAGCATACCTGTATTACCATCACAATTATCACAATCTAATTTACAAGGTTTATCTGGAATTCAAGGTATGCCTGGTATTCCCAATATGTCTGGTAACCCAGTAATGCCTGGTATGCCAGTAATGCCGGGAATGCCAGGAATGCCGGGAATGCTGGGAATGCCGGGAATGCCGAGTATGCCAGGTGGGCAATATGGAGGGAGTAAAAAGAGTAAGAGAAAGAGCAAAAGTGATAGTAAAAAGAAAGATGATTTTTTTTTTTGAAAAAAGGGGGGTCTTTAGTTAGGACAATACCAGCCTTTAAAGAACCGGTTAATACTCCTTTTGTGACTAATACACAGCGAGCAATTAAAGGAGATAGATATCAAGAAAGTCAAAAATTACAACCTAGAAAGCCTATATATAAAGAAGAACTTAATCCAAAACCATTAGTTGATTTACAAGTTTATCAACAAGCAACACAACAAAAACCACCAGCACCAACTCTACCTCCACTATATGTCCCAGCAACAGCGCCAGGTGTTTATACTCCGCCACAGTTTTATGGATATAATCCCGGAGGATATTATCATCCAAATACACAAATACCTATCATTAAAAAATATGATATTCATGTAGGTGGTCCTGTAACTGATTATGGTAATATAAGAACTATATATGAAGATATATTACCAACAAAAGATTTTTCGAATACTTATAATACTTTAGGAGAAAGAGTTAATCTCTATCAATACATTAGATCAGTATATGTAAAAAATTATGATGGAGAAAATATAGAACTAGATGGAAGTGGAACAAATAGTTTATTAAGTTATCTAAAATTTATTGAATTACAACCGAATAATAATTTACAGATGGGTAATCCATACAAAGGACTCCCTCAAAATTTATTATTATGGCGTTCTTGTTATCCTATTAGACATCAAGAAGCAGCAAATACTACTGTGTGTGCAATGAATTCTATAGGAATGAATATTAGGATATATGGAATGACTAATGACGAATATAATATTAAAGTGAATGACGGACGTAATTCTGAAGAATTTGATCTGTGGAGAGAATTATACTATTATGAATATGTTAGAGAGAACATTATTAAAAAAACTGTATCGCCTAATTTTATTTTGATGTATGCTTATTTTATCAATCAAGATTGTAAGATAGATTTTAGTAAATTTAATGGTCTTAGAAAAGAAAACGATGGACCAGATACTAAATATAAAATTATTATCGATAATAACACTTTTTTAATAGATTATGATGATGCAGAAAGATTACAATATAAACAAGATAAAATTATTAACCCAGATATGATGAATTTATTCAGAGAAATTGCAATTTCAAAATACGGAAATTCAAATCCAATGGCTTTTGGGGAACAAATGGGCGGTGGGGTTGATTTTGATGTTTTAAAAGTAGGATCTTCTAATGAAGATGATATTGATAATATTATTCGTAATTTTAAAGATTATGATATAATAAGTTTTAATAATTTAACTGGTGATAAAGATGAAATAAAAAATAAAATATATCAAGAATGGATGTATAAAAAAGGAATACCACAATATGATATAATAATTACTAAAATGGAATATACAAATACACACCCAAAATATGCTGTTACATTGTATAATAAAAATAAATTGACTATCAAATCAAAAAAAATTTTAACAGACAAATTAGATATTTATCTACAAAATAGTAAAGATAAACATACAGATGTAAAATATCCTTATCAGATAATTATATTTAATCAAAATCTAGTATTTATAAATGCATTCAATGAATCTTTATCGAATATAGTAAAAAAAATACCAGATAAGATACAAAAATCTATTAAGGATTATCGGTTTATAATTGCATATGAAACAGATATAATGATTAGTAATATAAAAATTGATAGTGGTATAATTAATAAAGATGCATCAATTATAACTAATGATAAAGATAATGATGATTATAAACTTCGTATTTATGATACATCGACAATAGCGGAAAATATAATACACGATAAATCATATGTTATAGTTAATTTAGAATTAAAACAAAAGGATGAAATGCCTAAATATATCGATAAAGATATAAAAATTGGATCAATACGTCATGCACCATCATTTGATCAACCACTACCATTTATTGGTAAAACAATAGATATTAGTGAAGAATTAAAAAAATATAGAAATGATAATTACAGTGGTAAGGCATTAGTATCTTTAACAGAAGCACCGACACATAGTATGTTAAGTTGGGCATGTAAAACATACAAAGCAGAACATAATGTATATAGAATGATAAATACTGGATATTATAAACCGGAGATATGGATGTCTGTGTTATTTCAGATATTTTCAGCATTATATGTTTTACAGTTACATAAAATATCAATAACTGAATTATCTCTCAAAGATAATATTTACATAAAAGATGTTAAAATAACCTCAAATGTAACTAGTCATTGGAAATATAAAATAGATGGGATAGATTATTATGTTCCAAATTATGGATATTTAGTTTTAATAGATTCAAACTATAAAGATATAGATAAACCATCAGGATTATCAAGACGTAATAGTACATCAGAAGATATACGTAAGATATATGCAGAATTTTTACTAGATAAAGATGATAAAGATAGAGACACAACAATTAAAAAAATAGAAGATCATGTATATGATTCATTTAGGAGAATAATAAATCCGAATGAATTTTCTGTTAATTTTACGAATAATGGTTGTAATAAACCACCAGATAGTATTATACATTTATTATCAAGATGTTATGAATATCAAGATCGAGCTAAATCTATTAAAAATTATATATTCAAATATATGAGATGTTATATGAATAATAGAATTGGAACAATTTTAAAAGAAAGTGAGGTCAAAAATATTTTATTTACTGAAAGAAATGACTTTAAAAGAGGAGATATATTAGTATATGAATTTATCCCTAAAACGTATAAATTTGTTTTATTTGTTGAACAAACTATTACTGATATAGTGGTATTAACAAAAGAATTTGATAGAGATAAAGAGAGAGAGCTAGAAATAGCACATGTTTCATCAAGTCTAATATATAACTACTCTATTTATGAACCGATTGTACAGAATTATAAACCATCTGAATCTAATTTATCAGAAGATCAGTTATTGGAGACTTATATTATCAATTAAAAATTATCAAAAATATTTAATAATTTTTATTTGTTAAACACCCCATGTAGTTGTAATACTAGGTAGACTTCTGCGTCCACCGTTAGATACATTTAGAGGTCTACATATAGGAGTAATAGGTTTATTTATCTCTTTTAAATATCCATAATACTGTCTAATTTCAGTAATCATACCCGGAACAATCTCTTCAATTACTTTTGTATTTAATCTTTTAACTTGTCTGATAGTTTGTCCAGGTAGAAATCTTGCATGCTCCATATATACAGCGCGCATAACAATAAATAGATCTTTTTGATCTTGTTCTACTTCTAGTTTAAATTGTCCATTAGTTCTATTAAATATCTCTTTTTTAATAGCTCTCTGTAATCTTGCAAAATTAGTATCCGAGAAAAAAATCTTACTTAGATCGCTCTCTGTTTGGATACCTTTAATTGCAGTAGGGGCCATATTGTAATAGTTTTTATGATGTTCTTGAGTGAATAAAAAAGGAGTACGAAATATATCTTGAAAAGTCATATTATTTTTATCGATTGGAGGAACACCTTGACCTTGGTCATAATACGCTTTATATGATTTTTTTATAGGCACATCAGTATATTCAGCATATGACATTTTATTATATTATGTATAATGATAAAAAATATAATAAAAAATTAATTCAAAGTATATCCATATTGAGACTGTTGGATAGTTGACTTATTCTTAACATAGATAAAAATAGTTCCCTTATTTCTAGTTAATGTTCTCCAATCATGATTATCTGATCCAACCATACCAGATGGACTAGGGTCTAAGAAACTAATTGGCTTAACAGGAACTGCGACATCATCATCTTTAGTATGGGTCATGGCTCTAATTGGATCATATAGTAAATATCCAGAACTGGTAACTTCTTTTCTTTGTGAGTTAATACAAGCACTGCAACCAACAATCAAATCATTATCATTTATCTTAGTAGTATTAATAGTAACAGCAGATTTCAAGAAATAGAGATCCTGTCCTAAAGTAATTGATTCATTAAGATTAATTACAGAAGTATTCATTTTCTCCCAACCAGAGATAGTCATTGGTAATTGAGAGAAACTGTAAGGAGTATTAAACTGAGTTATATTTATAGCCTGATATCTACGATTTGCATAAAAGATAACAACATCCCGACTGTGGATAATAGATTGAGTTTTAGGAACAACTGTCTTGTGTTCAATAAACCATTGTTCTTGAGATAATGATTTTTCTAAATCAACTATATAAGGCTTACCAGTTAAACTAAGAGGAAGTCTTAATGTAATCATTGGTACTGTTGTAATTTGAGTAATACCAGCAGATGCTAAAGTATTAGTAGTTAATGAAGTTGATGAACTAACATTATATAATCTACTAGTAGTTACTATAGTCGGTCTAATTGAAAAAGCAGATAATAACCGACGAAGAATAGTACCTTCATCCTTGACATAAGTTAGATCTGGGGCATCAAAATATTCAGATCTACAATTATCAATTGCAGACATAAAATCACCGAGACGATCATTATAGTATTTACCTTGACGTAAATTCAAAACACAATCCCATAACTTAGTTTGTAATACAAATCTATTATACAAATCTCTAATTGGACTTTTATTATCACATACGTGATGTGTAGGATCGGTGATTAAAGCCCAGTATAAATCATGATCGGGTTTAGTAGCAATTGGAACTCCTTCCTGTTTGCATTTAACTATATAACCGATATTACCTAACAACATATTCTCATCTAAAATTTGAATCTTAGGAAGAAAGAGAGCGGCGATAACCGGATGAACATATGAAAATAAATTATGTTTATGTTTGAAATTGTCACCCATAAATCCAGTAGTAGCCTCTAAAGAACAATCCTGATATGTAATTGCCTGTAATACTACTTGAGAGTGGAGTGATTTAGTCTCATGATACAGACGAATGATCTGATTCACAATATCTAATTCAGTATCTTTTACATTTAACTTGTCAGATGTAGAAGTCAAATATGAATAACCTAACATTTTAGCAAATGGTGTATTTGGTACATTGTATGTCGCATTAACGGGACCCTTGTCACTTAATACATAATTAATAAAAGTATTCAACTCATCATCATGAATATTGTATTTCTTGGCATATTTTTTACCCTTGTGGATTAACTCAGATGCACTTAATTGTAAATTACCATATTTTTCATCAATCCTACCCTTAAACTTGAGGGCTACTTTTTTGATCTTTTCTAAGCGATCAGCTAAAGCATCATGAATAGCATCACGAAATGCTGCATCATTCTTGTATTTGTCTCTAACATGATTTAATAACCTCTCTTTAGATTGAGATCCATAATTTTTTATAATCTCTGTTACTTCTTTCTTAATAGCCTCCTTGTCTAATGATTTTTTAGAATCACGACTAGAATAATCACGGGATGAATAAGAATCGGACATAGTTTAAAATATAATATATATTTATAAAAAAAAAAATAATTTTAAAAATAATTATTTTTATTTATTTAATTCTTTAATCAAATCTTTCTTCTGTTTAATAGTTAATACTATCTTGTCTTTCTTTATCTTATCTATCTTGAGTAATGATTCAATATGTTCTAACTTAATATCATAACTCTTTAATAATTTTACACATCCTGCTATATCATTCTTGTTTAATAATGTCTTGATTATCATATTAATATAAATATAATCTGTCGCTACCATATTTGTAAAACATAAAGTCGTTTTCTTAATATTATTCTTATTTATCTTTTTCGTTGATGTTCTATTTAAATCTGTAGCAAATACTGACGGTATATAATTATGCGGTTTTACTATTCCTGATAATTTTTTAGATACTCCTACACATGTATATACTCCATGAATATCATACATCTTATATTTCTGATATCCATTGATATAATTTTCTATAACATCTCCTATCATTAATGACTCTGATATACTCTTAAACATACTAAACTGATCTTCTTTATTCATATCTTTCATATTTTTTAAGATATTCTTCGGATAGTTATATTGAACCATTAACGGTATTAACACCTTATCTGTCTCGTAGTTCTTTAAACTATCATTGATACTGACATAATTACACAATATATTATCTGTCGCTTTAAATATATCTATATTTATATCTTTCGTCTTGAACATCTTAAAATACTTCTTTACGTGTGTATCTGATATTATATCTTCCGGACTTTCTAATAAATTATATATATCTTGTAAAGTATCTATCATTTTTCTAATATCAGACTGACATTTCTTAACTATAAAATCAACTATATAACTGTTCATGATCTTGATATTCTCTCTTTTAATTATATCCATCGCTATCTGTTTCATTTCATCGTGATAAGGTTGAAACAATCTCACTTTTGTTGAATGATCTTTTATATTTGATATCAGTTTATTATGTTGATTGTTACAGATAAATATAACCGGACTTATCCAGTTCATCTCATTTATCTTTAATAGTAAATTTATACAGTTTTTTTCGTTTAAATTATTTATCGATTCTAACTCATCAATCACTATAGCTATCTTATTTTGTCTATATCCATTCATCATACTTAATACATCATTTGATGATAATAACTTCGTTATATAATTGTATGTTATGTTCTTTATATTACCATCATCTTTTCTGTTTTTTAAATATGAAAAATCTATCTTCTTTATCTCATAATTCATCTTCTTTAATATTAAATTTACTAGTAACGTCTTACCTACCCCATGACATCCGCTCACAAATAAAGAGCTATATGTACTCTTTAGATCTTTCTTCTTCGTCTTATCCATCGGATTCTTTTTTAATATCTTCATCTTTTTTGATGTATCCTCAAACTTTTGTATCCAGTCTATTATCTGATGTATCTGTTTTTTATTACATGTTATATCTTCTAGTTTTTTAGGAGCATATTTATATATCCACTGATTATCCTGACTATTCATCTTTATTAATTATTTTTATAATCACTAAATATATATATAAATTAATAATCAATTTTTTATCTTTCTTACTTTTTCTCCATTAAAATAATTATACTAAAAAAATACTCTCCGTTAAATAATCTGGATTGTCTGGTTCTGAGTCTAAATTTAAATCTATATCTGAGTCTTGATCTAAATCATATCCATTATCACTATCTGAATATTTAGTAAAATCAGGTGATTCTATCTCTTGAATAATTTTTTTTTGATATTTAGTCGGTGATTTTTGTTTTTGGTGATTAAGATGCAAACTGGTACATTTACTATTACTACATGATTTACACACTAGATTATTATAACACACTTGATATTTTGGATCTATAGCTCCTCTAGAACAGTTATATCCACCTACACATTTATTATTTACACATTTTTCACATACTCTGGTTAAAATACACAGTTCATTGTAAATATTTTTATCAAGATTATCTGTATCTATTGTTTTCTTCGATTTTACAATTTCATATGCTATTTTTCTATCTTGATTTATATTCTGCTCCGATAAGTTATGAGCAAATGTACATTTATTCTTGTACTCACATTTCGTCTTATTTATATAACTATTACATAGAATTGTCTTATTCATTATTTATTTATTATATATTATGATTATAATATATAATATGGATAAACTAAAGATCAATAACAAGATTTATATATATGAAAAATCACCTAACCTGTCTCAACAACTAAAAATTTGGAATAACCAAAATATGTTTGTAGAAAAATTAAAATATTTACAAGATAATTTAAATACCCATGTTATTAATCACATAAAAATATATAGGATCGATAATTTATGCTGGGATGATAAATTATTAGATCTTATTCAAAATTTTAATCATCGTCCTACTGATTTATTTATAGATAGCATATTTAGGTTTAATATTAAAACTCAAAAAAAAATATTCAAGATAAAAGGAGCATTCGTTCAAGATAAAATATATATCAAAATCGAATCTAATCAATTCTTAATATTAGACTCTCTAATGTATCATGGTAGTCAAAAAAAATATGCTGATAAAGAAAAAAAATACAGATACTCCGAACATGCCGGATTGTTAGATTTTAAAGATAATATCCTGTATAAAATATTAGTATATGGAGATACTAACAGAATAGATAAATCAGATAGTGATATATTTCTGCCTGGTGATATAGATGAAGCTCCTAATTATGAATATATCTTTCATACTCATCCCGCCGCCCCTAAACCCGGTGGTCGAGTAAATATAAATATTCTATATGAATATCCTAGTATCGGCGATATCTTTAATTTTATTGATAATCATAATAATGGATTTACACAAGGCTCTCTCGTTATAACTGCTGAGGGACTATATTTAATCAAAAAAAAAAATCATGATCTAAAAAAAATTAAAATAAATGAAGATGAATTATTTATTAATTATCTATCTGTTATGGATAAAATACAAAAAAAATTAATCAAAAAGTATGGTAAAGATTTTACTGATGAATATTTTTATAGTGTTATCGCACAAGATAAGATGGGTGCAGATGAATTAAATAAATTATTAAATGATTATGATCTAGGATTAGATTTTTATCCTAGAATAAAAAATGATATCGGAGACTGGTTTATTGGTGATGTTTATCTACCTGTTTATCAAGTAGGATAATATAAAAAAATTGAAAATCATAGTTTGATATAGGTCCTTTATTTATATATGCATTTATGCATTTACTCGCTTTTAAATGTGCAAAAGAAAGAGAGACGAGCTAGGAGGTGGGAGTGGTAAAAGAATTTGTCTGAGACAAAATTCTCAGATTAATTATTCTTTCTTGAACTCTCCTTTCAAAAAAAGTGGAGTTGTTTTTACGCCAATAACCGCGCGTAAAATTAGAAGTGCAAAACGTTTAGACGATAAAAATCTAAAAGAGAATGTTGATAACAATTCGTTTAAAACTCCACAAGATATGGGGCTTATAATCGAACAGTTATTATCCGGAACAAAATGTTTCGACAAAAATTGTCCGGGTATTCTTGAACTCTGCAAACCTAACACTGCAATTATTGATTTATGTTGTAGTGTATGTAACAGAGTATATCAAGTTAAATCAACTTCTTCAGATTTGTACGTTTATTTCAACGATGAATTCATCACAACTGGATCCAGAAAAGAGGGAGAACGAGTTATTGGAGTACCTGCAAATCAACTCAATGATTTAAAAGATCTGCCGATATTTATCTGTATCCGGATGAATAAAAAGGACGAAGATTATTACATAGATAATAAAAAATCTTATGTATTAATACCTGAGTTAATTTTAACATCCGATACACATTATATCTATAGATCTTCAAATCCAAAAGATACCATTATTAAATGGAATCCAGAGTTAGTGGCCAAGAAGAAGCTAGACGAATTTATCAATATACAAAAATTACAAAAAAGAATTAACTGAAAATAATTATATGATTTATAAAATTATTTTCTACTGTTTTTTATATACATAAATATTATGAAGACTATTAAATTAAATGAACGTCATTATCTAGCATTAGGATTTGTTTTATTTCTAATCATCGTTTTTGTTTATATCAAGTTGAATTATGTCAATTATTCTGGGTCTGCCGAACATTTTGATAATAATCAAGAACTGAACAAGAGCGCATCCAATAATATCCCTGTTCTAGATACTGTGCCGGTCGCTAATCCAGATACTGGTACTATCTTAGATGGACCCGGATTTGAACTAGGATATGTCCAAGGTACTACTGAAGATATTCCTAATACTATCCCTGGTAACTACTATTTTTTAGATGATGGTGCTAATGGAGAAATGAGCATCCAACATAATATGTGCAGTAAATCATGCTGTTCTGAACAATGGCCTACTCCATTTAAGATGGATTATGATCCATATGTTTGTCAAAATAAAGATAAATATGTCCCTAGTAATATCTTTTGTAATAACGCCTTCCAATCTAGTGGCTGTATGTGCTTAACTAAAGATCAAGCATCATTCTTGTATAACAGAGGCGGTAATGGTAATCAACAGTTTTAATTTTTATGCGATAAAATTATAAATATAATTATAATTTATAAATTATAATTATGAGTGATAAAAAATTAGTCGAGATTAAAGAAGAATATACTATCATGTTAATTGATACTCTAATGCCATCTCTATATGAAGGTATTCAATCTCTATATAGTTATGCGTTAAAAGTATATGAACAGATGGGTTCTCAAAATAAAATAGGCCCCCTTAAAGTATTCCAAACAATATTAAAAGGACTACCAGATCTATCCGCCAATAAAATACAGTTAGAAACTGAAAGAATTAAAGATATGTGTAGATGTCGCGAGTGGATTGATGAACTTCTTAAAGCAGTAATAAAAAGTAATATAATGTTATTGATTAATAATAGACGAACTTTAGGAGATTATTCTAAATATTATGATGCAGTCAAATTAGATGATTTTATACATAAATGCTATATAGAGATCGGTAGAGCTATTTATAATAATCCAGATTTATTCAGACAAGATTATCCCACTTTAAAAATAAAAAGAAATCAACGCGATGCATGTGATATAATTAAATCTTGTATCAGACAAGCAATAAGAAAAATCCTACCTATTAAATTAATTTTAACCGATTATCTTACTCATGATGATTTAGATGATTATTATATTCAAACTCATCCAACTCAACAAATTACTCATATACCATCTGTATATGCTCCTGTTACGGTTCCGATGTCTGTTCCGGTAAGTAGACCACAGACAGAAGTTGAATTATTAGAAGACTCTAAATCTTATAACTTGATCGATGATGAAAAAGAAAAATCAAGTAGTTCATCATCAGATGAATCTAGTTCAACATCTAGCTCTAGTAATACTAAACAAGAAGATAAACAAGAAGATAAACAAGTTAAATCTATACCGGATATATTTAAAAAATATGATGATAAAAAAGAAACAACGGATGATATAACTAAAGAGGTAGCTAAGATACAAGGTAATATTATGGATCAAAAAAAAATATTTGATCCAAATGTTCTAATGAAGAGTAATAAAAGGACTAGTAATAATGAAAGATTATTTATGACACAATTAAAAGAAGATATAAATAAGAAAGAAGATCCAAATAAGAAAGAGCCTGCTAAACCAGACATTAAAAACTTTTTTTCACAATACGCTGATTAATTTTAAAAATAATTTATATTTTATAAATATATGTATAAATTAGTTAAAAGTCCAATTGCTCTAGGGTTAATAAGTGGAGTCCTTACATATTCATATTATTATTATAAAAACGAAAAAAAATCAGATGATGATCCAACAAAAAAAAATAAGATAGATTTGATTATTCCGTGTATAGTTGCTGTTGTTATCTGGTTTGTTTCATCTACATATTTTGATTATGCACAAGATATTTATTCGGATGATCTTAATGATTTTGATGAATTAGAACCAGATATTCCGATGAACGTTAGTAGAAAGGCGATATTCTGTGATAATACTGGTAGATGTGAGGAGATTGAATTTTCATCAAATCAATCATATCAACAGTTATATGGAGGTAAAAATATGAGTAACTTAAAAATCCCTAAAACTGATGTATTTATCGATCTTGCAACTTTTTAATCTATTTTTTTATGATTAATAAATTATAAAAAAATGACTATCAAAGAAGTTAA
>Ga0315902_10004544_pt1 | contig 19980 bp, 19 predicted proteins | sample LakEriMetagenome_9_FD_203523 | JGI IMG/M metagenome (GOLD analysis project Ga0315902, IMG submission 203523) | Freshwater fungal communities from buoy surface, Lake Erie, Ohio, United States - Buoy 12 MA117 | ecosystem: Environmental > Aquatic > Freshwater > Lake > Lake biofilm | place: USA... | reverse complement strand
ATTTTAAAGCCTGCCATGCGAAGCAAAAAACTGAGCAACTTGTTTTACGCAGGACAACTTACCGTTCCAGGACCTGGAATGCCGCCGAGCATAATAAGCGGACAACTAGCCGCCGAGACTATGAACAAACTTCTTTTTCAATCATAATATCATGACAGGTAAACCACTCTTCGACAACGTTTCCTTCGATTGTAGTAAGCTTACAACACACGCCTACAGCACAAGCTTCAGTTTGGGCATACGAACACTCGGTAAAGAAATTAGAAACCCGATTTATGCCATCTATGGTTTCGTTCGTTTTGCCGATGAAATCGTTGATACTTTTCATGATTATGAAAAGCACGAACTTATGGCGCGCTTCCGCCGCGACACAGTTTTAGCTATTGAAGAGCGTATTTCACTTAACCCTATATTGAATGCCTTTCAAAACACCTATCACAAATACAACATTGAGTGGGATTTAGTTGATACTTTTTTGAAAAGCATGGAGATGGACCTGCATCAAATGGAGCACGATAGAGCTTCTTACGAAACCTACATTCTCGGTTCTGCAGAGGTAGTCGGATTGATGTGCTTACATGTTTTTGTAAACGGTAATCAAGCAGAATACGAAAAATTAAAACCTTCTGCAATGAAGCTTGGCGCCGCTTTTCAGAAGATCAATTTCCTACGCGATTTACACGCAGACTACAATGCATTAGGCAGAGTTTATTTTCCAAATGTAGACATGACTCAATTCGATGAGCCTACCAAAAAGACCATTGAAAAAGAAATTAAAGAAGATTTTAGACAAGCGTATATCGGCATACTTCAACTTCCAAAAGAAGCGAGATTTGGTGTTCTTATTGCTTTCAAATACTACTACAAACTGTTTCTTAAAATACAAGCGCTCCCTTGCGATCGTATTTTGAAAGAACGCGTGAGAGTTGCTAACCCAAAGAAAATTGCGTTACTCGCTAAAAGTTATTTGCAACACAATTTAAATTTGTTGTAATGAAATTAGTGGTTCTAAAATCATTCATTCTAATCTGCATTCTTTCAGCAGTAGTCTCGTCCTCTGCCCAAGAAATTCAATGTCAAAAACTCTTTATCTCCGCTCAAAACGAGCCGGCAAAACAAGAGTTCTACAACTATTGCGCGAATCTCTCGAACCGCAACAACACACAGCAAGCCTACTTCGGAGTAGCCACTGCCATGTATGCTGAACTGGTTTCAAATCCAGCCGACAAACTCGGATATTTCAGTCGAGGAAAAGACATGCTTGAAAAAGCTATTGCAAACGATTATTGGAATGAAGAGCTTCGTTTCTTGCGTTATTCTGTTCAAGACAAAGCGCCTTGGATGTTGCAGTATCACGACAAACTCGATGAAGATTCATACTACATTTATCAATCGCTTTCAACAGGAAAATTGAATAAGACCAAAGCCTTTTGGAAAATCGTTATTCAGTTTATGATTCAAAGTGAAAACATAAGTGACGACCTAAAATCTAAATACAGTCAGCTGTAATGGAACATGTGGTGCTCGTAGATGAACAGGACAACGCCATTGGAACAATGGAAAAACAACAAGCCCATGTTGAAGGAATTCTGCATCGAGCATTTTCGATTTTCATTTTCAATTCAGAAAAAAAGTTACTTCTTCAGAAACGAGCTTCTACGAAATACCACTGCGGAGGTTTGTGGACGAACACCTGTTGTTCTCATCCGAGAGAAACGGAAAATATTCTAGACGCCGCCAATAGAAGACTTCAAGAGGAAATGGGCATGAATTGCGAATTAAAACCAATCTTCTCTTTTGTATACAAAGCCGAATTTGAAAATGGTTTAACCGAGCACGAATTCGATCATGTGCTACTCGGATTGTCTGATCAAACACCTGAATTAAATTTAGAAGAAGTCGAAGACTTCAGATACATTGGACTTGAAGAATTACAAACTGAAATAAAAGAAGCCCCTCAAAATTTTACTCCCTGGTTCCTCATTGCACTTAACAGAGTAACCGAATATATAGCGAATCAATCATGATGTTCAATATTGCAATAATCGTTCTTACTTTCCTCGTAATGGAGGGAATGGCTTGGCTTACGCACAAATTCGTTATGCACGGATTCATGTGGTATTTCCATGAAGATCATCACCAACCAACGCCTGGATTTTTCGAAAAGAACGACGTGTTCTTTCTTATCTATGCCATTCCGAGTTGGTTGTTAATCATGTTCGGAATGATGAACGGAAATGATTTCCGCACCTTTATTGGATTCGGAATTTTAGCCTACGGAATTGGATATTTCTTGGTACATGAAGTACTCATTCATCGAAGATTCCATTGGTTTGACAAAACAGACAACCTCTACTTCCGCGCCATTCGCAAGGCACACAAAGTTCATCACAAGAATCAATTCAAAGAAGAGGGCGAATGTTTCGGAATGCTTATCGTTCCGATGAAATATTTCAAATCTGAACTCAAATTCAAACAAGCAAAAGCAGCGAAATGAACTCGAGCTACGCATATATACTCGTAGATCTCTTCTGCTTGGCAGGACCTTTCATTTTAAGCTTTCACAAGAGCGTTGCTTTTTACAAAAAATTTAAAGCACTCTTCGTTGGGCTGCTGTTCATGTGTGCCGTTTATATTCCTTGGGACATTCTCTTTACACATTGGGGAATTTGGAATTTCAATCCAACCTATACACTAACTCAAAGATGGTTCCTATTGCCCATTGAAGAGTGGTTATTCTTCATTGCCGTTCCCTTCGCCTGTGTGTTTACTTTCGAATGCGTTCGCTACTTTAAGAAAACAGCTCCCTCAAAAAGTTTCGCAAGAATCTCCGGCACAACCATAGCAATTATAGCAGCAGTGCTTTGTGTATACGCTGGAGTTGAAAAGCTTTGGTACACCTTCAGCGCTACGCTCTTCTGCGGAGCATTATTGCTTTTCCACTTGCAACGAAAGTCAGAATTTCTTGGGTATTTTCTATACGCTTGGTTCATTCTACTCATTCCGTTTTTCATTTCGAATGGAATACTAACAGGATTGCATTTCTATGAATACGATTTAATAAATACATCCAAAGTAGACATTACGGAAGCCATTGTTCGATACAACAATCAATACAATTTAGGCGTGCGAATTTGGAGTGTCCCAATGGAAGATTTCTTTTACGGATTAGCAATGGTTCTGCTAACCTTAACCCCGTATGAATATTTCCGTTTGAAGTGGAAATCTAAAACTTCACAATAACCGGTCTGTGATCTGAAGCGCCCGCTTCACTTGTTGAATAAGAATTCGCATGCAACCCTTTGCTATGCAAAACATAATCAATTCGCAAACCTAGAAGCGGTCCCCTATAAGTACTTCCAATTCCTTTTCCAGCATCTTGAAAGCTGTCCTCCAAACTTTTCGCTAGGCGATTGTATGTATACGAGATTGGCGTGTCATTAAAATCACCTGCAACGATTACTTTGTGCTTGCACGATTCAATATGTGCCGCGAGAACGTTAACCTGTTCCGAACGCTTGAGTGATGAACGATACAATTGAACGAACAGCGGTTTGCTCTCATTCTGAATTTCATTCATATCAATATTTTCATCGAAGAGTTGAAGCGATTTCTTCTTCAAGCGAAAACTTTGCAAATGCGCATTGTATACACGCACCGTATCACTTCCAACTAAAACATCCATGTAAATACAAAAGTTATTTACCTCATTCTCGAAAGGTACTTGACCTTGACTAACAACTGGATAATTGGAAAAAATAACCAATCCAAATCTTCCTCCATCTGAAAGCACATGAGTGGTTCGCTCATGCACCGAATATCCCGAGAGCATCTCATTCCTCGATTGTTCAGATAAAAAATCTCCTCCATTCGTATTCCAGTAGCACTCTTGCAGGCAAAGAATATCCGGTTTTACCTTTTGAATTTCATTCAATATCGCATCCCTATTCTTCTTCGCGTTTTCCCCATCGTAGTAACCCATTAGATGAGTATTGTGCGTCATGACAGTCATTCCAATTCCACCTGAAGTTTGTGGATTACGAGAATTAAAATTGAAAAACGAGAACAAATCAGGCAATGAAAATGCGAAACAAATACCGAAAGCAATAAGCCATTTCCACTCCTTTCGGAAAGTCATTAATATTGCGGCAATTAAAAACATGAGCAACAGCGGCCAAAAGAAAAGGCCTAAAACACTAAAGAACATGAAAACACTTGGCGTAAAATGCGAAGACAAATAAGAAAGCAAGTAAAAGGAAATAACTACCAAACTAAAAAAACGAAAGACAAATCGGACAAACTTCTTCCAATGGCTCAACTTCTTTATTTCTTTCGCAGGGGATTCCATCACTTCTCTTTTTGCTGTTCTAAAAACATTTTCTCCTTTGCTGAAAGGCTTTCAAATCCTGAACGCGAGATTTTATCTAAAATTGAATTCAAGTAATCTTCTTTCAATTTTCTTTCTGCATTAAACTCATCGTCAGTTTGAAATCTAGCATTACTTCGTTTCACGGTAAGCTTTGGAGAAGGCCTAAACCAAGAGAATATTTTTTCAATCCAATTCATTTGCGCGAATTCATATTTATCCATTAGCATCCAGAACAAACCTCCAATCGCACCACCTAAATGCGCGAAAAGTGATAAGTTCTGAGCTTCATAATTCAAGACATCAATTACTTCCAAAAGTAAAAACACTGTCAGGCCTAACCAAAAAGATACTCCTCTTTTTTCGCTGTTTCCAACATCGAAAAACAGCCAACCTACCCATAGCGATGTTATTCCAGCTGAAGCGCCAATCAAAGAAACTTGGTCTTCAATACATAAAAGAAAAATCAATCCACCAATTACTCCTGCAATCCAATACTTCAAAGCCTTCAATCCGAAATAGCGATCCTTCGACCAATAAATTAAAAGCATTAATAAAGCGTAATTCCAAACGAAATGACTGACCTCTGCATGAAAGAAACTATAGGTTAACCAAGTCCAAATCCAAGTGTAAGATTCTCCTTTTGTAGAAAAACCTACAAACGAATCAAAAGTCGCGATATACGCTGAACCCGAATAATTAACAGAAAGTAATACAACTATTAATCGAATAACAAATCCAAATGCCATCAAGGCACTTATGAATTTCAATCCTATTGGTGCGTTGCGAAAACGATTTACCATGCATTCCCCTTTTTCTGCCAATACTTAAGCAGAAGGTATCCGAAAAGCATTCCACCTAAATGCGCATAATGGGCTACGTTATCTCCTGTCGTTTGACGCATGGCCAAAAAGAATTCGATCGCTCCGTATATCATTACGAAATACTTCGCTTTAAGCGGAATAGGCGGAAACAACAGCATCAATTCTGTGTTCGGGAACAACATTCCAAATCCCAACAACACACCGAACACTGCACCTGATGCTCCAACTACACCTGTATTAATCGCAGAGTACAAATCAACCATTTGGGCTTTATACGATTTCCCTTCTTCCAATCCGGTGATCATGACTTGATAAATCTCTCGATCACTCAACACTGCCATCATCTTCTGTATCTCTAAATAACTAACACCCATGTGCAAGAAGAAAGCACCAATTCCGCAGGTCATGTAGTAAATCACAAAACGCTTTGTGCCCCAATAATTTTCCAATGCCGTTCCAAACAAATACAAGGCATACATATTGAAAAATATATGTGTGAAGTCATACTGCGAATGCATGAACATGTGTGTCACAATTTGCCACGGTCTGAAATTCGGGCTGGCAAAATAATATCCTGTTAAGGCGTCGTTCAATCCGGGAACAACAAAACAAGCCAAGTAAATAAGAACATTAATAATTATGATGTTCTTTACCGCCGGTGTAAGATTCATTCTCATAGCACTTTATTTTCCTAATTGATCTTCTAAATGATCGATTCCAAAGGTCAAGGCAATGGCCTTTCCATCTGGAGCGAAATTTTTATTTTCACATGCGTTCCATCGAATAAGTAAATCCAACATCTCAGGAACCGTTAACATTTGCCCTTTTTTCACAGACAGTCTGCGCGTATAATCCTTCAGCAAATTCATTCGCAAATCTGGACCTTCAACACCCAACCGTAAACTTTCCAATACCAATTCAACAAAGTTCAAAGCACCTTGCTCATCTAAGTTAGACGGAGCCGCAATAATCTCTGGATCTTCTTCCAAATTCAATTCAAACCCGAACGAGGCCAATAAAACATCGTGCAGTTGCAGTAGCGAAATATCCTTTGGTTGGACATGCAATGGAATGGGGAATAACAGCTGCTGCGCAACAAATGAATGACTGTTCTGATTGGAATGCTCTTCGAACAAAACCTGCCAATGCAATCGCGTTTGATGAAACATCTTCAACTCTGAATTTATCTCACATCCAATAATAACTCGTCCAATTTGAAAAGGTGTTCCACCTTCCCACTCTTCCGAATCGAATTCTATTTGCTCTTGTTCTGGCGCGCTTTCCTTTTCGAATCCAAATCCCGCTTGTGCAAATTGTTCCATCCAATTGCGCGACTTCTGTTGCCAAGAATCCGCCTTCTGGAATGGGTTGAAATCGTGATTCACATCTACTTGCGGAACACGCACCGACCCCGGGCTTACTTGCGTCAAAGGAATATTCTCTTGTTCGAAATCTAACGACGGTGCAACCTGATTCTTACCCAACCCCCTTCTCACAGCGGCATGCAGCAAAGCATGAATGCTTCTTTCGTCTTGAAACTTAATCTCCGTTTTCGTTGGATGAATATTTATATCTATGGTTGAAGGAGGAACGTCAAGGGCAATTAAATAAAATGGAAAACTTCCTGAAGGAAGAATTTGCTCGTAGGCCTGCTGAACGGCATGGTTCAAGAACGGACTTTTAACGAATCGCTGATTCACAAAAAAGTACTGATCGCCTCTGGTGCGTTTAGCTATTTCAGGTCTTCCAACAAATCCTGAAATTCTCACAATCTCTGTATCCTCGTCCAAGTGAATCAACTGGTCGTTGTATTTGTTTCCAAACACATGAACCAATCGCTGTTTCAAATTCGACTTTGGCAAATCGAAAACTACATTCCCATTGTGCGTGAGCACGAAGTGCACATCTGGGTGCGTCAACGCCACGCGCTCGAACTCATCAATGATGTGACGAAACTCAATTGCGTCGGTCTTCAAAAAATATCTACGCGCTGGTATATTGAAAAATAAATTTCGAACGGAAAAAACAGATCCCTTCGTTGCTTCAAGAGGCTCGTTTGAAATAAGCTTTCCGCCATCTATTTCAATTCGGACACCTAACTCATCTTCTTCACGCTTGGTAATCAATTCAACCTGCGCAACAGAAGCTATACTCGCCAAAGCCTCTCCGCGAAATCCTTTTGTTGTAATGTTGAATAAATCCTCTGCCTTGCGAATTTTAGAAGTAGCATGACGCTCAAAGCAAAGCTGCGCATCCACTTCATTCATTCCCCTTCCGTCATCTATAACCTGAATAAGTGTCTTCCCAGAATCTTTAATTACTACACGAATTTGCGTGGCCTCTGCGTCGACTGCATTTTCTACCAATTCCTTCACAACGGAAGATGGTCGTTGAACAACTTCTCCCGCAGCAATTTGATTGGAAACTTGATCAGACAATAATTGAATGACACCTGAACTCTTCATCTTCCAAATTTACAACAGAACATCGCGAATGCGATAGCTCATTTATTCACTTTATATGCGCCCTTCCAAAGCAGAATCAACCGATTCCTTTTCTCCGCGCAGTTCAAGGATTCGCTGAATTACATGGTCGACGATTTTATCCGGACAAGAGGCCCCGCTCGTAACAACGATTTTCAAATTTTCTTGTTGAAGAAGTGACGGTGCAATTTCCTCCTCTTTCAATGTTTTACTATTGAAGACAATCGCTTTTTCCAGGGACATGAAATCATTGGAATTACGAACAAAATACACTGGCATTTTTTCGCCCAAAATCGTAGCAATCTGAATGGTATTCGAAGAATTGAATCCACCCACCACAACTGCTAATTGGGCACCACTTTCCAATACACCAATTGTTGCATTTTGATTGTCGTTCGTAGCATAGCAAAGTGTATCACGCGTGTCTGTCGTTGCTTCTTCACCATACATTTCCACCACAATATCTTTCAGATATGCTGCAATTTCTTGTGTCTCGCTTGCTAACATGGTTGTCTGATTTACCACGCCAATTTTTTGCAAGTCTTTAGAGGCAATAAAGCCAGAAGAATATTTATTTGCGAAATCGATTTCAAACTGTTCATCGCTCAATTCCTTCCTGATGTATCTAGCAAGCAGCTCAGCCTCTTTGCTATTTCGAACAACCACTACAGGTCCTGTTTCCGCAGCATGCGAAAACGTAGCGCGTGTCTCTTCATGCAAATATTTCCCATGAACGACCAAGGTGTATCCACGGTTTCCTAGTTCTGCCGAGCGTTTCCAAACCTTCTCCACGAATGGACAAGTGGTATTGTAACGCTCAAGATGAACCCCCAATTCAGCCAATTCAGCCGCTATTTCAACTGTAGTTCCAAAGGCTGGCGTGATAACAATATCTTCCGAACTCAGAGTTGAAAAATCAACCAGACGATTTCCGTGGTTATCTACCAAAAACTGAATTCCTTCCGCAATTAAATCTTCATTGACCTGCGGATTGTGAATCATTTCACCTAAAAGAAAAATTCGCTTCCCCGGATTTTCAGCAACAGTTCGAAAAGCAATTTCAATGGCATTCTCTACACCATAACAAAAACCGAAATGTCTTGGTATCACAAACTCTGTTTTTCCAACATGAAAAACAAAAGGTGAGTGATCCTTCTTTCTTGGATCATTGACCTTTCGAATTTCTTTTATTCTTCCAAGAATATTAGATCTGTAATGCTCTGGTACTTCGAACTTCTTCATTCTAATTCAATTTCTCCAAGTACAACAGCGCTTGGGATTTATAGTTCATCCACATCTCTTTATCAAACTCATTTAACTCGCCTTTTCTACTTGCACGTAAAAGAGATTTAAAAGCTTTATTTTTCGAATAAGACTCCGAGTGCTCTATCAAGAATAGCAACGCCTTCAGTCCGGCGATTCGTTGAGCTTCTTGTTTTACTTTTCCTTCATGCTTCAGCGCATAATTGATATTCCCGAATAAATAAGCCAACATTAAATCTTCAGTAATGAGGTAGTCGTTGTAAGGGCCAACTTCGATATTCACGAGCAGATTAGGGTTTTTCGTCACCCATTCCATAACGAAAATACTCGCGGCACTTCGCTCTATCAATTGCTCTGTTGGGGGAGTTGAAATAAGCCATTCAATTAAGTCTTCAATATTCTTTCTATTCTCTGCAAAAGACTCAACCCTTTCCCAATGCTCGTCAGCATTAAATGAAGGGCACTTCCGATACTCTTGAGCCATTAAAGAAAATGGCAATATGAACAGTATCAGAATTATTTTTTTCATATTTCTTCAATCGTTTCTACGAATGAAATACCGTAGTTGTGAAGGTCTTGCAATAGAGGCACGTAAAACTCTGCGGTCACAGGTATTTGAACCCCGCGTGAAGAAAAATCGCCATTGAATAAACGATTAACTGCAAAGGCAATAGGCATACCCACTGTCTTGGACATTGCTGTTTTGAACTCATCATCTCCCTCCAAAACCATAGACGAGGTTAACATATGATTCTTTCCTTGAAGCGTGTATCCGAATTTATGCACCATCACAATCATATCGCAATCACCTTCTTTCAACATCCATTTTCTCTCAAGCAATTGTTGAAGATGCTGCGCACAAGTATGCTCTTCATTTTTCAGAGGCTCATTGCTAAAAATCCCAATCTCATTCAACATATCCGACACCTCTTTGTCCTCATTGTTTATGCTGAAATTCAGACCGAGCAACGATTCAGATAGCTCTGCCCATGTTGAAAATTCACCAGCTGGGATTTTGGTATCATCGTTTACAAAACCGTTCTTCACCAAGAAAGACCACCCTTTACAATACCCTTGCTTTCGCAATGTTCCGCGAACAAGCTTGTTCACTTTTTCAAGTCCATACAACTCGAGGTAATGCACCGAATTTCTGTTTGGGTAAGCGTCATAACGCACCCCATCGCTTGCAACAACCGTCTCTACTTCGTCAAACAATTTATAATAAGGAACCATTCGAAGCTTGTTGTTCTCGCGATACATAGCATGCCCGGAACTTCCGGCAAGTATTATATTTCTTGGATTCCATGAGATTTTGTACCCCCATAAATTATCATCACTTGCAGGAGCAACAAGCCCTCCCGTATAAGATTCAAAAGATGTAATTTCCGCCCCTTGACTTTTTAACCTATGAATGATTTCCATAGCCGAGATGTGATCTATTCCCGGATCTACGCCCATTTCATTCAACACTAAAACCCCCTCTTGCAAGGCAAGTTCGTGCATTGCATTTACCTCGGCACTTACATAACTCGGCGTAAATACATGAACATGAAAATTAATGCAATCTTTTACAACTTCCGCATGCATGAATGCTGGAAGCATTGAAATAACTAAACTCGAATGAGCAATCAACTCATGTCGAAACTCTGCGTTTGTCGCATCCCCAGAAATAAAATGAACTTGATTAAGACCCCCATATTCCTCTATCCAATGAGATACATTCGTATCGGCAACCACCACACTCCACTTACCTTCCAGAGCTCCTTCCACTAAAAAAGAAACCAAATGGCGTGCGCTTCTACCTGCGCCGAACAGTATAATTTTCTTCGTTTCCATCGCAAACAAAGTTAACCAAACCAATTAGCTTCCCTTTCTTAAGTTTTTATTTTTTGGCATAAACTTTTATACAGGTTGAATCATAACTAAATTTACACTCTTAACAGACAAAAGATATGATTAAAAAAATTACCCTAGTCGCAGTAGCATCTTTCGCTCTTTCGAATGTTTTCGCTCAAATGAATGCTGTTATTTATTCTGAAGCTGGTGAGAAATTCACGCTTTATCTGAATGGCGAAGCCATGAACAGCGCTCCTCAAGCAAATGTCAAGCTTCAAGGTCTAACATCTGAATTCTACCAGGCACGAGTAGATTTTCAAGACGCTACACTCGCGGATTTCTCAAACAATAACTTCGCACTTCACCAAGGTATGGAGGTGACATATCAAGTTAAGAAAAATAAAAAAGGAGAATATGTTCTTCGCTATTATACAGAAAACCCTATTTCTTCGGGCGCATCAACAAATAACACTTCCGACAATAACGCGAAAGATTTCGCTGTTGCAGACGATGCTCCCGTTGGCACAACTCAGACTTCGGATAACACCGGAACAGTGAATCGCGGAAATTCCAACACAACAACTACAACAACCGTAACAGGAACGAACACCAAACCAACTACTGGAGGAAACGTTGGTCTGAACATAAATGTTGACGGCGTAAACATGGGAATGAACGTCAATGTCAACGAAACCCCCAATGCCACTGGTGGAAGTGTTGGTATGAATGTAAATGCAGATGGGGTTAATTTCGGGATGAATGTCAATGTCAACGAAACCAACTCTACAACTACAGGTGGAAATGTGGGAATGAATATCAACGTAGACGGCATGAACATGGGAATCAACATGAATGTTCCGAATATTGATGTTCAAACAACCGGAACGACTACAACAACAACAACCAGAACTACAACTTCTACCTCATCAAGCAATTCAACAGTTCCAGCGCACACAACGCGTCCAAGCGAACCATCTCCAACCCAACCTTCGAACGCAACCATTTCTGGAAATGGAAATTGTGCACGTTCTATGGATGCAGCAAGTTTCGGCAAAGCAAAGCAGACCATCGAAAGCAAAGGATTCGACGATACAAGGCTTTCTACAGCCAAGCAGGTAGCTAAAGCGAATTGTCTTACCACTGAACAAATCGTTGTAATAATGAAGGTATTTGGATTCGACGAAACTCGTTTGGAATTTGCGAAATATGCATACGACTATTGCTTTGATAAGAATAACTATTACACCGTAAGTGAAGGATTTACTTTCGACTCTAGCACCGAAGAGTTGAATCAATACATTGAAACGAAATAATTATGAAAAATTGGCTCTACATCTTTACTGCTCTGATTTTGCTTGGAACGCAGGCATGTCACAACAGTAAACACTACACCAAGCTCGGTCAAAAGCAAGAGGCAGCCGGACTGAATAAAGAAGCTTCTGAAAGTTATTATACCGCTTTGTGGAAGAAGCGCGCGAATATTGACGCTCAAATTGGAATGAAGAAAACCGGACAAACGGTTTTAAGCGCCATGCTAAGTGAGTTCAGCCAGAAAAGCAGTTTTGGAAATAAAAAAGATGCGGTTTATGCATTCATTTCAGCCCGTGACTATCAGGCAAAAATCAAAGGTGTTGGTGTAGAACTTCAAATACCCGATTTCTATTTAGGTGATTTTGAGAAAGTAAAAAAGTCATACCTGACTGACCTTTACGAACAAGGAACAAAACTTTTAGAGGACAACAAATTTGCAGACGCTGAAGCTAATTTCCATGAAATTGGGATTTTAGATCCAAACTTTAAAGACGCCGGTGAATTAAAAGATATAGCGTACCTCGAACCTATCTATCAAAAAGGCCTAACTGAATTCGAAGCAAAGCACTACCGCGCTGCGTATAACAACTTTATTAAGGTTGAGGAACGCAAATTAGGATACAAGGAATCGGCAGATCTAAAGAAGAAATGTCTTGATAAAGGAAAATACACTGTAGCCCTCCTTCCCTTTACCAACGGGACGAATATGCAGGGAAGCGACACGAAAGCTACAGCCTATATCTTAAATGCCCTAACTCAAATAAACGATCCGTTTCTTCATGTCATTGACAGAGAAAATCTGAACAACATACTCGCTGAACAGCGCATTCAAATGAGTGGAATCTTTTCTGAATCCAACGCAGTTGAAATTGGAAAAATTTCAGGTGCAAAGGCGCTTATTACTGGAACCGTGCTGAACCACACCGTTCAAAACGGACAAATTAGAAAAGTGACTCGCAATGGGTTTGAATCGTATTCTGTCAAAAAAGTCAACGCTGAAGGCAAAACATTTTATGACACTGAATACAAAGCTGTTCAGTTCGATGAATATTACAACTATGCTGAATCCAACGTTTCGATACAGTACAAAATGACATCCATAGAAACAGCTTCATTGATTAAAAATGATATCTTCACCGAGAAGAAAAAAGATGAAGTAATCTATGCTATTTATGGCGGGAACACCAACAACCTATTCCCTGCCAATGGCAATGTCGTAAATACTAACATGCGAGATAGAAATACGCTTAAGGAAATGCTGAGCGCGCGCAGAAACCTTCGCGATGGCAATGATTTAGCAAATGACTTGTACATTGAGATTGCCAAGAAGATTGCCGAAAACGTTAAAACACAAATGCAAACGCTCGTTCCTTAATGAAATTACTTTCAAAATACACGCTATTCCTAGGAATAATTCTACTCGCAGCTTGTGGAGGCAAAGACACCGTAAAAACAGTAGTTCCTCCCCCACAACCTAAACCAGAATGGGTATCTACAAGACCGGCTAATTCTTCTTACTACATTGGAATTGCGACATGCTCTAAAACAACTCAGCCTGCAGATTACCAAGCCATCGCAAAAAAATTAGCCTTGAACGATTTGGCCACTGAAATATCAGTTAAGGTCGAAGGACAAACGTTCTTCAACACCATGGAGGTGAACAAAGCATTCAGTGAAAGCTTCAGTTCTAATGTATCTACATCTTCGTCTGAGTTATTGGAAGACTACGAAGTTGCTGGAATTTGGGAAGACAAAGAATTGTATGCCATTTATTACAAACTGAACAAATTCGACTATCAATCGAAGAAGGCATTAAAAAAAGAAAACACATTAAGATCCGCCCTTGACTTTTTGAAGAAAGGAAGAGAAGCAAAAAAATTAGGAAATATTCCTTCCGCTATTGACCTATTCTACCACGGGCTATTTGCCTTAAAGCCCTATTGGACAGAAGTGAACCAGATGAAAGACGAAAATGGAAATGACATCTTCATTGACAACGAACTGTTCTCTGAAATTCGAGCTGTTTTAGCTGATCTTCGATTTGAGACTCCTTTAAAGAACATTGTGCTTTCTTCTTCGAACACATTTAAAGCCCAAGTTCCTGTAATGATAACATACAAGGGCGAAGGCGTTAGAGGAATTAACGTAAGGTATTCTTATCAGCGCGATAATTATATGAAGCCCAAAACAGTGATGTCTGACAACGATGGGATTATTCTCGCCGATATTGATAACGTTAGCCTGAAAGCTAAAAATAATTCACTTGAATTAAGTATCGTTATTGATGCCCTTGTGCCGCAAGATTTAGACTCAGATTTGGCTGCCGCAATAATCACCGGAATAAACACAGACCAACGTAAAATCCCGATTGAAATTCTTGCTCCAAGTTTCTTTGTGAGTTCAAATGAATTTCAACTTAGCGGGACTAAAACAACCACCCTCGCAGAGATTACAAGAAACACCTTAATTAGCAAAGGAATGAGAATCGCAACAAGTGAAAACTCAGCCGACTACGTTGTATACATCAACACCAACCCTCGTGCAGGTGAAGATATTCAAGGGTTCAAAGTTGGGTATCTCGACGGGAAAATTACCGTAACCGACACCAAAACGACTTCAGCAATTTTCGAATACAGTATTTCCGGTGTGAAGGGTGTGCAACTTTCTCACGAAAATGCAGTCTTAGAAGCATACAAAAAAGTGAGAGAAAACATAGAGACAGTCCAAGTCAGCGAAATAATTAAAATTATTTTGTAAGTTTGGCACAATAACTGAAAACAACAATTCAACTAATATCTTGACAAAATGAAAACACGCATTACCCTTTTAGCAATTGCTGCAATGACAATGGTTGCTATACCTTCATGTAAGAAGAACAAAGACGAAGTAAAAACTCCAGATCCAAAAGGAGAAGTAATCATCAATGAGTACTGCTCAGGATCAGAGTACAAAAGCACAAAAGAATCTTTCCGTTCTACCGCAACTGGTGAGAGCATGGATCGTGAAACGGCTAAGAAAAAAGCTCGTTCAAACGCAATGTCTGAAATGGGAAAAACAATCAGCGCTACAATGAAAATTGTTGGTGACAACTACGTTAACTCTACTGAGGTAAACAACAAAGAAGAAGTTACTGAGTCTTTTAACGAAATGGCTCGCACAGTTGTAGATCAAGAACTTCGTGGTTGCATTGAAATCTGTGAGAAATTAACTCAACGTCCTGATGGAACTTATGTGAGTTATGTTGCTCTTGAGTTAAGCGGAAACACAATCGCTGATGCTTACCAAAGCGGTTTGTCTAAAAACGACAAATTAAAAGCAGACTACAACTACGAGAAATTCAAAGAAACTTTCGACAAAGAAATGGAGAAACTTTCTCAAGGTAAATAATCTTAAATCCCTTCTAAAAGGTCACTTCGGTGACCTTTTTTTTTCACCATGAAATCAATCCTCACCCTCATATTGGCCCTAGGCTTTTCGGTTGGATTCGGACAATCGAGTCTTAAGCTTCATGTTGAAAATATTCCAGCACAGAACTCAAAAAAAGTCTTCCTAGAAGCTTTCGAAAAAGATCAGTGGCAAATTCTTTCTACTTCCGATTTAGATGCAGCAGGGACAGTTTCAATAAGCTTAATACCTGCGCACATTGGCCAATACCGCCTTCGTTTTTCAGGAACAGGCAAGCTCTGGACCGACTTTTACATCAACCCGAAAACACTTCCCAAATCCATTGACCTCACATTGGATTTCTCGAAACTAAACGGATTACCTTCTTCACTTTTCACTTCAACAGAACAATTTGAATATGTTGAACTAACAACACTGTATTCCAATCTTCAAATGGAATATGACACTTACAAATCAATCACCCATCCTGCTTTCCTGAACAAGCAAAAAATCATCAATAACAAGACTTTAGAAAAGTCTAAAGAAGGAAAAAAATCAGAGGTCTATTCCAACTTTGCTCCTCTCTTTTGTCGAAGACTTCCGCATGACTTCATGCAATTTGACAGCACAATCTATTTCAAACATTTTCTCGGAAATGTTGACTACGATGACGATGCAATACTATTTCACTATGCCTTCGTGCGAGGTCTCAACCAATACTTCAATCAACTTTACAAGTCCTATCCAAAAGAATACGCTCAGAAATTCACAGATGAATTGTTGGGTAGAATGGGGGAAAACGAAGCCGTGAACCAATACCTGCATTCTTTCATTCTGAATAAAATGTTAGACTACAAAAATGAAGAGGGCCTTTCCTATTACTTGAACAATTACGCCGACGGATGTTCTGATAATACTTCATTCAGTGTAAATACTAAAAATCTCATTGAATCTCTGAAGAACTGTGCGCCCGGAAAAAAGGCAGCAGAACTGAAATACCCCAATGCCGAGGGTAAATTAGTTTCATTGGAGGATATCTGTAAGAAAAACAAAATCACGCTAGTCATGTTTTGGAGAAGCAATTGTTCGCATTGCGAAGAGTTCCACCCTCAACTTCAAGAGATCTATAAAAAATACCACGAAAAAGGCTTAGAGGTCTATGCTATCTCCATTGACAAAGAAGAGGCCCCTTGGAAAAATCATTTGTCAACACACCAACAACCCTGGATCAATGTTCTCCCCCCCATGGACAAGCGTCCTTATTTAGCGAAACACTATCCTTCGCCCTCCACACCAACGCTTATAGCGCTTGACTCGAATATGAAGGTCATTAGCCGACTCATAATGAGAAGTAAGTTGGAAAATTTCCTTGAAGAAAATAAGGCTTATTTTGAATAACCCACTACTTTTGTGCTTTACAAATCAGAATGAGCAAAGTAGACGTATTGTTAGGCCTTCAATGGGGCGATGAAGGAAAAGGAAAAATTGTAGACGTATTAACTCCAAAATACGACATCGTAGCCAGATTTCAAGGCGGACCCAATGCGGGCCACACCCTCGAGTTTAACGGAACAAAGCATGTTCTTCACACTATACCAAGCGGTATATTCCACAACCACGTAACCAACGTAGTTGGAAATGGTGTTGTAATTGACCCAATCGTTTTCGCTACCGAAATAGAAAAGCTCAATGCAAAAAATGTAGATGTCGCTTCACGACTTCTTATTTCGAAAAAAGCACACCTGATTCTTCCAACACACAAACTTCTAGACGCCGCGTCTGAAGCCGAAAAGGGCAAGTCTAAAATTGGATCTACTCTTAAGGGAATTGGACCAACTTACATGGACAAAACAGGGCGTAATGGACTTCGTATCGGAGATATTCTTTCAGAAAATTTCATCGAGAAATACAACACCCTTGTAGAAAAGCACAAGAAAATGCTTTCGCATTTTCAATTCGAATATTCACTCAACGAGATGGAAGCCGCATGGTTCCAAGGAATCGAAGTGTTAAAGACTTTAACCTTCATAGATAGCGAAAATTACTTGCACAAAGCCATTCGCGAAGACAAAAAGATTTTAGCTGAAGGTGCCCAAGGTTCACTTCTCGATATTGACTTCGGATCTTATCCGTTTGTTACTTCAAGTAATACGGTTGCCGCCGGGGCTTGCACAGGATTGGGTGTTGCGCCTAATTCAATTGGCTCAGCTTTCGGTATCTTCAAAGCCTATTGCACTCGTGTAGGAAGTGGCCCTTTTCCAACAGAATTAGAAAATGAAGTTGGGGAGAGAATGCGTAAGGAAGGAAACGAATTCGGTTCTACAACAGGTCGCGCGCGTCGCTGCGGATGGCTAGACATTCCTGCTCTTCGCTATGCATGTCGCTTAAACGGAATCACCGAATTGTATATGATGAAAGCAGACGTACTTAGCATCTTTGATGAAATTCATGTTTGTACGCACTACGCAATAAACGGCGTTCAAACAGATGAGATGCCTTACGATTTGTTAGATGGAAAAGTAGAGCCTATTTACACCACATTAAAAGGATGGAATACTGATTTGACTCAAATTAGAACCATTGAAGAATTCCCGCAAGAACTGTCAGATTACATCGCATTCATTGAGAAGGAAATGGAAATTCCGATCACCTATGTTTCCGTTGGTCCAGACCGTGAGCAAACCATTGTTAGATAAACCGCGAACAATACACAACGTCGTTAAAATACTTCTTGTTGCGCTTTCCGTAATTCTGATTTCGCAGAACGCAGAAGGACAAGGCAAACACGTGCAATTGGTGCATGCCGATAAAATTGCATTCAACAAAAACCTAGTCAATGGACAACGCTTAATTGGTCACGTTCATTTGAATTTCGACGGAACCGATTTCTATTGCGACTCGGCATATAAGTTTAGTAATGGAAACTTTCAAGCCTTCGGAAACATTCGCGTGAATAAGCCAGGAGAATATGCAATTTCCGGAAAAAAACTTTTTTTCACCGAAGCAACTCAGTCCGCGACGCTGAATGAAAATTGTATTTTCTCTGATGGGGCAATGACGCTCACTTCACCCAACATGTCCTACAACATGAAGTCTGAGGTTGCCACCTATTCTGGCGGAGGAAAAGTTGTTTCTAGCAAAAACAACAACGAATTAGTTTCTCAAACGGGACGATACCACAGCCCTTCCAACAACTTCACTTTCCGCCGGAAAGTAACCGTGAAAAACAAAGACTATACTGTTGTTTCAGACACCATGTTGTACAACACCGTCACAGAAATTTCTTACTTCTACGGCCCTACAACAATTACAGGAAAAGACCTTGAAATAAAATGTGAAAACGGTTTCTTCAATTCGAAAACAGAGACTTGCAGTTTCAAGAAAAATGCACGTGTAAAATCGAAGGAACAAACGTTGTTCGGAGACAGTATTTTCTACAATGGAAAAGAGAAATGGGGCGAAGCTTTTCAGAATGTCATTATCGTTGACAACAATTCCGATTTAACCATTCGAGGCAACTACGGAAGACATGAAGAAACCAACGAAATTTCTTGGGTAACTGGAAAAAGTATTCTCGAAAAAACACTCGAAAATAAAGACACGCTTTTCATTGTTGCTGACACTCTGTTTGCCAAGAAAACAAGTGATAAAAACCGCGACATTAAAGCCTATCATAATGTGATTCTATTTAGCAAAGACCTACAAGGTAAATGTGATTCTCTTTCACTGTCTGAAGCAGATTCAGTCATGCGAATGTTTTACGCACCTGTGTTGTGGAATGATGCAAATCAACTTACTGGAACAGAGATAAACCTGCACTTCAAAAATGACAGTTTAGATTTTCTTTTTGTACCGGAGAAGAGTTTCTTAGCATCTGAAGTTGTACCCGGCTATTTCAATCAGATTAAAGGAAAATCGCTCCACGGACAGTTCATTAAAAATGACCTTCACGAAGTTCAAATTATGGGTAATGGGCAACTCGCTTATTTCTCCACTGAAGAAAAAAACAAACGCACTAAACTAACGGGGCTGAACAGATCTGATTGTTCAAATATTCGAATTGAATTAAAAGAAAAGGCAATTCAAAAAGTAACACTCGAAAACGAACCAAACAGTTTGTACAACAGCATTAAAAAAACAAAATCCTCGCAATTCAAATTGGAGGATTTTATCTGGCGTGGAAATGAACGCCCTAATTCGAAAGACGAACTTTTGAAATTACGCAAATAGTGGTCTTGAAGACATCTGTTCGTGCACTTCCATCTTTACAGCTCGAATCACATCTTCGTTAGAAGCATTTGAAATGACTTTGTCAATGGCATTTGCTACAAAGGCCATATCACTTACATTCAACCCTCTTGTCGTAATTGCTGGAGTACCAATTCGGATACCACTGGTTACAAACGGTGATTTATCGTCGAAAGGAACCATGTTCTTATTCACCGTAATTTCAGCACTTACTAAAGCATGCTCTGCATCCTTTCCGGATATATTTTTATTTCGAAGATCAATG
>Ga0315902_10004540_pt1 | contig 19997 bp, 12 predicted proteins | sample LakEriMetagenome_9_FD_203523 | JGI IMG/M metagenome (GOLD analysis project Ga0315902, IMG submission 203523) | Freshwater fungal communities from buoy surface, Lake Erie, Ohio, United States - Buoy 12 MA117 | ecosystem: Environmental > Aquatic > Freshwater > Lake > Lake biofilm | place: USA... | reverse complement strand
TCTGCGGACTGGGAGGGTGGTGCTGTCCTGCCCACCGGCACGGTGGCGATCTTCACGACCCATCGCATTCCGGCGGCCACCGCAGCACTGAACCGACACTCTGGGGGACAGAACCAGTCCGCCAAACGGAAAGCAGTCGCCGTTGAGGTGCCCTGGACAGACGAGTAGACTGGATGTTCGTGTCGGGGCGACGCGGGCCGTTTCGGCTGCGACTTCCCAGGCAGGGTTGACGCAGCGTGGCAGGGCCCGGCAGGTCGCCGGTCCGCAGACGAGATCATGAGCACACACACCGACGAAATCTGGCAACAGGCGGGGGGAGACGCACTCGACGTCTACCTGCTCGGCCTGGTCGATTTCGATGCGGCCCAGGTGCTGCAACAGCAATTGACCAACGAGCTGCGCACCCGTGTGGATCGCCGGGCGATCTGCCTGGTTTGCGAACATCCGCCGCTGATCTCGATGGGCCGTGAGGGAAGCCGCTCGCAAATCCTTTGCGAGCCGGGGGATCTTGCCGCCCGCCAGATTGATGTGCGCTGGATGAACCGTGGAGGTGGGGCCCTGATGCATGCCGCCGGACAGGTGGCGATGTATCCGCTCGTTCCACTCGACCGCCTCGGATTGTCTGTGGCCGCACTGCGCGACCTGTTGACCCGGGTGGCGATCTCGGCCTGCACCGAGCAGCGACTGCGTGCCGAGGCGTTTCCCGCGACAGGCTCCATTGCCACCCGCGGGGGGCAGGTGGGTCAGGTCGGACTGTCGGTGCGGTCGGGTTTGTCACGGCAGGGGTTGTTCCTCAATGTGAATCCCTCCCCCCGGCTGTACCAGCTGGTCGATGCGGGGCTGGGACGGCAGACCTCGATTGCCGAAGATCGCCAGCGCCCCATCCATATTTCGTCCGTGCGGGAATGCCTGGTGCGCCGGCTGGCGCAGGAACTGGGTTTTTCGCGTTTCCACGTCTTCACGGGGCATCCCCTGCTGCGGCAGACACGCCGTCTGGTGACCTATGCTTGAGATCCTGGACCAGACTCCCGCGGAACAGCCGGCTCCCCGGCGCCGCCTCCCTCCCTGGCTGAAGCGCCCGCTGCCCCAGCCGGGGATGATGTTCACCAGCTCGGTCATCGAAGACCTGAAGCTCGAAACCGTCTGCGAAAGCGCCAAGTGCCCGAATCGCACCGAGTGCTGGTCGCAGCAGACCGCGACGTTCATGATCCTGGGGAATGTCTGCACCCGACCCTGCGGGTTCTGCTCGGTTCCCAAGGGGAAGACCGAGGCTCTGGAACACGACGAGCCCGAACGGGTGGCCGAGGCCGCCCAGCGACTGGGACTGAAGTACGTGGTCATCACCTCGGTGACGCGCGATGACCTGCCCGATGGGGGAGCCGAGCATTTCTACCGCTGCGTGCTGGCGGTGCGGGCCCGCACCGGGGCCACCATTGAGGTGCTGACCCCCGACTTTCTCGGGAAGACGGCCGCCATCGACCGGGTGATCGAGTCGCGCCCCGAGGTGTTCAACCACAACACCGAGACAGTCCCCCGGCTGTATCACCGCGTGCGGCGCAATGCCGAATACCGGCGGACTCTCGACCTGCTCGCCCGCGTCAAGCAGCAGGCCCCCGACATGAAGACCAAGAGCGGGCTGATGCTGGGGCTGGGAGAGACCATCGACGAATTGTTCGAGGTGCTGGCCGACCTGCGCAGCGTGGGGTGTGACATGCTGACGCTCGGGCAGTACCTGCAGCCTTCCCCCGCCCACCTTCCCGTCGAGCGTTACCTCCCCCCCGAAGAGTTCGACGAGATTGGGGCCCGCGCCCGCACGCTCGGTTTTTCGCTGGTCGCCAGCGGCCCCTTCGTGCGGTCGAGTTATCACGCCGGCGAAATGGCCGAGGCGGCGAGTCACTGAACCCGACGCCTGCCCCTCCGAAACCAACCGGAGAAACGGCCGACACCCCGCCGGCACTGGTCCCTCGCCGGGACCGTGGCGTTCGACATACAGACCCGAGGCAACTTCACCTTGATCCAGAGGAGACTCGTCATGCGGAATCGATGGGGTTGGGGCGTGCTGTGCGTACTCGCAGGCATTGGCCTGGCGGGCTGGATGAGCCCCCGTGCGAGCACTGCCCAGATTGGCGGGAACCGCGGATTTTTTGGCAGCCTGAAGGTCGGTGACATGGTCGAGACCGCCTACGATGCCGGCGGTCGCGTCGTGCTGCGGACTTATGACGACGATGCCAACCGGGCCAAGATGATTGCCCGCATCACCGAGATTGGTGGCGAATACATCGTGCTGGAGGTGAAGGCCCCCGATCCCAGCAGCCAGGAAATCTGGTCAATCCGCTACCCCCTGCCGTCGATCGGTTCGATCTTTCACATCACGGGAGCCTCGGCAGGTGGGGGACCGTCAGAAGCCCCGGCCGCCGGGGGAGACGTGGGCAAGCCCAAACCTGCGGGTGGAGGTATCAAGAGCACCAAGCCCAAGCGCTGACCCAGACCACAGGCCCTGCAGGGGGATCGCACCTCGCGGGGCTGTTGTGTGGGGATCGCCAAAGAGAACTCCGCTGCGGCCGGCGGACTGCAGTCGTCCAGAGACTTCCTTCATTCCCGGTCATTCCCGGGGAGGACCATTCGATGTCGGTGCTCGATCGTCGTGGGTTTTTGCACGAAACCGGGGCGGGACTGGCCGTACTGGCCGGAGCCCGCGTGGCACTGGCGGACGAGGCCCCCCGGCGGGTGGTGATCGCCATCATCGGAACCGGGGGAATGGGAACCGGCCACGTGAAGGCGCTCGCCGCCCGGACCGACGTCGAGATCGCGTGGGTGTGCGATGTCGATGCATCGCGGCGCGGGGCGGCGGCCGACATTGTCGAAGCGGCCCGGGGAACGGCCCCCCAGGAGACGGGAGACCTGCGCCGCGTCCTGGCCGACCCCCGGGTGGAAGCCGTCTGGATCGCCACTCCCGATCACTGGCATGTCCCCGCCGCCGTGCTCGCGCTCGATGCCGGCAAGCACGTCTATGTCGAAAAGCCCTGCTGTCACAACCTGCGCGAGGGAGAAGCGCTCGAGGCGGCCGTCCGGCGCAGCGGCAGGCGATTGCAGGTCGGCACCCAGAGCCGCAGCACGGCCGTGGTACGGGCGGCGATCGACCACCTGCGTGCCGGGGACATCGGCGACATCCTCGTCGCCAAGGCCTGGAACAGCCAGAAACGGGGCACGATCGGCCGGCAGCAGCCAGCCGAACCTCCCCCGCAACTGGATTACGACCTCTGGCTCGGCCCCGCCCCCCACGTCCCGTACCGACCCAACCTGCTGCCGGGGGTCTGGCGGTGGTGGTATGACTTCGGGTGCGGTGACATTGGCAACGACGGGGTCCACGACATCGACGTGGCGGTCTGGGGCCTGGGGGCCGAGACACACCCGACCCGCATCGCCTGCCTCGGCGGAAAGTACTTTTTCGACGATGACATGCAGTTTCCCGATACCCAGTACGCCGTGTTCGAATATCCGCGGGCCGACCGTTCCGGGCCAGCCCGGCAACTGATCTTCGAACAGCGCATCTGGTCCCCCTACGTCCAGGAAGGTTACGAAAACGGGGCGGCGTTCTACGGGACCAATGGGATGCTGATCATCGGACACACCGTCGGCTGGAAGCTGTACGGCCCCCGGAACCGGCTCGTGGCCGAGATGGCGGGGCAGGCTGACCTGGTCGCCCATCACGACAACTTTCTCGCCTGCGTGCGAGATCCGGCACAGGTGCTGAACGCCGACGTGCGGGCCGGAGTGTTGTCGGCCGGACTCGTTCACCTCGCCAACATCGCGGCCCGGGTGGGACGTGTGCTGGAATACGATCTCCAGCAGCGGGTGATTACCGGGGATGCCGAGGCGACCACCCTGCTGGGCCGAAAGTATCGCGACGGGCACTGGGCGATCCCCCGGCAGGGGTGATAAAATGGTCGAACAGCAGCGGAACAGAATCTCCGCACCACGGGGCCCCACAGCGGTTGAAACGCCATGCAGACCATCCAGACCGTCGGCATCGACCTGGGAACCACCTATACCAGCATTGCCTACCTGAACGAACGGGGCGAGGCGGTCTCGATTCCCAACCGCGAAGGGGAATTCGCCACCCCCTCGGTGGTGATGGACACCGGCGATGAAGTGATTGTGGGGACCGAGGCGCTGCGCAGTGCCCTGCTGCACCCGGCCGACGTGGTGCGCGACGCGAAGCGTTACATGGGCGAAACCGACAAGACCTGGCGGCTGGGGGGGAAGGTCTACACCCCGGTCGACGTCGCGGCGAAGGTGCTGCAGAAGGTCCTGGGAGATGCCGTCCCGCTGGTCGGGCCGATTGACCGGGCGGTGATCACGGTTCCCGCGCAGTTTGCCGACCGGCAACGGCGGGCGACGATCGAGGCGGGGCTCAAGGCGGGGCTCACGCATGTGGACATCATCAATGAGCCGGTCGCGGCCTCGTTGTGCTATGTCTATGGCAAAGAGGGGCAGTGGTTCTCGGAACTGACCGACGAACAGCGGTTTCTCGTGTATGACCTGGGGGGGGGAACCTTCGACCTGACGCTGGTGAAGTATCTCCCCAACGACGTGCAGATCATCGCGTCGACCGGCGACCTGTACCTCGGAGGGATGGACTGGAACCAGCGGCTCATGCAGCAGGCGGCCGACCAGTTCCGCAAGGACTTCGGGGTGAACCCGATGAGCGATCCCGAGAGCCTGCAGCAACTCGCACTGGAGGTCGAGCAGTGCAAGCGCAGCCTGACAGCCCGTCCAAAGGCCGCCCTGATCGTCCAGCATGCCGGGAAGCGCAAGACGTACCAGATCGAGCGCGAGCAGTTTCACCAGTTGACCGCCGACCTGCTGCGCCGCACGCAGGAGCTGACCCAGAAACTGGTCGACCAGCACAGGAAGGGGAGCTCGCACCTGGATGTCACCGTGCTGGCGACCGGGGGAAGTTCGCGGATGCCGATGGTGCAGCAGATGCTGGCGACCATCCGGGGGACGACGCTGAGCAACGAGTTGTCGCCCGATCAGTCGATCGCCCAGGGGGCGGCCCGCTATGCCGGGATGCTGCTCGACCAGAACCGCCTGGCCCTCGCGATTCGCGACAAGGGGGCGGCCGAGCGCCTGGCAAAGATGAAACAGCGCAGCGTCACCGCGCGGTCGCTGGGAATTCTCGTGCGTGACGTGTCCACCAACGAACGGGTGCCGCACGCACTGATCGCTGCGAACACCCCCATTCCCGCTTCGGCCACGAAGGTCTTCGGCACCGTGGTCCCCAACCAGAAACGGGTCACCCTCACCATCGTCGAGGGAGGAGCCCAACCGGGAGACCCGCATGTCGCCATCGGGCAGTGCACGGTGGATCAACTTCCCCCCGACCTGCCCGCCGAATCGCAGGTCGAGGTGACCATCTCGTACGACGCCAGTGCCCTGGTCGAAGTGTCGGCCCGGGAACTCTCCAGCGGGCGGGCCGCACGGGTGCAGATCTCGCGCGCAGGAAGCACTCCAGCAGCGGGCAGTCCCGCCTCCCGTGGGACCGGTGCGACACCCGTCGACGAGGTGCCGCGCGAGGCCGATGCCGAACTCGTTCTCAAGCTCGACGACGAACCCGACAGTGTCCCGGTCGCGACTCCTCCGACAGCGAGACCCGCGAAACCCGCCGTGATCCCGGTGAAGCCTCCGGTCGCGGGGGGAACGCGCCCCCCCGGTTCGGTCTCTCCGGGATCTCCGAAACCGCCGGCACCACCTTCCGTTCCCACCGGATCGGTCTTGAGCGAAGCGGCGATCATGCTCTGCCCGCGCTGCACGGAACCGTTGAACTCCCGGGGGGAATGTCCGCGGTGCACACCCCGCGCCGCGACACCGGGTGCAGCCGTCCCCCCGCGCCCCATCCCCACAGCCACGAGGCCGGCTCCCGTGAAGCCGGTCCCGATCAGGCCGACGGGTGTCCCCACCCCCATCCCCCGTCCGGTTCCGCCGGCCGCAACCACGCCCCGGCCTCCGGCAACGCACCCCGAGGCGGTGCCCCCGGCCCCACCCCGCGCTCCCTCGGTGCGGGGGATTCCCGCGGCACCGGCAGCCAAGCCGCCGGCGAAGCCCGGCACTGCTCCCGCCCGCCCCACTCCCGAGTCGCCGCGACCGGTCCCGCCAGCCTCAACGAATCGCCCGTCGAGTGCTCCCCCTCCCTCCAAGCCCAACTCTTCCGATCCCGGGGCCAACTCGTCGGATGCCGGGGAAGAAGAATTCTGGAAGTACATCCAAGACCAATGAAGATCGACCGCATCGAGTTGTTCCACGTGGCGATGCCTCTCATCTACCCGTGGAAGACCGCCTATGGCGAAGATGTGGCCTGCCACAGCGTGTTGTGCCGGCTGACCTCGGGCTCGGTTCACGCCTGGGGCGAAAGCGCTCCGTTGACCGCTCCCTGTTACAGCCCCGAGTGGGGGGCGGGCATTTTTGCGTGTGCAAGGGAATGGCTGGCCCCGGCGTTGCTCGGCCAGCAGATTGACTCGGGGGCCGCCCTGCAGCAGCGGCTGGCGATCTACAAGGGAAACCCGTTCGCGAAGGCGATTCTTGACACCGCCTGGTGGAACCTGCAGAGCCGTCTGTCCAACACCCCACTGCATCGGCTGCTGGGAGCGACGCGCGACGAAGTTCCCGTGGGAGCCGACTTTGGAGTCATGGATTCGTTCGATGACCTGCTGCGGGCCATCGAGGGGGCGGTCGACCGGAAGTTCCCGCGCGTGAAGCTGAAGTTTCGTCCGGGGTGGGATGTCCCGATGCTGACCGCCGTCCGACGGCAGTTTCCCACCCAGGTCTTTCACATCGACTGCAACAGTGGCTACACGCTGGCCGATCTCCCTCTCTTCCAGCAGATCGACCAGTTTGACCTGGCGATGATTGAGCAGCCCCTGCCGCACGACGACCTGCTCGATCATGCCGCCCTGCAACGGCAGATCCGGACCCCGGTCTGTCTGGATGAGAGCATCGCCCATCCCCGGCACGCCCGCCAGGCGCTGGCGCAGCAAAGCTGCCAGTGGGTGAACATCAAGCCGGGTCGGGTGGGGGGACTGACGAACGCGATTGAGATCCATCGGCTGTGTGCCGAGGCGGGAATTCCCTGCTGGGTCGGGGGAATGCTGGAAAGCGCCCTGGGGGCGTCGCTGTGTGTGTCACTCGCGATGCTCGACAACTTCACGTACCCCGCCGACATCTTCCCCAGCTCGCGGTTCTACCACGAGGATCTCTGCGAGCGGCCGCTCGAGTTGATCCGCCTGGCCGATGGGACCCCGGGTGTCTCTGCAGCCGAGAGCCCCGAGCCCCATCCCGAGCGACTCCGCCGGCTGTGCGTGCAGTCGGCCGACCTCAGATAGATTTGCGGTCACGCCCATCACGTCTGGACCGAGCGACTTTCGCACGCCTCGTGCGCATGGGGCGGCACGCAGACGTCCCGTGAGACGGCCTGAGTCCTCGGAGGCAGCCCCGGACAGGTCCCCGGAATGGATGTTTCGCTGTTCCAGGCGGAAAAACTGCGATTGACTTCAAAGGGATTTTCGCGCGAAACTCACGGCAGTTACCCAGCCATCACTCGGAGTGAGGCCTCTCGACGCGATTGAGTTCCTCGGTTTCCCGTGTGTCGGAGCCCGGTGAAGCAATTGCGAACATCGGATTTCTACTGACGGAGCGGGAAAACCCATGCGACATGCGAAGTGGTCATTGCGTTCGTGGTTTGATCGGCTGCTTGCAGCACACCGCCGGACGCGGTATCGGAGGAGGTTCGCCGGGCCACTCGACTGCCTGGAGAGCCGCGTCCTGCTCAGCTCCATCATGGTGCAGAACCTGAATGACTCGGGACCAGGCTCGCTCCGGACTGCCGTACAGACCGCGAATGCCCAGCCCGGCAGTGATACGATTGAGTTCGACAATCGGCTGCGGGGAAGCATCGTGCTGACCACCGGCCAGCTGGTGATCAGCGATGCGGTGGTGATCACGGGGTTGGGGGCCGCGCGGTTGTCGGTCAGTGGCAACAACGCCAGCCGCATCTTCGAGATCCAGCCGGGGACGACCGTGTCGATTTCGGACCTGTCGTTGATCAACGGGCGTCAGACAACAACCGACGCGATTGGCATCAATGTCATCCGGGGGGGAGCGATTCTGAATCAGGGCTCGTTCCTGACCCTCGACCGCGTGACATTGGCGGGCAATCGGGCCGAATCGACGGGTGAAGGTTTTGGCAGCGCCAACGTCGTGGGGGGAGGAGCGGTGGCCAACACCTCCCAGGCCATGCTTGTGGCCCGCAACTGCACATTTCGAGACAACACCGCATCTGGCGGGACCAGCTATGCGTTTGGAGGGGCGATCGGAAATGTGACAGATTCCGCCGCCAGTATTTACAGCTGCCATTTCACACAGAACACGGTGACCGGTGCTCTGCAGAACTATGGCGGCGCGGTCGGTAACCTTGGCGGCAGCTCGTTTGAAGCACAGGACAGCAGCTTCGTGTTGAATCGGGCACTGGGCGTTTCCCGGGGAACGATCGACACCGTGAATGCCTTCGGCGGAGCGATTGCCACCCGACCGGGTACGCTCAACAGCAATTCCGGCTCGACGAGACTTGAGAATTGCCGCCTCATCTCGAATCGTGCCGAGGGAGCGGCAGGCACGGTGTTGAACACGAACACCGGGGGAATGGCGATCGGGGGTGGAGTTTACAGCCTCGATTCCTCCCTGACTGTCAAGGTCTCCACCATCGTGGGGAATGTCGTGCAGGGAGGAGCGGGGAGTCGGGAGGCAGGATCGGCTGCTGGAGGGGGAATTGCCGTGCAGTCTTCCCCTTCGAATACAAATCCGGTCGCGGTGAGCAACTGTCTCGTGCAGGGGAACGTCGTCCGCACGGGTGCCGGTCCGGCGGCATTTGCCCAAGGGGGAGGCCTGAGCCTTTCGGGTACCATCAGCATCGATGGGACCCGGGTCATTGGCAACGTGGTCAACGGGATCAACGCCGAGGCTGCGCAGGGTGGCGGGGTGTATCTTTACCAGGCTCCCTTTGTCCTCGCACGGGACGCCCGGATTGTCGGCAATGTCATCCTGGGTTCATCCGGCGAGGGAGGCGGTCTGTTTACCACGGGCAATGTCATTGTCCGGTCCGAGGTCGTCAGCCAACCCTGGCGCTTCGCCCAGGGGAATGTCGCCCGTGGCCGAATCGACAATCTTGTCGGCACCCTGATCTCTTTTGACCCTCCCCCGGGGCCGCCTCAATCCTGACGTTGATTGTTTCGTATCCCCCGTGAACCGGCCGCCCTCGGCCCGCTCACGGGGGCATTGTCATTCGCGCTCCTGCTGATGCGCGGAAGCCCACCTTTCTCGCACCACCCGTCGGTCGCCGATGCCCTTCATCAATCCCCGCGAACTCCCCGCTCTCGAGATTCTGCCCGGTTGCCGGACCCGCATTCCGTACGGGCAGAACCTGATGCTCTCGTATCTCGAGATCGATGAGGGAGCCGAGGTGCCGTTGCACAGCCATCCGCACGAGCAGGGGGGGATCCTGCTGGAAGGGCGAATGGAACTGACGATCGGCGACGAGACCCGCATCTGTGAGGCGGGATCGCTGTTCCTGATTCCCCCCAACGTCCCGCACCGGGCCCGCTCGGTTGGCGGCCCGGCCCTCGTGCTCGACGTCTTCAGCCCGGTGCGCGAAGACTATGCCGAGTGGTACAACAAGTATATTCCCAGGGCGGCACAGACCCCGGAATCGTGAGGTTCCGGGTGGCGACGGGTACGCTCCTGTGAAGTCCATCTCCCTGAGCCAGCCGAATTGCCGATGAGATTGATCACCCTTTCCCTGGACGGCCCGTTTCCATCAGCTGCTGATTTCTCAGCTTCGCTTTCGCGGCCTCAAAGCAATCGACAGTGGCAAGATGTAAAGGCGCACAAGGCAGGAACTGTCATTCCATCGCCACGAATTCCATTGTCTGTCAACGCACCCATCGACCCGCCCCGGCTGGCTTCACCGATACTCGCGATCGAACTGCCGGCATCTCTTCTGCCTTTCACGGGCGATCACCTGTCGCGTTGTTGGAAACCAGCTGATGTTTCCACTGGCCACTCTCCAGTTGTCGGGCATAGTCGGGCGGAAGCAGGATCTGCAGTGCGCAGGTTCCGACACGTTCCATGGGATGCTCGCAGACGATGCCGCCCCGTTCATCGAGTATGCGGAGAAACATCCGTCTCTTGTCGGGCAACGGTTCCTGCAGGGTGACGCGCACCTGGTACGTCGCGTACGCGGCACCCATGAAGTGGTTGAAGGGACCCGGGGACCCGGGAAGTTCGGCAGGCACTCCCCTCACGTCGGTCCCATAGCCGTAGATCCGGTCATGTGTCACCGCGTCATTCCGGACCCGCGGCCAGATGCACTGCCTGAGAAACAACTGGTCCGCATAACGCCCCTGCGGTGGATGGTCGGGCGAAGCCATGAAGCGTTCGAGTTGTTCTTTGACGGGGCCCAGGACCCCGGCGCGGGCGGCGAACAGCCCGGCCAGGATCAGTTCGGTATGGCAGCAGTCGTCCCGGATGATGTGAAAGGGCTTGCCCGACGCGATCCACTCGTGCACACAAGACGCCTCCCGGGCGTCAATCAGTGAATCCACATCCCGCACCAGCACAACATCGGCATCACGGTCATCCAGCGGCAGGAACCGCCACGCGGTCGGAAAGACCGACGCCGACCGGTCCCTGACAACCACGATCTCGGCCCCCTGCTCCTGCAGACGCCGGATGATCGGGGAGGGAACAGTCTGATCGATGTGGAACCGACAGACATATCCGGGAAAATGCCTCCGGGCCGCGATGCAATTCAAAACGGCCGTCTCGCAGTATTTGGCGTGGTCTCCATACAGGCTGAACGAAATCAGGCGTTTGCTTCCACCATGCGGCTTCTCCAGACGACCTGGACCGGCCGCCATCACCGACTGATCTTTCAGAAGCAGCGCCCGGCGGCCATGGTCGACCCCCTCCGCCCGGTCCCCCAACTCGAAGAGGGCATGGGCGAGATTCGCCAGGATGTAGAAGTTCCCGGGCTGCAGCCGCAGGGCGTGCTCGTAGTAGATCCGCGACATCTGGTGTTCGCCCAGTCGGAGATGGGCGAATCCCAGCTTCTCGCAGACATAGGCGATCTGATCGCGGTCGGCACATCGCTGCAGCAACTGACGCAGCGGCCCCAGCACCGCCTCGGGCCGGACGAAATGATCCCGTTCAATGGCCTGGATCAGCCCTTCCACTTCCGGGGGAAACGACACACCCATGATTTCAGCCTCCCAACCTCACCAGGGAATGACCAGTTGCCGCTGGCAACACAGCGGGGGTCGGCGAGAACTCCCCGCCCCCCCCAGGCAACTGCGCGACAGAAATGCTCCCGAACACTGTGCCGTAGTCGTCACGCCAACGGGGCCGGCGGCCCGCGTGATGCCTCTTCGGGTGGTTCTTCGGCGACCGCATCCCTGATGGCCGGACAACAGTGCCGGCCCGAGACATCTTCCCGAGGCATCTTCCTGAGGCATCACACGCCCGACTCCAGAATGCCGACTCGACTCGGCGGCCGCAACTGCGTGTGTCGCGGCGTCCACCCGGCCAACACACTGGGGGAACCACATCCGATACCCCAGCCCTGTTCTCCTTCCACACGACCTGGCTTCTCCGTCGGTGGCCCGGCCAGTCATCGTCGGTTCAACATCCTCAAGGCTGGAAGGCCAATCCCAATCGGCCTGGTCAGATCGAACAACGCCGCGCAGCCAACCGGCAAGACAGTACCGATCACGATGAAGCCGAGGTTGCTTGACTCTTCGGCACGGACACTCCCCTTGCTGCAACGCTCGAGCCACCTGGTTGCTCTTTCCCAGGTTGTGGATCCCTCTCCCGGCCCATCACAGGGCGGAACTGCTCCACCACCCGGGGCAGGGTGTGTCGCAGGGTACCACTGGTCAATCCGCAGGCCTCTGGGGAGACACCTCCCCAATCGCCCACCCGGACGGGAGCCCAGTCGAAACCGGGGACCGAGCCACCCGGCCCCGTCACAGGTTGTCTGCGGGGGCAGGTCAGGCGGGACAACCGGTTGCAGACTGATTGCGCCGTGGCAACACCCCAAGCCGTTGCCCGCTCTCGCCACACGATCGGAATGGTGTTTTCGCACAACGGTTTTATTGGGCGGATGATTTTTGAATTTCGAGGCAATCTTTGATCTTTCGATGAGAACCCAGTGGCTCGACAGGTTGGAAAACCTGTCCCACGGTGCCCTACTCCCCTCCCCCATTCCATCGGTACCATGGAATGCGTGTCAAAGGTTCGCCTGGGGCCGGGGGAGGGTTGTCCCCGGCACAGGCAGCCGATTGCCCTGCCGAGGTTTGCGCCATGAACTTCTCCCTCGCCGCTCCCCGCCTGCGGGCCCTGCTTCCGCTCCTGCTGGCTCCGCTGCTCGGTCCCCTCCTGCAGGGGGCTGTCGCACACGGGGCCGACACCCAGGGGGCCGAGGTCCAGTTCGGCCGGGATATTCTCCCGATCCTCTCGGCCCATTGCTTCGCCTGCCATGGCCCCGATGCCCAGGCCCGCAAGGCCGACCTGCGGCTTGACCTCCCCGAGGCGGCCCACGCCCCGAGGGATTCCGGGACCGCCCTGGTCCCCGGCTCGCTCGACAACAGCGAAGCCTGGCAACGCATCATCTCGGCCGACGAGTCGCTCGTGATGCCCCCGCCTTCGACCAAGAAGCCGTTGACCGACGCGCAGAAAGAACTGCTGAAGAAGTGGATTGAACAGGGAGCCAGGTACCAGCGGCACTGGTCGTTCACCCCGCCGGTCAAATCCGAAGTGCCCCCCTCCGACAAGGCGGGCTGGCAGCAGAACGCCATCGACCGCTTCCTGCTGGCGAAGATGCGCGAGAAGGGACTGGAACCACGCCCCGAGGCGAACAAGTCGACGCTGATCCGCCGCGTCGCCTTCGCCCTCACGGGCCTCCCCCCGACCCCGGCTGAGGTCGAGGCGTTTGAGCACGACACCACGCCACAGGCGTACGAAAACATGGTCAACCGCTATCTCGCTTCGCCCCGGTATGGCGAAGAGATGGCGCGCCACTGGCTCGACGTCGCCCGCTATGCCGACACCCACGGACTGCACCTCGACAACCTGCGGGAGATGTGGGCTTACCGCGACTGGGTCGTGGGAGCCTTCAACCGCAACCTGCCGTTCGACCAGTTCACCATCGAGCAGCTCGCGGGGGACAAGCTGCCCAACCCGACGCGCGAACAGCTCATCGCCACCGGCTTCAACCGCTGCAACGTGACCACCAGCGAAGGGGGCTCGATCGATGCCGAGTTCCTGTTCCGCTACGCAGTCGACCGCACCGCCACCACGCTGCAGGCCTGGATGGGGCTGACCGGCGGTTGTGCCGTGTGTCATGACCACAAGTACGATCCGCTCACCCAGCGCGAGTTCTACTCGCTCTACTCCTTCTTCTACAGTGCGGCCGACCCGGCGATGGACCGGAACATCAACGTGACCGATCCCTTCCTTCGGCTGCCAACCCCCGACCAGGAACGGGACCTTGCCACCCTGCGACAGGTCGAGCAGCAGGCCCGGCAGGCATTCGAGCAGTGGCTCGGAACCCAGGAGGTGGTCGACCCATCCGCCCAACAGCCCCCCGCAGCCCCCGTTGCGGTGGAAGATGTCTGGTTTGATGACGAATTCCCCCTCCATGCCCGCCTGAACTGCTCGTCGCGCAATGCGTCGACCTGGAGCGTCGCTCCACGAACGCCCGTCGTCTCGGGGTTGCGGGCCCTGCGGCAGTCGTTCGCCAGTTCCTACACCGACCGTGCCGAGAACTTCGGTGTCCCCGTCACCGTTCCCGAAAAAGCCCGGTTCAGCATCTTCGTGCGGGTCGATGCCAGGGAGGCACCCCAGACCCTCATGCTCGAACTCAACACCACCAGGGGGGTCCGCCGGGCCCTCTGGGGGAATGCCGAGAAGATGGGGGGCGGTGCTGTCGGCTCTCCCGAGCGGTTGCGAGTTGGAGACATTCCCGCCGGGGGTGCGTGGGCCCGCCTCGAAGTGACGGGAGAGCAGTGGCAACTGACGGGGGGCGAAGCCGTGCGGGGAATCACACTCGGGCAGTTTGGCGGCGTCGTCGACTGGGACCGGCTGGCGGTCTCGGGGGAACTCTCTCCCGCAGTCGATCCCCGGGTCTCCTTCCTCGCCTGGTGGAAAGACCGCACCGGCATCGACACTCCGGGCATTCCGGCTGACCTGGCGGGTCCTCTCAAGGAAGGTCCCGAGAAGGATGTCGCTCCCGAGATCAAGGCGAGACTCAGGCAATACTTCCTGCAGACGGCCGCCCGGCCCCAGGGGGCCGAGTGGCAGCAGGCCCGCGCCCGGCTTGACCTGGCCCGCGCCCAGCGGGTCGTTCTCGAAGAGAGCCTGCCCGGGACCTTCATCTTCAAGGATCTCGACCAGCCGCGCGACGCCTTCGTGATGACCCGCGGCCAGTACGACAAGCCGGGCGAAAAGGTGACCCCCGCCGTCCCGGCTATTTTCCCCGGGCTGAAGCTGGATGACCCGAATCGCCGTCCGAACCGCCTCGACCTGGCCCGGTGGTTGATGGCCGAAGAGAATCCCCTCCCCGCCCGGGTGACCGTCAACCGGCTGTGGCAGCAGTTCTTCGGCACCGGGCTCGTGAAGACCAGCGACGACTTCGGGGCGCAGGGAGAACCTCCCAGCCATCCCGAGCTGCTCGACTGGCTGGCGGTGCAGTACCGCGAGCTGGGCTGGAACACCAAGGAGTTCGTCAGGCAGATGCTGCTGAGCTCGGCCTTCCGACAGGACGCCCGGGTCTCGCCCGACGTGCTGGCGAAAGATCCCGAGAACCGGTTCCATGCCCGGGGACCGCGCTTCCGTCTCGATGCCGAGCAGATCCGCGACAACGCCCTGTTCGTCAGCGGACTGATCAACCTGAAGATGGGTGGCCCCGGCGTGCGCCCCTATCAACCTCCCAACATCTGGGAGCCGGTGGGCTATGCCGACAGCAACACGCGGTTCTACCTGCAGGACCATGGCGACGACCTTTATCGCCGCAGCCTGTACTGCTTCCTCAAGCGGACGGCCCCGCCCCCCTTCATGAGCAACTTCGACGGCCCCAACCGCGAGCAGTTGTGTGCCCGCCGCGAGCGGACGAACACCCCGCTGCAGGCGCTGCAACTGCTCAATGACACGCAGCAGTTCGAGGCGGCCCGGGTGTTTGCCGAGCGAATTCTCGACGAGGGGGGCCCGTCGACGGGAGACCGGCTGCGGTTCGCGATCCGCACGGTTCTCGCCCGCCAGCCCGCCGATGACGAACTGGCCCTGCTGACCAGGGCGGTTGATCATTACCGGGAACGGTACGCGGCCGATCCCGAGGGGGCCCGGCAGGTGATTCATGTCGGTGAGGCGGCAGTGCGGTCGGCGGCCAGTCCGACCGATCTCGCGGCGTGGACGCTGGTCGCCAACCTGATTCTCAATCTCGACGAAACTGTCTCCAGGAACTGATCCGCCATGCATCCTCTCTTTCAACACGATCTGTTGGCGACCCGACGGCAGTTTTTTGGTCAGTCGGGGGTCCGACTCGGGACGGCGGCCCTTGCCAGCCTGGCGGCGGTGACGGCGGCGCGGCCTCAGGCCCACGCCGCCGACGCGACCGGGGTCGTCCACCCCGCATTGCCGGGCTTTCCGCACTTCCCCCCGAAGGCGAAGGCGGTGATCTACCTGCACATGAACGGCGGCCCCGCCCAGATGGATCTCTGGGACCACAAGCCCGGGCTGACCGAGTACTTCGACAAGGATCTCCCCGACAGCGTCCGGCAGAACCAGCGGATCACGACGATGACCAGCGGCCAGAAACGGCTGCCGGTCGCCCCGTCGAAATTCCAGTTCCAGCAGCACGGACAGTGCGGGCGGTGGGTCAGCGAACTGTTGCCCCACACCGCCAGGCACGTCGACAAGCTCGCGGTCGTGAAGTCGGTGCACACCAACGCCATCAACCACGACCCGGCCTGCACGTTCGTCATGACCGGGTCGGAGGTTCCCGGCAAGCCGAGCCTGGGCTCGTGGGTCTCCTACGGCCTCGGGGCCGAGACCAACAATCTTCCCTCCTTCGTCGTCCTGACCCCCACCTGGAGCGCCAAGGCGGCCGCCCAGGCGCTGTTCACCCGCATGTGGTCGAGCGGCTTCCTCCAGACCAGCTACAGCGGGGTCGCGCTGCGCAGCGTCGGCGACCCCGTGCTCTACATCCAGAACCCTCCCGGGGTGAAGGCCGACGACCGCCGGGCGATGCTGAATGTTCTCTCGCAACTCAACGAACGGCAGTTCCGCGAACTCGGCGATCCCGAGATCCAGACCCGCATCAGCCAGTACGAGATGGCGTTCCGCATGCAGTCGAGCGTCCCCGAACTGGTCGACATCAACAGCGAGACCAAGGCCACACTGGAGGCGTATGGACCCGATGTCACCACGCCGGGGACGTTTGCCGCGAGTGCCCTGCTGGCCCGCCGACTGGTCGAGCGCGGGGTGCGGGTGGTGCAGTTGCTGCACCGGGGCTGGGATCAGCACGGCAATCTCCCCAGCGACATCGCACTGCAGTGCCGGGATGTCGATCAGCCCTGTGCCGCCCTGCTCAATGACCTGCAGGAACGGGGTCTGCTCGACTCGACCGTGGTGGTCTGGGGAGGGGAGTTCGGCCGGACGGTCTACTCGCAGGGCCAACTCACCCGGGAGAACTACGGCCGCGACCATCACCCGCGGAACTTCTGCATGTGGCTGGCGGGGGGTGGAATCAAGGGAGGCATCAGCTACGGCGAGACCGACGACTTCAGCTACAACGTCGTCGACAAGCCGGCGAATGTGAACGACCTCAACGCCACGATCCTGCACTGCCTGGGGATCGACCACGAGCGGTTCACCTACAAGTTCCAGGGGCTCGAGCAAAAGCTGACCGGGGTCGAGAACCCGAAGATCATCCCCGAACTGCTGGCGTAGGGACGCGAATTGCTGCGGTGAGGCGAATCTCTCTTGGGGAGTTGCAGGCGATGCTGCTGGAGATCTGCTGTGGATCCGTCGATGACGCGCTGGCCGCCCAGGCCGGCGGGGCCGATCGCATCGAACTCAACTCGGCCCTCTTCCTCGGGGGATTGACCCCCTCGGTCGGAGCGGTGATCGAGGTCAAGCGGCAGGTGACCATCCCGGCAATGGTGATGATTCGCCCGCGGGTCGGGGGCTTTCATTACTCCGATGCCGAGTTCGCCACGATGCTCGCCGATGCCGGGCAACTGGTCGCGCACGGAGCCGATGGCCTGGTCTTCGGCTGCCTCAACGACACCGGCACGATCGACCGCGCCCGAACCGCCATGCTGGTCGAGCTGGCGGGGGGCAGGCCGACGGTCTTCCACCGGGCCTTCGATGTCGTTCCCGATCCCTTCAGGGCACTGGAGGAACTGATCGACCTGGGGATCACCCGGGTGCTGACATCGGGCCAGGAAGAGTCGGCCTACAACGGTGCGGCCCTGATCCGGAAACTGATCGAGGCGGCGCGGGATCGGATTGAGATTCTGCCCGGAGGGGGCATCGATCCGTTCAACCTGCACGATGTCGTCCAGCGGTCGGGAACCCGACAGGTGCACCTCGCCCTGTTCAAGCCCCATGCCGACCACAGCTGCCAGCACCGTCCGCAGGTCTACTTCGGCGGCGGATTGCGGCCCAGCGAAGAACGGATCGACGTGATCGACGCGGGGGGCGTCGGCCAGATCCGCCGAATGCTCTGATCGCATGACCACAATCAGGGACAGTCATTGTGCGACTGTCCCCGACACTCCGGTCCCCATCGCCGGCCGCGCTGCCGCCGCGGGATGGGTCCCGGGACTCACCGCGCCGACCTGGCCGACCATCCGTCGGCAGGCCCGGCACCAGGCCCCATCGGTTACTTGACGATGAGATTGACCATGCGGTCGGGGACGAAGATCGTCTTGACGATCTGCTTGCCGGCCAACTGGCTGCCGAGCTTCGCATCGGCTTGAATGACCTGCAGCACGGCGGCTTCGTCGGCCCCGGTGGGGACCGTCACCCTGCCGCGCATCTTGCCGCCGATCTGCACCGGGATCTCGACCTCGGCCAGCACCAGCAGGCGTGGGTCGAAGTTGGGCCAGGGCTCGTAGGCCAGCGTCTTGCCGTGGCCGAGAATCTGCCAGAGTTCCTCGGCCAGGTGCGGAGCCAGCGGGGCCAGCAGCAGCACGAACGGTTCGACGATCCTGCGCGGGCGAACTTCGCTCGACGCGAGGGCGTTGTTGAACTCCATCAGCCGGCTGATGGCCGTGTTGAACGAGAGATTCTCGATGTCATTCGTCACCGCCTGGATGGTCTTGTGCAGCAGGCGATTCTGCTCGGGAGTCGGCTCGACATCCTGCACCGCGGGATGCAGCCGGATTTCGTCGGCCTGCTCGTCGGTCAGTGAACGCCAGACACGGGCGAGAAACCGGCTGACCCCCTCCACCCCGGTCGTGCTCCACGGCTTGGTCGCCTCCAGCGGCCCCATGAACATTTCATACAGCCGCAGCGAGTCGGCCCCGTACTGGTCGACCACAAGATCGGGATTGACCACGTTGCCGCGCGACTTCGACATCTTGAACGACCGGCTCTCGACAATGATGTCGGGCTGGTCGGCAAGGACGAAGTCTCCCCCCTTCTTGGTGACCTGGCCCGCCTCCAGGCCGACTGGCTTCACCGGCTGCCCGGTCGCCCTGTCGACGACCCCCTCGTCGGTGTGGCCGGGAGCGATGTCGCGAGCCGAGATCCACGAGCCGTCGGCCCGCTGGTACCCGGTCAGCTCGGCTTCCCCCAGGATCATCCCCTGGTTGACGAGCCGGTGGAACGGTTCGTCCCCCCGCACGCAGCCCCGGTCGTAGAGCACCTTGTGCCAGAACCGCGAGTAGAGCAGGTGAAGCACGGCATGCTCGGCCCCGCCGATATAGAGGTCGACCGGCATCCACGCCTCTTCCTTGGCGGGATCAATGAAGGCCTGGCTGTTCTTGGGATCGATAAACCGCAGGTAGTACCAGCACGAGCCGGCCCACTGCGGCATCGTGTTGGTCTCGCGGGCGAGACGGACGCCGTCGGCCGCCGTCTGGAATCGCCATTCGTCGGGAGCCTCGGCCAGCGGGGGCTCGGGGCGACCGTGCGGCTTGAAGTGCCGCATCTCGGGCAGCAGCACCGGCAACTCGCTCTCGGCATCGGTCCGCATGAGGCCGGTGGGGTTCCCCTGGGGGTCGAGTTCGTGCCAGATGGGGAACGGTTCGCCCCAGAAGTGCTGCCGGCTGAAGAGCCAGTCGCGCAGGCGGTAGTTGACCGCACCCCGACCCAGGCCACGCTCGGCCAGTTCGCCGGTGATCTGCTTCTTGAACTGCGCGGTGGGGGTGCCGTTGTAGCGGTCGGAATGAATGGCGGTCCCTTCCCCGGCAAAGGGGCGCTGCACAGTGCCCGCCACAGTCCGTTCGAGGGCGAGTTCGTCGCGCGAGTGTTCGTACCCATCGGGGGGGGCGACGACGGGAATGATCGGCAGGTCGAACCGAACGGCGAACTCCCAGTCGCGCAGGTCATGAGCGGGGACCGCCATGATCGCCCCGGTGCCGTAGCTGGCGAGCACGTAGTCGGCGATCCAGATCGGCACCGGCTGCCCGTTGACCGGGTTGAGGGCATGGCTGCCCGTGAAGACGCCGGTCTTCTCCTTGGCGAGGTCGGTGCGGTCGAGATCGCTCTTCATCGAGGCCTGTTGCCGGTAGGCTTCGACGGCTTGTCGCTGCGCGTCGGAGGTGAGCCGGTCGACAAACGGATGCTCGGGAGCGAGCACCATGTAGGTCGCGCCGTAGAGCGTGTCGGGACGGGTGGTGTAGACCCGCACGACCTCTTCCCCGGGCTGGATGGGGAAGCGC
>Ga0315902_10004537_pt1 | contig 20006 bp, 10 predicted proteins | sample LakEriMetagenome_9_FD_203523 | JGI IMG/M metagenome (GOLD analysis project Ga0315902, IMG submission 203523) | Freshwater fungal communities from buoy surface, Lake Erie, Ohio, United States - Buoy 12 MA117 | ecosystem: Environmental > Aquatic > Freshwater > Lake > Lake biofilm | place: USA... | reverse complement strand
TGCCGCGTCGTCCTCTTGGCGGATGGTCCGCTGCGGGAGGATTTCGCCGCCGTCGCGCCCACGATCGTGGTGCCCGCCGTCGTGGACGTGTTCGCCGCCCTTGCCGACGTGCTCAGGCACTCGTCGGCTCCGTGCGTCGTCGTCTGCAACACGATCGTGACCGCGCGGGTCGCCGAGCAGTGTCGCCTCCAGGGCGTGCCCGTCGTGGCATGGATTCACGAGACGGCCACGGTGATCGACGAATTCTTCGGCGGCCGCAAGACCGTGCAGCGCATGGCACGCGCGTCACGGCAGATCGTCTGCCCGTCGCAGCTCGTCGCCACGTCGCTCACCGAGGCCTACGGCATCCCGCCCGCCCGGATCTCGGTCGTGCCCTACGGCATCGACGCGCCGCCGGCCGCCATGGATCGGGCCGAGGAACGCCTGTCCGTGCGCAAGGACCTCGGCCTGCCGCCCGACGCCCGGATCGTGCTGGCCTGCGGCCGCGCCGAGCAGCGGAAGGGCGTCGATCTGTTCGTGCAGCTGGCCTCCAAGGTGGTCGATCGGAAGACGGCGGCCGGGCGCGACGTGCACTTCGTGTGGGTGGGGCGGTGGGACGATCAGGCGAAGCCGTGGGCCCGGCACGACGTCCGGCAGTTGGGGCTCTCCGAATGCCTGCACTTCGTCGGCGAGAAGAAGCATCCGGCGCGATACTTCGCCGCGGCCGACGTGTTCGTGATGCCGTCCCGCGAGGAATCGTGCGGCATGGTGGCGCTCGAGGCGGCCGCGGTCGGTTGTCCGGTGGTGTCGTTTCACGGGGCGGTCGGCGCCGCCGAGATGCTCTCCGACGAGGAGGCCGTGTTCGTCCCCTATCTCGACGTCGATGCGATGGCGGCGGCCGTTCGCGAGCGGCTCGACCACGCCCGCAGGACAGCCGGCGAGATTTCCATTTTCGACCGCTACCCGTGGTCGCGGTGCCTGGACGACGTGACTCAGGCCGTGCGGAGTGCGGTGGAGGCGCCAGCGACGGGCAGGGCCGAGGAGCGGCTCGCTGCGGCGCGAGGCGAGGCGTGGAAGCAGGCCGACGGCCGGGCCGTGCTCGTGATCGCGTATGGACCGCCCCCGATCCCGGGCGTCGGGAAGGTGGAGGGCACCGGCCTACGGAGCTGGGGGTTGGCGGCCGCGCTTGCCACGGCCGTGCCCGAAAGCGAGGTCACGCTCGCGATTCCCGCCTGGTACGACCTGCCGTCGATGCCCGCCGAGTTCGCGGGGGTGCGGATCGCCCGGTGGGGCCACGACACCCTCGCCGAATTGATCGCCGAACATGACATGATCGTGGCCAGCTACTGCCTCGGAGACGATTCGGTGCGGATCGCCGACGCCGTGCTCGAGCATCAGGTGCTGGTCTGGGATGCCTACGTTCCGATTCATATCGAAGTCTGCGCCCGGCGCTCGGCCAATCGACATGGCGAGGCCGAGGCGTTCGAACGTGACCGGCGGATCTGGGAGACGTGCCTCAAGCGGGGCGATTACTTCCTCTGCGCGACCGAGGCCCAACGGCTCTATTACACGGGCGTCTTGGCGGCGATCGGCCGCATCAATCCGGTCACGTACGACGACGATCCGTTCCTGATCGTGCCCTACGGCATCCACGAAGCCGAGGCCGTGCCCGCGAAGCGGCCGTGTTCGGAGCTCATCGCCACCCCCGGCGCATGGAAGATCCTCTGGTTCGGCGGCGTCTATCCGTGGTTCGACATCGGGTGTCTCTTGGACGCGGTCAGGACACTGGCCGAGAAGCACGCCGTCGGGCTCGTGATCGTCGGGGCGAAGAACCCGTTCGTGCAGCACCCCGATTTCGAAAAGTGCCACGAACGGATGATGAAGATGATCGAGGATCCGGCGATCCGCCCGCTTGTGCATCTCGTTGACTGGGTGTCATTCCACGAGCGGGGCGATTGGTATCTCGATGCCGACCTGATCTGCTTTGCCAATCAGCCGGGCATGGAGAACCTGCTGGCCTGGCGAACGCGGGTGGTCGACTACCTGTGGACGCGCACGCCGCTGGCCACCAACGGGGGAGACCCGTTGAGCGAGGAAATGATCGCCGCCGGGGCGGCCGTGCGCGTCGATGCGACCGATCCGGCGGCGCTCGCCGCCACGCTCGCCGCGACCCTCGGCGATGCCGCGAAACTCGCCGCCATGCGCGAGGCCTCCGACGCGATTCGGGAAAAGTACCTCTGGAGCAACGCCATCCGCCCCCTGGCCGACGTGCTCCGGGGCTCCAGGGTGGGGTGAGCCCGGCGAGTGAGCGTCGTTCAGGGTGCCTTGGCCAGGTAGAGCCCGATCCATTCGTCGCGAATCATCCGTAGATCGGCCTCCGCGGCCCGAAACCGCGCCAGGGAGGCGCGAATGGCATCGGCATCGAGGAGATCGGCGCAGCGGCACTGCTCGAGCAGGTCGGGCAGTGCGTCGGGCGTGCGGATCGGCCGTTCGGCGCCATGTTTCTCCCGGGCTTTGCGGCGGTAGTACCCGATCTCGTGGTGCCGCTGCATCACTTCCAGCCGCCGGGTGTAGTACTCGCGGACGAGCGCCTGCCGGGTCTCCTCCTCCGTCGGCCCGCCCGCGTGCAGCGTCGCCCGCCGTCGCGTGTCGTCCTGCGGCTTGCGGGCCACGACGGCGAAGCTCGCGGCCAGACACCGCGACGTGTATTCATCAAAGCCGTCGAGCAGGGGGCTCGTGGGCGCGAGGTCGCGCCGCATCTCATCGAGCACGTCGCCGAGCCGCATGCCGAGCAGACGCTGCTGAAGATCTGCGGTCAGGTAGCCGAGATACCGGTCGATGGCCATCGTGACTGTCATCAGCGGGCTCGACGACTCCGGCACGTACGACTCGACGAGCTCGTAGTCACCGGCCAGGTGCGTCTCCACGGCCTGGGGCGTCATGTTGTAGAAGTGGCCGGGAAAGCCGTGGTAGGCCTGCATGAAGGCGGTGTCGATGCGGAAGGTTCCCCCCGGCTTGAGCACCCGCTTCACCTCCGCGATCGCCGCCCACGGGTCGTGGAGATGCTCGAAGACGGCGCCGGATTCCACGTGGTCGATCGTCGCGTCGCGAAACGGCAGGGCCTCCGCCTCGCACACGATGTCGACATTCGGGCAGGGCAGCACGTCCATCGAGATCACGCGCGGATCGTGTGACGGCACGTCGCCCGACCCGAGGTGCAGGATCACGGCGTCGGCCCCGGTAGACCGCGTGCCGGGCGTGAATTCGCCGATGTTCCTCGAGATCTTGTCCGCAGGCGGCGGCGTGAGATGCCAGTCGAGGATCGTGCGCACGAGAATCGGCTTGCCGTCCACGAGCGGATAGGTCTCGCCCGCCGGGGTCACGAGGCGGTCGCCCTCCCGCGCGAGCCCGGCCCCCGATCGGGGGCAGCGAAGGAGCGGCAGCATCCGGGCGACGTCCATGTCGACTCCTCGTTGACCCTATCAAGCACGCCGCCCACCGGGTGAGTCCGGTGGGCGGCGGTGTGTGCCTCCAGAGAACAGGCTGAAGTCCACTCTCCACGAAAGCGATCAGGACGGGGCTGGCGGGTTGATCGTCAGGCCGGTGGCCGAGCTGATCACGTTGGTGCCGTTGCCGGTCCACGACTTCGTATCGATCACCGATGTGCCGGAGCAGTTGCCGTTCGCCAGCAGGCCGATCACGTTGTCGGTGATCGTGGCTTCCGTGATCTCGAGTGACTGGGCCGCCGACAGAAGCACACCCGCCCCACCACCAGCGCCGCCGGTCGTCAGCGTGAAGGTGCTCGTCTGCACCTTCGTGCCCGTGAGCACGCCGTTGGCATTCAGCCCGAACACCTGCGAGCCGGTCGCAGTGGCCGACGTGATCGTCAGGCCCGTCGCAGCCGAGAGCGTGATGCCCGTGGCCGCATTCGTGATCAACGTCTTCGTGATGCTCGATCCGGTGAGCGTGCCGCTCCCCACGATGCCGTCGCGGAAGTCGCCCTTCGACGCGTTGCCGCCACCCACGATCCGGTTGTCTTCGCCGGGGGAATCACCACCGATCACGGCGTTGGTCGCGTTCACCAGGTAGATCCCCACCCGGTTGCCCGTGAAGTCGTTGTCATACACGGTCGTGCCCGTCGTGACTCCCGTCGCATACAGGCCACCGCCGGTGCTGTCTCCCACGAGATTGCCCGTGATTTCCAAGCCGGCAGCATTCGCCAGATAGATTCCGTGGCCAAGCGCGCCGAGCCCGCCCGATCCCGTCACGGTGTTGCCTCGGAACTCGCTTCCGGTGAGCGTGCCCGACGCGTTCACGCCGAGGAACTGAGCACCGGTGATCGTGTTGTCTTCGCCGAGGAAACCCGTCGCGTTCTCGAGCGTCAAGCCCGTCGTCACGTCCGAGATGTCGGTGCCCTTGATGCTCGACCCCGTTGAGGTGCCGACCACCTGGATGCCGTCGCGGTACACGGCGTTGGCCGCATCGCTGCCGCCAATCACGACGTTGCCGTCGTCCTCGCCCAGGCCGCCGATCACGGCGTTTGTGGCGTTCATCAGCGAGATGCCCACGCGGTTGCCGTCGAACAGGTTGTTCGTCACGGTCGTGCCGGTCGTGTCGCCCGTCACGTAGAGGCCCGAGCCGAAGCTGTCCTCACCGACATTGTCGTACACATCCAGGTTTTGCGCACCCTCCAGGTGCATCGCGTGGCCCAGGCCACCGCCGATGCCCACGGTGTTGGTGATGAAGTTGCCGTGGAAGCTCGAGCCCGTGAGGTTGCCCGAGGCGTTGAAACCGAAGAACTTCGAGCCCGTCACGAACGTATCGGTGATCTCGATGTCTTGGGAATCACGGAGCCACACGCCCGTCGAGGCGTCGGTGATGTCGGTGCCCGTGATGCTCGACCCCGGAGCCCCGCCCACGACGAGGATGCCGTCGCGGAACTCGCCCTGGAGCGGGTCACCGCCGCCCACGATCGTGTTGCCCTCGTCTTCGCCCAGCCCGCCGAACACGGCGTTCGAGGCATTTTCGAGGAACATTCCGATCCGGTTGTCGGTGAACAGGTTGCCCTGCACCACCGTCCCCGACGTGTTGCCGGTCGCATAGAGGCCCGCGAGCGAGCTACCGTCGACCTCGTTGCCGATGATGTCCACGTTGCGAGCATTGTTCAGATAGATGCCGCTGCCCAGGTATGGACCGTCGCCCGTGTTCGTCACCGTGTTCTCGACGATCAGCGTGTCGGCATTGTTGCCCGTCACGCTGATGCCGTACTTCTGGCTCAAGTCGATCGTGTTGCCGCCCACGGTCATTCCCGTTGCCTTCGAGAGCGCGATGCCGATCGTGTTCTCGCTGAACTCGTTGAAGGCGACGAGCGTGCCCGTCATCGTGCCTGAGGCCGAGAGGCCCACCGGGCTGCCGCTGATGAAGTTTGGCGAGTCTTCGCCGAAGCCGCCTACGGTCAGGTTCTTCGCCGACTGCAGCGCGATGCCCACCTTCGTGTTGTCGATGAACTCGTTGCCGCCGACGTAGGTGTCGGTCAGGTCGCCCGAGCCACGCAGGCCCTCGTTATTGAATATCACGATGTTGCCGAAGGAGCCTTCCGGCAGAGCCAGAAGCACCGGCGCTTCGCCGTAGCCAAACGTCAGGCCGCGGACGCTCGCGAGCGTGGCCCCGGTGAGGTTTTCCTCGATGAGGTTGCCCTGCACGGCGGTGCCGTAGCTGTCGCCGGTGGCCCGCACGCCTTGGCCGTTATTGAAGATGTGGTTGCCGAAGTCCTCGCCAGGCGAACCCGAGCTTGCGCCGCCCACCTGGAGGCCGAGCGCCGAGGTGATCATCACACCAATCGGATTCTCGGAGATCTCGTTGTTGTAGACCCGAGAGCCGTACGTTTCCCCGTAGGCATACACGCCAGCCTTGCCGTTGCGGCGGATCGTGTTCACGGCTTCGTCCGTGGTATCGCCGACGAGCAGATCCTCGCCGTTGTCGATTTCCACGCCGTAGTTGACGTTGGAGTCGATTTCGTTGCCGATCACCGACGAATTTACCAGGCCGTAGGCGTACACGCCGGCGTTGCCGTTGAGGTTGATGAAGTTGATGTCGCTCGGGAACTCACCGCCGACAAGCACGCCGTTCGCGTTGTAGAGCTCGACACCGTCGTTGTCATTCAGCTCGATCGTGTTGCCGGCAATACGCGCCGGCCCGAGCTCGCCGTCACGATCCTCGCCAGCGAAGTAGCCGTTGGAGATATCGACGCCGTCGTCGCCGTTTTCACGAATGATGTTGCCGAGCACTTCGAACTGATAGAGCGGCGTCACGAAGCCGTCTTCGCCCCGGATGTCCACGCCGTCGTCCGTATTGCCGTAGATCTCGTTTCCTTCGATCACGCCGTTCGTGAGACTGAACTGAACGCCGTCTCCGTCGTTGCCGGCGACGATGTTGAACGACACGAGCGCGTCGCGACTATTCTCGAAATCGATGCCCTCGTCGCCGTTGCCTTCGATGAGATTGTCGGTGATCGTCACACGATCGCTGTTAGACACCTCGATGCCGTCACCGCCGTTGTCGTGGATCCAGTTGCGTTCGATGAGGATGTCGCCGCTGCGAACGCCGCCGAGGGCCTCGATATCGATCCCATCGTCACCATTGAAAGCGATCTCGTTGTCGACGATCGAGACGAACTCGCTGCCCTTGATGTCGACGCCATCGTCGGCGTTGCGAACGATGTAGTTGCCGAGACCATCCTCGCCGATGTCAACGTTCAAGCTCGTCACGATAGCGATGCCGTTTTCGTCCTCGCCCGTCGAGGGATTCGGGTCGCCGTTGTCGGCGACGTAGTTGCGGGTGATCAAGATTCCGTTGCCATTGACGACCTCGATGCCGTCGTCACCGTTGCCGAAGTCGATCGGGGCATCCTCGCCCACGAGATCGCGGCCGATGAAGTTGCCGTCGATCAGGATGTCGGAGAGATCGCCAAAGGTGGCCGCACGCGTGCCCTCAAGATGGATGCCGTCGATGGAGTTGCCGACGATCACGTTGCCGGTAATCTCGAGGCCAGAAACCACGTCTCCGGCCGTGTCGCCCGTGGCGAGCACACTGATGCCGCTGCCGCCGAGCGAGTCCTCGCCGTTCGCGACGATGTAGTTGCCGGCCGTCAGATAGGCGGGCGACCCGGTGACCGGCGTCGTCAGGGTGATCGTGGTCTCATCAGTCACCGCATCGTATGCAAGCGAGGCCACTGTGTACTCAAGCACAGACGTGGTCGAGATGTCGCCAAACGTGCTCTGGCTGGCCAGGAAAATGGCCTGGTCGGGGAGGATCGACCCGCGCGCATCGCCCGACACAGTCACCGTGCTGCCGGCGACGTTCAGGAGCTGCGCCACGCCGCCGATGAGCACGGGATTGGCGAGCGTCGACGAGTTCTCGACATAGATGCCGTTGTTGCCGTTCGCGGCGATCGTGTTCGATGACACGAGCGTGCCGTGCGAGCCGTTGACGATGTTGATGCCGTTGCCGGCGTCCTCCCCCAACCCGTTTTCGGCGATCAGGTTATCGATGATCCGGATATTTTCACTGCCATCGATCATCACTCCGCCGCGGAGCTCGGGCGGAAGGCGGTTGTTCTGGAGCAGGGTCAGGCCATTGGCAACGATTGTGTTTTGGAAGATCAAAACCGAATCTTCGCCATCGTCCACGGTGACGCCCTGCACGCGCACGCCATGCGAGGCGTTGAACTGGATCGTGTTTGCGACGATCTCGGTGCCGGCGTAGCTGTAGAAGCCGTCTTCACCGTCGATCGTGATCCCATCAAACGTGTTGCCCAGCGTGCCGAACGGACCGACGACGCCATCTTCGCCGATCGTGTTTTCGGTGATCAGGTATTCGCCGCCGCCCTCGAGGTGGATACCCGAGCCAAGGGCGACCTCGCCGATGCCGTTGGCAAAGATTTCGTTGTTCCTGATCTCCACGCCGGTGCTCGACCAGCCGTAGATGCCGTCTTCGCCATTAACACCGATGAGGTTGCCGGCCGTGCCACCGATGAGGAGCACATCCTCGCCGTCGAGGTTGCCGGCGACGTTGTCGATGTAGATGCCAAACTCGTCCTCGCCGATCTCGTTGTCGTCGATGACGGTGCCGGAGAGATCGGCCTCACCTTCGATGCCGCCGCCGAGGTAGATGCCGTAGGTGTTGTTCGTGAGCAGGAAGCCGCTGACCGTGGAATTCGTCGACTTGCCCTCGAACCAGATGCCGGCGCCGTCCTCGCCGAAGCCACTGATTACGCCACCGTTCGAGAGATCGACGTTGTTGACGCCGTCGCCGATCGTGAAGCCGTCCGTGAAGGAGTTGATCGACGTGCCGTCGAGATACGTCTTGCCCGTGACGGTGACCGACTTGGCCGAGTTGATCACGACGCCGAGCAGGGCCTCATCTTCGCCCAGGCCGCCGATGTCGCCCGCAAACGTGATCACGCCCGTGCCGGCGGCAAGCGTCAGCGTGCCGCTGTCTTCGCCGCCCAGGATGTCGTCGAGAAAGTCGATGTCGCCGGCGCCCGCGCCCGTGCTGATGTCGACATCCGTGCCGCCGATCACCGACATGCCGTTGCCGCCCGTCTTGCCCAGGCCGATGCTCGTCTTGTTGGTCGACAGGTAGAGCGGATCACCGAGGCTGGCATCGGCAAACTCGATCGTCGGCGAGTTGATCGCAATCCCGAAGGCGCCGAACGTCGAGGACGAGGTCACCTTGACGTCGTCGGTGATCCTGGTCGTCTCGACCTGCTGCGTGACACTCAGGCTGGCTGCAATCGCGCCGCCGTCACGAATCTCGAAGGTCTGGCCCGTGCCCGTGCCCTTCGAATCGGCCACGGAAATCGAATTGACCGTCGATGCCAAGACCTGATCGACGAGCTTCGTGTTGTCGTAGATTTCGTACTCGCTGGTGCCGGTGTTGTAGACCAGGCCGGCGATGTCGTTGTCTGCGGAGAGTTGGATTTCGAGTTCACCGGTGATCGAGTTGAAGTTTGTCGTGACAGCGAGCATCTTCCGGCTGTCGAGCGACTCACCGCCGGCGAGCGAGATGTTCGAGGAACCGCCGCGAGCCTTGAGCGAGCGGCTGCTCTGAGTGCGGCGGTACGTCGCCTTGCGGCTGGTCAATCCAAGGGTGCCCAGCCAAACAGAGATATCGCGACGCATCAGAGTGCTCCTGAAAACGAAAGAACCGGAAAGATGTGGATGATTCGTGGAGGCAGAAATTCCCCACCGGGGCAATCTGCAGTGGCTCGGAGTCTACGGGTGGGCAAGCGCGGGTGTCAATGAACGATCGAACCGCGGGTTTCAACCGGTCTTTGCGGCATGGACGCTCGTGATCGGCTATGGTCTTGAGGATGGTGGACAGGGCGATCACGTTCGTGGGACGGTTCACGGTCGTGCCGGGCTGTCTCCCCGGTATCGGTTGCCCAAGCCTGCACGCTTTCGTCTGGATTGCCGCCGACGCGAATCGGAATCAGGAGGGGATAGGACGCATTGATGCGGTGATCAGGGGGCTTCTGCCCGCTTCACCGCAGCCATCCCAGGCTGCGTGGTCGCCGCAGATTCCTGCCGCGCTGCTCGCTTGGAACCGCCTCGTTCAGGAGGCGGCTGGCTGGCCGACCTCGAACGACGGAGTGGCGGACGCGGACGGGGCATTGGAGCAGCCCGACCGGATCCGCCTCGCGGTGCCGTTTTTGGAGGGCTGCGCCGCCGAGGCAGCGCAGGCCCTGACATGGGTGATCGACGCCGCCAACGACGTGCTCTCGGGCGTGGGGGTCGCCGCCAGCCAAGCGCGGCTCGGCCCGCTGCTCGAGCGGCTGCGGCATGTTGGCCCTCAGGGGATGAACACGAGCCGATTTCTCGCGGCCGCCGTCCGCCGCGGCGTGCCGACCAGGCGGGTCATGGGCAACGTGTATCAGTTTGGGCAGGGAGCCGAGGCCCACTGGCTCGACAGTTCCTACACCGAACAGTCGGCCTGCATTGCCTCGTCGCTGGCCCGCAACAAGTTCGACGCCGCCGTCGTGCTGCGGCGGGCCGGCGTGCCCGTGCCCCGCCACGAAGCGGCCGCCACCCCGGCGGCGGCCGCCGCCGCAGCGGCCCGCATCGGCTTTCCGGTGGTCGTGAAGCCGATCGATCGCGACGGCGGCAAGGGCGTGGCGGTGGAACTGGACCGGGCCGACGCCGTGCAGGCCGCGGCGCAGGCGGCGCTGCGGCTCTCGAATACGGTGCTCGTGGAGCAGTTCATCCCCGGCAACGACTACCGCCTGCAGGTGCACCGCGGCGCGGTGATCTGGGCTTCGCACCGCGTGCCGGGGGGTGTGATCGGCGATGGCGTGCAGTCCGTCGCGGCCCTGCTCGCGGCCCTGAATGCCGAGCCGGCCCGCGGCGAGCCGGGCTCCTCGGCGCTGCTCAAGCGCATTCCGCTCGATGCCGAAGCCCGCGACCTGCTCGCGCTGCAGGGGCTCACTCCCGACACGGTTCCCGAGGCGGGTCGCTTCGTGCGGCTGCGCCGCGCGGCGAACGTGGCCAGCGGCGGCCGGGCCGTCGGCGTGCTCGACCGCGTGCATCCCGACAACCTCGCGCTCGCGGCCCGCGCCGCCGAGGCGCTGCGGCTCGATCTCGCGGGCGTCGATCTCTTGATCCCCGACATCGCGCGGTCGTGGCTCGAGGGCGGAGCGGCGGTGTGCGAGGTGAACGCCCAGCCGCAGCTCTGGCCGACGCTCCCCGACACCATCCTCGGCCGGCTCGTGCGCGGCGACGGACGGATTCCGATCGTCGTGGTGCTGGATGGGGCGGCTGGCGAGTCGTGGCGGGCGACCGTGGAGAGGCAGGCTGCGGCCTGCAGCCGCGCCGTGGGCTGGGCGGCGGGGACGGGGGCAACCCTGGCGGGCGAGACGATCGTGCCCGGCCCCGCGAGCCTGCTCGCGGCTGGCGAGGCGCTGCTCGTCGACCGCCGCACGCAGGCCCTCGTGGTCGCCGTCGACGACGAGCAGATTCTGCGCACCGGCCTGCCCTGCGACCGCTGCGACCTGCTCGTGCTCGGCGGCGGGCCGGCCGACGGGGCGGAGTGGCCGCGGTGGCAAAGACTCGCCCAGTTCCTCGCCCGGGCCTGCTCGGGCCGGATCGTGGCGGCGGCCGACGAGCCCCGCTGGCAGCCGCTCGCGGCCGCTTGTGCGGGGCGGCCCGTCGAGCCGCTTGCCCGCGAGCAAATCGAGCGGATCATGGTGAGCACGCTCCTGGTCGATCGCACCACGGCGCCGCTTCCAGGGTCGCCGCTTCCAAGGTCGATCTGATGCACGATTCGCAATCCGTCCTCTCGGCTCACCTCGGCCCCGCCGAGCTCGCCGCGTTCCTGTCGCCCTATCTCACCGAGGGCCGCCGGCAGGAGGCGTGGCGGATCGACGAGGTGACGATCGAGGGGGAGCGGCTCGAGGCCCGCGTGACGATGACGTCGACATATGTGTCGGGCACCGACTCCCGCGGCTTTCATCTCACCGCCTTCTCGGCGCTCGAGTTCGTGTCGCAACTGGTGATCATCTACGGTCACGTGTGGGCCGGGCTCGACAAGAAGACCCGCGAGGGCTGGCTCTTGGAGGCGTCGATCCGCACGGCCGAGGCGATCCGCGAGCGAGACGGGCTCCAGGTGACGGTGCTGACGAAGTCGATCCGCAAGGTGCGCGACAACCTGATCGGCACGTTCGAGTTCACCGTGGCCGACCGGCTCGGCGGCTCGTTCAGCGGCCGGCTGAAGGCGTTTCTCTCCTGAGGCTCACGCCCGGGGGCCGGGGCGGGCCGGAAGCCGCTCGAGGGCCCGGAAGAACGAGTCGCGCCGCCAGGCGGGCTCTGCGGCCTGAAGTTCGACGTGTGGAAATGCCTCCAGCAGCGTGGCCAGTGCGATCCGGGCCTCGAGCCGCGCGAGCCCCTTGCCCAGGCAGACGTGGGCGCCGCTGCCGAAGGCGAGATGCGGATTCGGGTCGCGGGTGATATCGAATCGCTCGGCGTCGGGGAAGACCGCGTCGTCGCGGTTGGCCGCGCCGATGATCACGCCGATCTGGTCGCCCGGCGCGAGGGCGTGGCCGCCGATCGCGGCCGGCTCGACGACCGTGCGAAACGTGGTGCGCTGCTCCGGGCTCTCGTAGCGCAGCACCTCCTCGATCGCCGTCGGTAGCAGTTCCGGTCGGCTGGCCACCAACTCGCGTTGGCCGCCGCTGCCGAGGATGAGCAGGAGCCCGCTCGCGATCAGGCTGATCGTCGTCTCGTGTCCGGCGAAGGCGAGGAGGCCGAGCATGGCCACGAGTTCGTCGTGCGTCATCGCCCCCTCGTTGCGAAACTCCACGAGCTGGCGGACGCGCGACTCCGGGGCGAGGTCGCCCGCCCGCGCGATGCGGTGCTCGAGATAGCCGAGAAACCGCCGCATGCCCTCGTCGCGGCCGACGCGATTGGCCTCTTCGCCCGCGAGCAGCGAGTCGAACCCGGCCGAGAACAAGAGCGAGCAGCTGCGGATCGTCGGCAGGTCGGCGTCGGGCAGCCCGAGGAACCGCGCGATCACGAACTGCGGCAGTGGCTCGGCGAAGTCGGCGACGAGGTCGCACGCGTGTCGGCCGGCGATCCGGCCGCAGAGTGCGATGGCACACTCGCGCACGACAGGCTCGAGGTCGTTCAATGCCGTGTCAGAAAACCAAGGCGCCACGAGCCGCCGCAGCCGGGCATGGTCGGCGCCGTCGCGCAGCAGCATCTGCGTATCGTAGGCGGTGCCACGGCCCGGAGGCCGCGTGCGGCCGATGTCCTTCGAGAAGTGGTCGACGTCGCGAAAAATCTCGAAGGCGTCGGCGTGGCGGCTGAAGAGCCACACGCCCGCCGAGCGAGACTCCGGCCTCGTGTGCGGCAGCCAGGCCGGACGGCCGGCTTCGCGGAGGGCCCGATAGGCCGGATACGGATCGCGGAAAAAAGCCTCGCGCCACGCGGGCGACGTGGGTTCGAAGCCGGGGATCGGGGCGGTGTCGGGCACGTTCACACCCCCGCCTCGATCGAGAGTGGCAGCGCGGCGAGCGTGCGCACGACCGAGTTCGTGTGCCAGCGGGGCTCGGCCGCGAGCGTGAACCGGGCGAGATGCGGCAGGAGCCGCCCGAACGCCGCCTGGGCCTCGACCCGCGCCAGCTGCGCGCCCAGGCACTGATGGAGCCCGGCGCCGAAGGCGAGGTGGGGATTCGGCGCGCGGGCTGCGTCGAACCGGTCGGGATCGGGGAAGCGGGCGGGATCGCGATTCGCCGCACCCAGGATCACCGCCACCTGCTCGCCCGGCTCGAAGCGGCGGCCGCCGACGGTGCAGGGCTCCGTGAAGGCCCGAAAGCTCGTCCGTTGAAACGGGCTCTCGTAGCGCAGCATCTCTTCGACCGCGGCCGGGATGAGCCCAGGATCGGCAGCCATGCGGGCGGCCTCGGCGGGAAACCGCAGCAGGATGAGGAGGCCATTACCCAGGAGGCTCACCGTGCTCTCGAATCCCGTGATCAGCAGGAACACGCACATCTTCTGCAACTCGATCGCGTCGAGCGTGCCGTCCTCATGATGCGCGACCGCGAGTGCCGACAACAGGTCGCCGGCCGGCGCCGCGCGGCGTTGCTCGAGCTGGTCGGAGAAGTAGACGGCGAGATCGTGGGCGGCCTTCTGCTGCGCGGCGTATACGGCCGCGGTCTTCTGAAGCGTGTCGGTGCCGCGCACGATCGTGGTCGTGAGCCGGCAGAGGTGGTCGGCGTCGGCCGGAGGCAGGCCGAGCAGCCGCGAGATCACGCGCATCGGCAGGGGCGCGGCGAAGTCGGCGACGAAGTCGCAGCCGCGGCGCCGCAGAAGCGGCGCGAGGAGGTCCTCCACGAAGCCGGTGATGGCGGGCATCAGGGCGTCGATGGCCCGCGGGGCGAAGAAATCGCGCACCACGCGCCGCAGCCGGGCGTGCTCGGGTGGATCGGCGTGGAGCATCGTGCCGTCGAGGAGGCCCGGGCGGCGGTGCTCAGCCGGCGCGACGCGGGCGGGATTTTTCGTGACGCCGCTCGTGGCCTTGAGGATCGCGAGCGCGTCGTCGTAACGGCTCACGAGCCAGACGGCAGGGATGCCCGTCTCGTCGGTCTTTTCCAGGAGCGCCGGCCCGTCGGCGGCGAGCAGCCGGCGGTAATACGGATAGGGATCCTCGACGAACCCTTCCGGCGGATCGAAACGGTGTAAAACCATAAGCATGATGTTGTACAACGAAGGCTATCTGGCCGGCGGCCGCGGATTCGGGCCGGTGTTTTTTCGGTCGTGGACGCCGCCGGCCCGTGCGGCCTCGGCCCTCTATCTCCACGGCGTGGGCGGCAACTCGGCCGACTGCCGGCGGCTCGCCGAGCGGCTCGTCGGGATCGGCTGCGGCACGATCGCCGTCGACATGCCGGGCAACGGCTTTTCGCCGGCGGGCTCGTTGCCTCGCGGCGAGCGATTGCTCGCTCAGATGCGGTTCATCCGTGGGCTGCTTCCCGATCCGCGGCGCGAAGGGGCGGCGATCATTTGCGACTCTGGCGGTGCGCTTCTCGGCCTCGCGCTGCTGCACGCGATGCGAAACGACCCGGCATGCGCCGCGATCCCGGTCGTGTTCTCGGAGGGAGTGTTCGGCCACGATGCGTCGACCCACCGATTCATCGAGTCGTGCCTCGGGTTTTACGGCCGCTCGTATCCGTCGCTCGAGGCCGCACTCGCCGGCTGGAACGGCTGCGAGCTCGGCAAGGTGGCGTTCGACAGCGATGCCGACCGGCACGACTTCGTGGCCGGCCTGCTCCATGCCGATGGTCGGGCGCTCGTTGCGAAGGGCGACGTCTCCAGGATGCGCGAGCTGGCCCGCTCGAAGGACTTCGAGATGCTGCCCGGAAAGCCCCCGCTGCCAAACCCAGCCCTGTTCCTGTGGTCGGAGGGCGGCAGACTGGCCGCCAAATATGCCGAGGACGCCCGGCGGGTGTTTCCGCGGTCGATCGTCCACATGGCCCGCGCTGCGGGGCATCCGTTGCCGATCGTGCGCGAGGCCGAATTGCAGGCCGTCGAATCGTTCCTGGCCAACCACGTGCGCATGCGGGCCGAGTGCTGACTGAGCTGACACCGCCATGTCGATGTTCGAGATGCTCAGGAAATCCGCCACGCTAAGGGGCATCCCCGTGCGGCCCGTGGCCGCCGGGTCGGGGATCTGGCGGTTCGGGCAGGGGGCGGCTTCGCGACATCTCTTCGCCGCGGCGACCGACCGCGATGGCCTCACCGGCACGATCCTCTCCCGCCACAAGGTGTGGGGGAACGAACTCGTGGCCGGCCTGGGGTTCCCGACCACCGTGCAGCGGGTGGTGCACAGCCGTGAGGAACTGGTGGCACAGGCCCGTGCGCTCGGCTTCCCGGTCGCCGTCAAGCCGCTCGCGGCCGGCATGGGGAGGGGCGTATTCGCCGACATCCGCACCGAGGCCGACCTGCTGCTGGCCCACGCCGGGGCGGCCGCGCTGTCGCCGAAGGGCATGGTCGTGGAGCGTCACGTCGCGGGCCTCGACCACCGGCTCACGGTCTGTGGCGGCCGGCTTGCCTGGGCGGTTATCCGGCACCGCGCGCTGGTCACGGGCGATGGTGTGCACGCCGTCCAGGAGTTGATCAACCTCGAGAACGCGCGCCGTTCAGCCGCGGATCACGCGGAACGCTTGAAGCCGATCACGATTGATGACGAACTCGTGATCCATCTTCGAAACCAGGCGCTCACGCTCGAGTCGCGGCCCGCGGCCGGCGCCCCGGTCTCTCTGCGGTCGGTCGCCAACGTGGCCCGCGGCGGCACTGTCGAGGACTGCACCGCCCGCGTGCATCCGGCCGTGCGCGAGATGGCCGAGGCGATCTCACGAGCCGCCCGGCTCGATGTGGCTGGCGTGGATTTCATCACGCCCGACATCACGCGGTCGTGGCGCGACGTGCCCTGCGCGGTGCTCGAGATCAATGCCACACCGGCGATCTTCACCGACCAGCAGGCGGCGGTCATGGTCGAGGCGCTGTTTCCGCCGGGCTCGGATGGCCGAATCCCGACGGTGCTGCTCGTGGATTCGGTTGCTGCGGCCCTCGGAATGGTGGCCGCTGCGCTCGCCGCCGCGGGCCACCGCGTGGGTTGCACCGATGCGGCCGAGACGCGGCTCGGCGATGCGGTGCGGTGCCGGCCCGGCATGGACCTCGCCGCCCGAGTGGAGGCGCTGGTCGCCGATCCGGGGTGCCAGGCCTTGGTCGTCGCGACGACTGCGGCCGAAATCGATCGCCAGGGGCTGCCGCTCGACCGTTTCGACGTGGCGGTCGCACCGGCTCGGCTGGCGCAGCATGGGGAGGCGATCATCGTGGGAACGTGCCGCGAGATCCTGCGGGGCGGGGTGCACGGAGCGATCGAAGCCGCGGCCATCTCGGCGGCACTGGGCCGCATGCTGCGACGGTACACTCTGCGTGGCTCGGCGCGCGTCGCGGACCAGTGACGGCGGCGGGCCACTCGGCACGGTACTCCTGCATGCCCCGCATCGGAATCATCGCCCAGCACTGGCTGCCAGCCTTCGGCGGTGCCGAGCGTCATACCCACGATCTCGCCGCGACGCTCCTCGACCAGGGCTTCGACGTGCGCGTGTTGTGCGGCACGGCGGCCGTGGAGGGACGCGACAACGGCCGGGTGCCGGCGACGCGGTGGCGTGCGCCGCCGCTCGTGCTGCAATCGCTCGACAAGGCTGACGCCGCCAAGCGAACGGATGCGGCTGCGACGCATGCGTTCATCGACGAGGCCTGCCGCTGGGCGGAGGCGAACGGCATCGAGATCGCCATCCTCGGCAATCCGCTGCAGCGGGTCAGCGCCCGCCCCCAGGCGCGGGAACTCGTCCTCGGGCTCAAGGCCCGCGGCATCCGGGTGGGGCTGATGCATTTCGACACGCCGCTGTGGATCGGCACGGCTGTCGTGCGGGCGTACCAGGCCGGCCGCGATTGGGACGCCGCCGCCCGGATCGTGATGGACAACGTGGCGCGGATGTTTCGGCAGACCAACCGCACGCAACTCGCCTTCCTGCTCGGCAGCCCGCTGTTTTTCGCGCCCGACTTCGTGATCACCTGCTCGGCGTGGGTCGCACGGCTGGTCGATCCGCTCGGTGAGACGCCGGTGGTTGTGTTCCATCCGCCGCTCGATGCAGGGCACTGGTCGACCAGCGACCCGCTGGCCGAGCCGCTCGCGCGGCACGACGTGCTGATGGTGAACCCGCAGGGCCGCAAGGGTCCGGGGCACATGGCTGCGTTGATCGCCGAGGCCGAGCCGACATGGACGTTTCGGGTGCTGGAGGGAGGCTGGGGGGGCGGGTTGCCGAAATTTCAGGCCGCGGTGGCCGGGACCGCGGCGGTGCGCGAAGGCCGCGTCGAGTTCCTCGACTACGTGCCCGACATGCGCGCGGCCTACCGTGCGGCAGGGCTCGTGTTTTTTCCGAGCCTCGCCGAAGGCTACGGGCTGACGGCGGTCGAACCCATGCTCTGCGGCACGCCCGTCGTCGCCAGCAGTCTGCCGGCCGTTTGCGAGGCCGTCGGCGATGCCGCCCGGCTCGTCTGCCCGTACACGGCGCCGGCCCGAGACTGGCAGGCCGCGGTCGGCGAGGTGCTCGCGGATCCGGAGCCGTGGCGGGCCCGTGGATTCGTCCGAGCCCGCCAGCTGGAAGAACGCCGCATCGCTGAGAAGAGCGGTCTCGCCGACGTGATGAGGAGCCTGGCATGAGCGGGCGGGAAGCTGCGTTTGAACGAGGCGGCATCGACGGCGTGATCCGTGCACAGGCCAGAGCGACGCCCCACGCGCCGGCGGTCGTGACGGAACGATCGTCCCTCACCTACGCCGCGCTCGTCGCGGCGGTCGATCGGCTCGACGCGCTCACCGCCCAGGTGCCGGCTGTGCGGCAGGCCGGCTGCATCGGGCTGTCGTTTATGAACCCGGTGACGCATCTCGTGGCGACGCTCTTTCTCCTGCGGCTCGGCAAGACGCAGATCACGGTGCCGCCGCAGGTGCCCGCGCAGTGGATCGAAGTGCTGGCCGCCTCGGGCTCGCAGTGCATCCTCTGCGATCACCGGAATCCACTGCCGATCGACGTGCCGCGGGCCGTGATCGACCCGCAGGCGCTGTATCGCGCCCCGACCTGGCCGCTCGCCGATGTGCGTGAGGTCGATGCGGCGGCGCCAGCCTTGCTCGTGCCCGGGTCGGGCACCACCGGTCGGTCGCGGCTCATCGAATATTCACATGGCGGGCTGCTGGCATGCATCCGGCGCGACCAGCGGTTTCGTCCGATCGGGCCGGGCTCGCGGCATCTGTCGGTGACCAACATCGGCTTTTACACGGCCAAGCGGCGGGCCCTCGGCTGCCTCGTGGCCGGCGGCACGATCGTGCTCCGCGAGCAGCCGATCAACACGATCGACCTCTGCGATCGCGCGGCCGTCGATCACCTCTCGGTTGTCGTCATGCAGGCCGAGGACATGGTGGCGAGCCTGCCGCCGGAGCCCGCGGTGCCCAGGCTTCCTCGGCTCGCCTCGCTCGTGGTGGGCAGCGCGCCTGTGAGCGAGGCGTTGCGCCGCGCCCTCGCCGCCCGGATCACGCCCCACGTGTGGGTGACCTACGGCAGCAACGAGTTCGGCGAGGCGACCTGCGCGCCCCCCGAGGTCTGGGCGCGGCATCCGGGGAGCGTCGGTCGGCCGCTCGAGGGCGTGGAGGCGGGCATCGTCGACGCCGCCGGCGCGCCGCTGCCCGCGGGCCAGACCGGTCGGGTGCGGCTCCGCGGCGCGGGTCTGTTCACCCGCTACGTGGGCGACCCGGCCGCCACCGCGGCGGCGGTCGTCGATGGCTGGTATCTGCCCGGCGACCTCGGCACGCTCACGCCCGACGGCGTGCTCCTCTTTCAGGGTCGGGCCGACGACCTCATGATCTTCGACGGGATCAATATCTACCCGCGCGAGATCGAGGTGGTGCTCGAAGCGCATCCGGCGGTGCGTGAGGCGGCGGCATTTCCGGTGGCCTCGCAGCGGCACACGCAGATTCCGGTGGCGGCGGTCGTCGTCTCGGCGGCCGTGAGCGAGGCCGATCTCGTCGCCTGGTGCCGCGAGCAGATGGGCGCGCGGGCTCCGCATGCGATCGCCATCCGCTCCAGCTTGCCGCGCAACGAAGCCGGCAAGGTGCTCAAGCGTGAGCTGGCCGCCGGGTTTGCGGGCACGGTTCAGTAGCGCGGGATCAGGAGGCCGCCGTCGAGGTGGAGCACCTCACCGGTGGCGAAGGGCATCGCGCCGCTCGCCAGGCTGGCCACCGGGCCGGCCACGTCGGCCGGCTCGCCCCAGCGGTTGATCGGGCTGAAGCCGGCCGCCAGGAGTTTGTCGTAGCGGGCCTCCGCGACGAGGCTCATCGAGGTGCGGATCAGGCCCGGGCGGATCTCGTAGACATTGATGCCGCTGCCGGCGAGCCGCACCGCGAACAGCTTCGTGAGCATCGAGAGGCCCGCCTTCGCGATGCAGTATTCACCGCGCTCGGTGGCCGTCGCCTCGGCGTTCGAGGAGGAGATCGTGATGATCGAGCGGAAATGCCGCCCGGGCTCGGCCACCATCCGCCGCGCCACCTGCTGCGTCAGGAAAAATGTGCCCCGCAGGTTGACGGTGATCTGCTCGTCGAAGCTGTCGGGGGCCACGTCGAGCAGGTCGCCACGGCGCTTGACCGAGATGCCCGCGTTGTTGACGAGGCAGTCGATCCCGCCGAACCGGCCCCACAGATCGCCGAGGACGCGCTCGAAGGCGTCGATGCGGCTGATGTCGAACGGGTAGGCCGCGACAGCCGCCCCGGTGTCGGCGACGAGCCGTTGGGTATGCTGGAGCTCGTCCGAATCGTGCCGGCCGTTGATGAGCAGGTTGAAGCCCTGCCGGGCCAGGTGGATCGCGATCTCGCGGCCGATGCCGCGGCTCGATCCGGTCACGAGTGCCGTCGGTTTTGCCACC
>Ga0315902_10004535_pt1 | contig 20008 bp, 17 predicted proteins | sample LakEriMetagenome_9_FD_203523 | JGI IMG/M metagenome (GOLD analysis project Ga0315902, IMG submission 203523) | Freshwater fungal communities from buoy surface, Lake Erie, Ohio, United States - Buoy 12 MA117 | ecosystem: Environmental > Aquatic > Freshwater > Lake > Lake biofilm | place: USA... | reverse complement strand
ATTGAGCATCGACGATGTCGTCGCCTGCTGTACCGAGGATGCTATCGAAAAGCCCGCGATCGCTGCGTTCGCCAGCACGTAGAACGCGAGCGCGGCGCACATGCCGAAGATCAAACGCACCACGATCTCCGCCATCGTCACCGGCTCGGCGCGGTTGAGATAGGCCGGGAAGAGATAGAGCAACGAGCCCAAGGCGCCCATCAGCAGCACCAGCACCGTGGAGAGCAGCGCTGGGTGCCCCTGCGCCAGGAACGCGCTCACACCCAACGGACTCATCGCCGCCAGCGCATGCGCTTCACCGCGCACGCGGGTGAAATGCTCATAATCCGGCACCACCGTCTGCTGCAGCGCGAACACGCGGCGATTCGCTTCCGCCACTTGCCCCGACACCAGGCGCTGACGCGCCACCAATTGCGCGCGCTCGGCGCTGCGATCGTCCAAATTCTCTTCCTGGCTCGCAAGCTGTTGCACTTGCGATTGCAGCTGCGCCACGCCCTGTTGATCCCCCGGCGGCAAGCCCGGCCGCGAGGCCAGCGCATTGATCCGTTGCGACAAGCCCTGTGCGCTCATGTCCGCCGCTGCGCTCTCCGCCGTCGCGACACTCGCGCGCGTTTCCAGTTCAGCAATCGCGCCCACCATCGCCGCACGCGCATCATTGGCGTTCGCTTCCGCCGTTTGCGTCTGCGCGTCGAGCGTGGCGATTTGCTGTTCGACTTGCAGCTGTTCGCCGCGCGGCCCCGCCGATTCAGCCTCGATCTGCTGCACCTGGCGATCAACCTCTTCGAGTTGCGCAAATGAGATCAAGCCGTTGGTCGACGGAGAAATCTGCGCCACGCCAAATTGGAAATCGCGCGAACTGAACACCAGCGCGCTCATCGTCAGCACGCCCGTCATCGCCACCGCAAGCACCACGCCCACGCCGAACTTGTACAAAGTCATGGTCGACCACCCCTCCGCTTGTCCCGCGCGCGCCATCCCCTGGCTCGCACCGCTGCAGGCGCCTTTATTAGCGCAGTCTGGCGAAACCCGGTTGGGGTTTTTTAACCATAAATCGAAACAGGCGGCCGCCTTACCAGATCGTAATCACTATCCAGTGAATATTTTTCGCTTCCTTCAATTTTCTCTTGTCAGTCTCCACGCGACCCGGCATTGTGCCCCTGCGCTCCTCCCCAGAAGCGCGATCACCAGGGGTAATCGCTTATGAACATCATCAAATCTATCGTCGTGGCGGCGCTCGCCTCGACTGCGCTCGTTGGCGCGGCCTACGCCCGCGACGCCAGCGTTTTCACCGTGAAGCTCGACGCACCGGTCGCCGAGCGCACGCAATACATCACCCAAAACACGATCTGGACCTGCGAAGGCGACACCTGCCGCGCCCGCGCGCAGCACGCCGCCAGTGTTCGCGCCTGCCGCCAATTCGTGCGTGAAGCCAGCGCCCGCGTCGTCGCCTACGGCCCGGAAGGCGGCGAACTCTCCGCTGACGAACTCGCACGCTGCAACGGCGACGCTGCACCCAGCACGCAACAAGCCGCGAATTAATCGCCCTCAGCCCGGGCAAAACGGAAAGCCGCCGGTGAAAGCCGGCGGTTTTTCTATAAATTGAGCCGCCCGCGCAGGCCTTCGCGCCACGGATGCGCCCCGCACGGCTGCAACGAAAGCGCCGTGACCGCGGGGTCATCGACAATCCGCGTCCGCGCAGCGCCCGTGCGCCCATCAACGAGATTGTGCATTTCCGGCGCGATGCGCCCGTCATTGGTGCGCATCAGCACGACGACGCCATGCGCGCCGACGGTACGCGTCCCACCCGCCACACGTGGCAGATCGTAGGTGATGCGAATACGGAAATTGTCGCCGGACCGCTCGACCTCATAGCGCGGGTTGTCGAACAGCGTCTCTGTTTGCCGCTCATACGCCACTTCAATCGCATCGGCGCCGAAACGTACGCCAACGCCCGCCTCGCACGCGGCCGGTCCCGCGCTCCAAAGACCCGACAATTCGGCAGGCGGTTCCGAGCCGGCGCAACCGGCGGCCGCAAGGGCCAGGCCAAGAGCGGCAAGATGCGGAGCGGCGCGCATAAGGTAATGGCAGTACGCTGGTATGGTTGATGACGTCTGAACGTCGCAAGCACCTAGCCAAAATCCTGCCGGCGCCCCATGTGACGCTGCATATCAGCGAAATGACCAGCACCGCCCTCCCCACCGATGCCAACGCACGCGCGGCTTCGGACCTCTTGGACGACCTCGTTCAAGCGTTTCCGGGCGAGAGCGTCAGCGTCGGCGAATTGCTCGACCGCCTCGATTCGCGGGCGCATGGCGTGCTGCTCTTGGTGCTGGCGTTGCCGATGTGCATCCCGAACATCCCCGGCATCTCCACTATCTTCGGCTTTCTGATGCTGGCGCCGGCGCTGCAATTGGTGCTCGGCTCGCACCGGCTTTGGATTCCCCGCGGCATGCGCGAGATGCGCGTCGATTGCGGCGCCCTGCGCAACACCTTGCGTGTTGCAACCCCGCCGCTGAAGCGCATCGAATACCTGATCAAGCCGCGCTGGCAGGTGCTGACACGCTTCCCCGCGACCATCCTCATCGGTCTGCAGACGCTCTTGATGGCGCTGATCCTGATCTTGCCGATCCCGTTCGCGAATTGGCCGCCCGGCATGACCGTGGCGATGACAGCGCTTGCGCTGCTGCAGCGCGACGGCGTGCTCATGCTGCTGACGATCCCGGCCGCACTCGCGTCGGTGCTCTCCGTCTATGTCGGCGCCCGCGTCAGCGTCGCCGTCCTGAGCAACGGCCTCGAATGGGTCCAGGCGCTGTTCAACTAGCCCTTCACCGAACTCGGACCGCCGACTTCCAGCCGGCAAAACATCGCGCACATACCCCGAAACTTACCTCATTGCGGGGCTTCGCTGCGCGAAGAGCCCGGGACCCAGATGTCGCAAGATCGTCGTTTGCCCCTGGGTCCCGCATCACGCTCGGCGTGTCCGGGATAACGAGCGAACTAAATTAGCAAGACCGTCGCACTAGCCAGCCCAATTGCTCGCCCGAACGCGAGACGGCTGCTTCCGACGTCCGGCAATTTTGCGCCGCCGGTTGGCCGCCGCCGCGTACAAATTCCGGGTCGCCCTCGCCGGGCCTGCGGTCGAGATCGGAGAGCGGTTCGAACACGAACACCTCCGCGCCCGCGCTGTTGGAAATGCATTCGTGGCGCGAGCCATTGGCTTCGCGGATGCGCACGCTCACTTCGCCTTCGCCCAAAGTCGTCGCGAAGGTCACCCGCGCCGGCCGCGATTGTGCGCGCGCCAGGCACGCATCGATCGCCGGGATCAATTCCGGCAACACAGACGCCCACGTCGGCCGCTCGCCTTCGGTAATGCCGCGCCGCGCGCAGCCCGTATACGCCACGCCTTCAAACAGAACATGCGCCGTGTACGGCAACTCGCCGCCGCTCGACGTACAGGCCTGGTTCATGATCGTGATCGTCACCGCGCCCGCGACCACACGCATGCCGCGCTCGCGATATTCGCGCGCGCCCGGAATGCCGCCGTCTTCGCCCAAGCCTGGTCGCGAGAATTGCGCATAGTCCGGCAGCAGCCTGAGCTCCCAGGCGCCTTCGGACGAGCCTTCGCCGGTGTCGAGCGCGCCGATGCCGCCCGAGGCCTGAAACTCACCTTCAAACAAAGCCCGCTGTTGTGCGTTGGCCGGGCCGCCCAAAGCAGCCAATTGCTCGGCCGCGATCTCAGCCTCACGCTCGGCGTTGGTCGGCGTCGTCGGGCCGTCCTCGGTCGCCTGCTGTTCGCGCTGGCAGCCCGCAATCGTCACCGCCCCCAGCGCAAGCGCCGAGGCCAAGCACAGTCCGCGCACAAAGGCCCGCATGGGCGTCCCCCACTTGGCCGGCGCCCCCCCAAGGGAGCCAGAGCCGCCGAGAACCTGTACCATAAAACAATGCAGCGTGATTCCGGCGCCCCACTTTATGAGTTTTTCGCGGGTGGCGGTCTGGCGCGCCTGGGGTTGGAACCGGATTTCACCTGCGTTTTCGCCAACGACTTCGATCCCGCCAAAGCCAACGCCTACCGCACCGCCTGGGGCGAGGCCGATATGCGCCAGGGTGACATCTGGAGTCTGGCCAGCACCGACCTGCCCGGCCAAGCCGCCCTCGCTTGGGCCAGCTTCCCCTGCCAGGACCTCTCCCTCGCCGGGGCCCGGCGCGGCTTGGCCGCCCCGCGCTCGGGCGCGTTCTGGGGTTTCCATCGCCTCATCGAAAAGCTCGCGCATGAGAAGCGCGCGCCCGACGTGCTCGCGCTCGAAAACGTCTCCGGCTTGCTCAGCTCACACGGCGGCGCTGATTTCACCGCGCTCGTCCACGCGCTCGACGGCCTCGGCTATCGCGTCGGCGCACTGGAGATCGACGCTTCGCTCTTCACGCCGCAATCGCGCCCGCGCCTTTTCATCATCGCCGCGCGCAACGCGGCGTCGCATCTCATCTCCTCCGGCCCAATCGAACCCTTCCACTCGATGGCGCTCCGCAATGTCGTCGCCCGCATGCCGGACAACCTCCGCAAACATTTCGTCTGGTGGCGCCTCGACACGCCGCCCAAGCGCAACACGCGCCTAGCCGATGTTCTCGAAGACGAGGGCGTCGCTTGGAACAGCGAAGAGCAAACCGCGAAACTGCTCGCGCAGATGAGCCCGCTGCAACGCGCGCGCGTCGATGCGTTGCGCGAAAGCGGCCGGCGCGAACTCGGCGCCGTCTTCCGTCGCATCCGCATCGAGCACGGCGAACGCGTCCAACGCGCCGAAGCCCGCTTCGACGGCATCGCCGGCTGCCTGCGCACGCCAACAGGCGGCTCGAGCCGACAATTGCTTTTGTTTATCGAAGGCGACGCGATCCGCTCACGCCTCATTACACCGCGCGAAGCCGCGCGTTTGATGGGCGTTCCGGACGAATACCCATTGCCCGCAAGCCAAACCGCCGCTTTGCATCTGATCGGCGACGCCGTCTGCGTGCCGGTCGTGCGCTGGCTCTCGCAACATCTTCTCGGTCCGCTCGTCGGCGCAGCGGCGGCGCGCAAGAGCGCCTAATGACGCGGACGCACGACGTCTTCGACACAACCAAACGCTCCGCCATCATGCGCGCGGTGAAATCAACCGGCACCGCGCCCGAACTCACGGTTCGCGCCGCCGTGCGCGCGCTCGGCTATGGCCGCCGCTATCGGCTCAACGGCGCAGCGCTTCCGGGCAAACCCGATCTCGTCTTCGGCGCCATGCGCAAAGCCATCTTCGTGCATGGCTGCTTCTGGCACGGCCACGATTGCAGACGCGGCGCGCGCCAACCGAAAGACAATGCCGCCTATTGGCAAAACAAGATCGCGCGTAATCGCGCGCGCGACACCGCCGCGCTCGCCTCACTCAAGGCGCAAGGCTGGGCGACACTTTCGTTGTGGGAGTGCGAGACGTGCCAAACCGCGCTGCTGTCACGCAAGCTCGATGCTTTTCTCGCAACGTAGAATGGTTCTCCTCTCCCGCTGGCGTGGCCGAAACGCGCGCGGGAGAGGAGATTGGGGCGTTGAGGTCGCGGCAGGACGCTTGCCCCCGCCCCAATACGATGCGCTCGACTTCCAAGAGGTCCGCTAAGGACCCCGCGCCGAGCATCAAGACCACCGCCATGCGTGCGCCCTCAAACTTTTCCAGCGCCGGACGCACCGGCGGGGCTTGAGCAAACGGGCGATTGTCAGCATGGCCGCACCCTTATTGCAAATCATTCTTAATAACAATGCATGAGACCAGAACGCCCGTCAAGCACCACCCGGAGCGCCGGCGCCCTCGCCAGCAATTAACAATCGAAGAGAAAAACAATGCCGCGAAGCGCCAGCGCTCCAGGCCTGGGCTGCGGCGGTGGCGCGGCGGCTGACCACCGGCGCGTCAAAGATGAAGCTTGGGGTTAGCGGCGTGTTGACTTTCACAATTGCGCCGCACGCCTCAGGCGCGAAAATCACAATAGCCTTCGCGTAGCGGGAGATCCCGGTTTAGGGCTCGACCAGATCGCCCCGCTGGTAGATACGGTGCTGACGGAACAATTCGGGCGTCTCGTACGCTTAAGTTCGTCCGGATCGGCCGATTAGACGCATCTGTTCAGGGTGCGCTCAGGCAGGCGTCGTCATTTTCCGCGTCGGGATAGGGCTCGATTTTATTCGCCCCTTTTGAACTGGAGGGATTTCAATGATCCGCAAATTCGCAGCCATGGCTGCCGCAGTCATGCTTATGGTGGGTTGCACCAACGTCGACCCGGTCACCGGTGAGCGCACACGTAACAACACTGGAACGGGCGCCATTATCGGCGCCATCGCTGGCGCCGCCGCTGGCACGCTGGCGGGCGGCGACGACCGTCGCAACGCCATGATCGGCGCAGGCATCGGCGCGCTCGCCGGCGCAGGCATTGGCCATTACATGGACCGCACCTATCAAAACTTGCGCGAGCGTCTTGCCGGCACCGGCGTTGGCGTGACGCGCGTGTCGCAAAGCCAAATCATGTTGAACTTCCCGTCCGACCTCACGTTCGATTACGACCGTGACGGCGTGAAGAGCCAGTTTGTCCCGACGCTGCAGCAAGTCGGCAGCGTGCTGCGCGACTACAATCAAACCACCGTCGATGTGTACGGCCACGCCGACTCAACGGGTGCGGACGCTTACAACCAGGACCTCTCTGAGCGCCGCGCGATGAACGTCGCTTCGGTGCTCATGCAGGGCGGCGTCATCCGTCAGCGTCTGATCGCCCAAGGCTACGGCGAGACCCGCCCGATCGCCGACAACAGCACGGACTCGGGCCGCGCCCGCAACCGTCGCGTTGAAGTCTATATCAGCGCGTTCCAAGGCTAACGCGTTGCCGCACTAAGCAAGAGACGCCGTCGCGCCCCAAAGCGCGGCGGCGTTTTTTATTGAAAATCTGGAGAACGCGATGCGCGCCGCTTTGATTGGTTTTGCCCTGCTCGTCAGCGCTTGCACGCAAGCCGCGGAAGATGCACCGCCCACCGAGACGCCAACCGCCGAGACAGCCGAAGTGAACCCGGTGCAGGAAGCGCTGGCGCAAGTGCCGCCTGCTGAGGGCGCGCGTGCAGCTGGCGTCGATTTTCGTGGTGTCGGCCAAGAGCCCGGCTGGATCGTCGACATCTATCAGCGCGATCGCATTCGCCTGCTGCTCGACTACGGCGAGACGCTGATCGATTTCCCGCTGCCGGCGCCAACCTATCCGGTCGAAGGCTCAACGCATTACGCGACGCAAGCCAACGGCCGCGCGCTCAGCGTCACCATTCGCCGCTTTCCCTGTCAGGACGTGATGAGCGGCGAGAATTATCCATCGACCGTCGAAATCGTCATCGACGAGCGCAGGCTCAACGGCTGCGGGCGGAGCGTGTAAGAAAAAGGCCCGCCGGCAAAACCGACGGGCCTTTTTGCTTTAGCCGCGTTGTTGGGGCTTGCGCTGCTGCTTGCGATATTTCGGCGGCGCGCCGTCATTCGACCACACGCCATTGCCCTTGCGGTCGCGACGATCACCTCGATCGCGCGGCTGCTGATCATCGCGCGCCTTGGCCGGCGCGTGGCCTTGCTTGGCGTGCGCGTGGCCATGCGCTTCAGACGCATGATGCTTCTTGGGGCCAGCGCCTGGGCGACGCGGCTGGTGCGGGCGACCCTGGCCTTGCTTTTGACCTTGCGGACGCGGGCGCGGCGTACGCTCGTCAGCCTTCGGCGTCGGCAGCGACAGCGCATGCTTCATCACCGGCACATCTTGCTTGGTGAGGCGCTGGATGTCCTTCAGATACGCCCGTTCGTCCGGCGCGCAGAACGAGACGGCCATGCCAGTTTGGCCAGCGCGCGCGGTGCGGCCGATCCGGTGGACATATTGCTCTGGCACGTTCGGCAGGTCGAAATTGATCACGTGGGTCACTTCGTCCACGTCGATGCCGCGCGCGGCGATCTCGGTGGCGACCAGCACGCGCGCCTTGCCCTTCTTGAAGGCTTCCAGCGCACGCTCGCGTTGACCCTGGCTCTTGTTGCCGTGGATCGCTTCGGCGGCGAAACCCGCGTCCTGCAACTTGCGCATGACGCGATCGGCGCCGTGCTTGGTGCGCGCGAACACGAGCGCGCGGCTGATGCCCTGATCGGCCAGCATTGCGTGCAGCAGATCTTGCTTACGCGAGTGATCGACGTGGACCACAGCCTGCTCAACCCGCTCGGCCGTTGACGACACCGGCGTCACTGCAATGCGCTCAACATCGCCGTTGAGGAATTGGCCGGCCAGTTCCGCGATCGGATCCGGCATGGTGGCCGAGAAGAACAGCGTCTGACGCTTCTTCGGCACGAGAGTCGCGATGCGGCGCAGATCGTGGATGAAGCCCATGTCGAGCATGTGATCGGCTTCGTCGAGCACCAGGATCTCCACTTGATCCAGGCGCAGCGAGCGCTGCGAGATATGGTCGAGCAAACGGCCGGGCGTTGCGACGAGCACGTCAACGCCGCGATAGATCGCTTGCTTTTGCTTGTGCATCGAGGCGCCGCCGAACACGACAGCGGTGGAGAGGCCAAGGAAGCGGCCATAGGCGCGGAAACTGTCGCCGATCTGGCTGGCGAGCTCGCGTGTCGGCGCAAGCACCAGCGTGCGACACGCCTTTTCACCGGCGTGGCGGCGATCAGCGTGCAGGCGATGCAGGATCGGCAGCGCGAAGGCCGCGGTCTTGCCGGTGCCGGTTTGCGCCAGACCAATGAGGTCGCGCCCGTTCATCACGATCGGGATGGCTTGGGTCTGGATGGGGGTCGGAATGGCATAGCCCTCTGCGGCGAGCGCCTTAAGAATGGGCGCCGCGAGGCCTAAGTCTTGAAATTGAGTCACGTGTGTACTTTCCGCCCAACGCGTCATCGCGCGGGCTTTTCAAAGTCTGGAACGAAGCGACGGCGAAGAAGGGCGGCGAGCTAAGCTCAAAGCCGAACGTCGATGGTGGCGTTCCTAAAGGGACCGCGTTCGCGCTGGGCACATTTGGCCCGCGAACGGTCGCTGAGGCTGCGTATCCAGGAAAAGCGTTGCGAAGTCAATAATACGGGCGGCCTAGGCGCGTCTGTAACCATAATCGCGAACTTTTGGGGCGCCGTTGCCCCGCGCCCTTGTCTCGCCCAATCACGCGGTTACAGGACCGTCATGGGGATCAGACTTTTTACGCGCGCGGCGCTCGTCGCGCTCACGCTTGGACTTTCCGCCTGCGCAACCGCCGCTGCGCCGAGCGTGCCCATCACACCGCCCCCTGTCGACCAGCCGCCGCTGGTCACGCAGACCTTTCCGCCGGGCAGCCTCTATGTCGCGATGGGGTCTTCATTTGCGTCGGGGCCTGGCGTCACGCACGCGGCCGAAGGTTCGCCGCAGCGCTGCGGGCGCTCGAACGATAATTACGCGCACCAGCTTTCGCGCATGCGCCAGATGTTGCTCGTCGACGTCACCTGCGGCGGCGCGACGACGCGATTTCTCTTAGGCCCGTGGGAAGAATTGCCGGCGCAGCTCGCAGCGGTTAGCGCCGACACGCGGCTCGTCACCATCACCATCGGCGGCAATGATCTGGGCTATATGAGCGGCCTCTTCCGCGCTTCCTGCGCGCAGTCGCCGTGCCCCACGATCGCGGCGCCCAGCGAGCAGGCCTACACGGACCTCGCCGCGCGCATGGATCAGGTCGTCGCCACGATCCGCGCCCGCGCGCCGCAAGCGCGTATCGTGTTTGTCGATTACCCACACGTGCTGCCGATGCAAGGCGCATGCGCGGCGACGCCGATGACTGACGCGGACGCGAACGCCGCGCGCGAAATCGCCCGTCGTTTGATCGCAATCACAGCCGAAGCAGCGGCGCGCAACAACACGGACCTGCTGCAAGCGTCGCGTCTGTCGGAAAATCACGACGCCTGCGCAACCGAGGCCTGGATGAACGGTTCAACCAATCCCAATCCGCTCGATGGCGTCGCCTATCATTTGAAGCTCGCCGGCATGACTGCGATCGCCGATGCGCTACACGCGATGCTGCCGCGCTAAAGCCCGTATTTCTTCTTCTCAGACTTGTTCAGCATGCGCTTCGCGATCGCACGGGCGCCGCAGCGCGCGTAGAGAACTTCCGGCACGCGTGTCGACAATCCCGCCGCGAGCACGACGTCGGGTTGACTGCCGTCACCCAGGCGCCCGAGCTTCACTTCCCACCAAATATCGTCTTTCAGCTTGTGCAATTGTGTCTTGCCGTCGATCTCGCGCATGCGCGTGAAGCGATCCTTCGCTTCCGCTTCCAGCTTCTCGCGATGGCGTTTGGTCCAGCCGCGATAATTCGGGTTCTCGCGCAGCAGGCCGGTGCGCGGATGCACGTAGAAACGACGGTGATCATCCGCCAGCGGACGCTCCCCGCCCCAACGCGGCGTCGCCATGACCACGCCGTCGCGCGTGCGGGTTTTGATGGCGACGAAATCCTCGATGTGGTCACGCACGTGCTGCTGCACGGTGGACGAAGCTTTGAGGTTCTCGCTGATCTCGGAATAGACCTTGTCCCAAGGTCGCTCGACCTGGCTTTGCAGATAGCGCTTAAGCGGATTGAGGTTTTCGTTGAGCCGCTTGGTCTTTTGCGGCTTGTCGCGCTTCGGCGCCCGCCCGCCGCGGCCCGCGCGCAAAGGCTCGCCATCGTCATCTTCGACAACGCGCGTGCGACCCGAGCGCAACCCAGCGGCGGCACGGCCCATGCGGGGCCGTTCGACGATGACCTTGGACATATCCTTACGCATAACGCCACGAGCTAAGCGCGACCGCGTGGCGCGAGCAAGGCGCACAAACGTATGCTCCCCCGCTTACGGGGGAGCTGTCAGCGCGCGAAAGCGCGATGACTGAGGGGGCCCGCGCCCCCCTACGTCTCGCGCTTCGCGCGATCCACTTCCCCCGCAAGCGGGGGAAGATTTTAAGCCGCCTGCTTGGCGCCGAAGCGCTCGTAGAACGTCTCACCCTTCGCCGCCATGTCGCGCAGGAGCTTGTTCGGGCGGAAGCGCTCGCCGTACGTGTCGGCCAGACGATCGGCTTCTTCCACGAACTTCTTGGCGCCCCAAAAGAGGTCGATATAGCTGACGCAGCCCCCGGTGTAGGGCGCAAAGCCCCAGGCCAGGATCGAGCCGACGTCGGCGTCGCGCGGATCGGTGATCACGCCTTCTTCAAAGCAACGCGCCACTTCGATGCACTGGCGGAAGAGGAAGCGCTTGGTCAGCTCTTCCTTCAAAGCCGGCGGGCATTCCTTCACCTTAACTTCGATCTTTTGCGACAGATCAGGCCAGATGCGCGTCGGCTTGCCGTCTTCGCCATATTCGTAGAAGCCCTTGCCGCCCTTGCGGCCGACGCGGCCCTTGTCTTCGACCAACCACGCCAGCAGCGCGCCGCGCGGATCCTTCGAATGATCCTGCTGCATCGCTTCGGCCATTTGGCGGCCGATCTTCAACGCCGTGTCGAGGCCCACAGAATCCGACACTTCCAGCGCGCCCATCGGCATACCGGCTTGACGGCCGACATTTTCGATGACCGCGGGCGCAATGCCTTCGCTCAGCATCTCGATGCCTTCGGTCGTGTAGGTGCCAAAGCAGCGCGAGGTGTAGAAGCCGCGGAAATCGCTCACGACGATCGGCGTCTTCTTGATCTTCAGGACGTAATCAATCGCTTTGGCCAGCGTCTCTTGCGTCGTCTTCGCGCCCATGATGATCTCGACAAGACCCATGCGCTCGACTGGCGAGAAGAAGTGGATGCCGATGAAATTCGCCGGGCGCGCCGAAGCTTCGGCCAAACCGGTGATCGGCAGCGTTGAGGTGTTCGAGCCGAACACGGCAGTCGCCGCCAATTGCGCTTCGGCCTTCTTCGTCACTTCCGCTTTAAGAGCGGGGTTTTCGAACACAGCTTCGACAACCAGGTCTGCGTTCTTAATCGCGGCGTAATCAGTCGTCGGCTTAATGCGCGCGAGGATTTCCTCGCCCTTTTCCTTGGTGATCTTGCCGCGCGACACGTCCTTATCGACGATGCGCTTGGAATAATCCTTGCCCTTGTCGGCGCTCTCTTGGCTGACATCGATCAGCACGGTGTCGATACCGGCCTTGGCTTGCACGTAAGCGATACCCGCGCCCATGAGGCCAGCGCCGATCACGGCCACCTTCTTGATCGGATAATCCGGCACGCCTTGCGGACGATTGGCGCCCTTGGCCAAAGCTTGCATCGACACGAACAACGAGCGGATCATGCCCTTCGCTTGGGGCGTGTTGGCGGTCTTGATGAAATAGCGGCTCTCAATCCGGAGTGCGGCGTCGATCGGCACCTGCGTGCCTTCGTAGATGCACGATAGGATATGGCGCTGCGCCGGATAATTCAGATTGGTTTGCTTCGACACCATCGCGTTGCCGCCGACGGACGCCATCGCGCCACCGGGCGAATACGGATTGTCCTTCACCTTGTAGCCCTTGACGTCCCAAGGCGCGACGGCCTTCGGGTTCGCCTTCACCCAAGTCTTGGCGGCTTCGATCGTTGAACCGGCCGGCACGACTTCGTTGATGAAGCCGAGGCTCTTGGCTTCCTGCGGCGACTTGTCGGCGCCTTGCAGGATCATCATCGCAGCGTTCTGCACGCCGATCAGACGCGGCAGACGTTGCGTTCCGCCAGCCCCCGGCAAGAGGCCGACTTTCGCTTCCGGCAGGCCGAACTTGATCTTCGGATTGTCGGCGGCGACGCGATAATGGCAGGCGAGCGCGATTTCCAAACCGCCGCCCAGCGCCAAACCTTCGAGCGCGATCGCGACCGGCTTGCCGCATGTTTCCAATGCTCGCAGCGACTTGTTCAGCGTGAAGCTCTGCTCGAATTGGGCTTTGAGCTTTTCTTCTTCGCTCTTGGGCGCGGCGGCGGCGCCAGCTGCGCCACGCTCATTCAACTCTCCAAGATCAGCGCCGGCGCAGAAGCCGCTCGTCTTGCCCGAGCAGATCACGGCGCCTTTGATTTTATCGTCGCCCTTGATCGTGTTCACGAGCTCAACGAGCTCGCGCATGACGCTGCCCGTCACCGTGTTCATGGAGCGGCCCGGCACGTCGAACGTGACAAGTGCGATGCCATCGCCATCGACGTCGATCTTGAAGTTTTCCATCTTACTCATCCCTCGAGGGCCGAGCGCCCTTCTCTGCCGTTGCGCGACGCCAAAGCACGACGCCGACAACCACTCCCACTACAAATCCAAGAACCGCACCGAGTGGGGCGTTATCCAAAACCACCGCCAGAATAACGCCCACTCCGAACGCTGAGCTACGCCCGCCTCAATGGCGAATGCATTCCAGGTTCTGCGGTGCATCCTTAGTTCACACGTTCAATCACAGTCGCAGTGCCCATGCCGGCGCCGACGCAGAGCGTGATCAGCGCGCGTTCCTTGTTCGAACGCTCCAGCTCATCGACCATGGTGCCAAGGATCATCGCCCCGGTGGCGCCAAGCGGGTGGCCCATCGCGATCGAGCCGCCATTGACGTTCACCTTCTCCATGTCGAGATCGAGCGCCTGCACCCAACGCAGCACCACCGCAGCGAAGGCTTCGTTCAACTCCCAAAGATCAATGTCCTTGGTCGTCATGCCAAGCTTATCGAGCAGCTTCTTGGTCACGAATTCCGGACCCGTGAGCATGATCGACGGCTCCGAGCCAATCGAGGCGCCGCCAAGAATGCGCGCGCGAGCCTTCAAGCCCAGCGCATCGCCCATTTCCTTGGTGCCGATCAGCACGGCCGAAGCGCCATCGACGATGCCCGACGAATTGCCGGCGTGGTGGACGTGATTGATGCGCTCAAGCTCCGGATAACGCTGTTGGATCACAGCGTCGAAGCCCGGCATCATCTCACCCTGCATCTTGAAGCTCGGCTCAAGCGAGGCCAGCGATTGCATCGTGGTGTCGGGGCGCATGTGCTCGTCGTGGTCGAGCAGCGTGACGCCCAATTGGTCCTTCACCGGCACGATCGACTTCTTGAAGCGGCCTTCCTTCCAGGCCTTCGCCGCGCGCTGTTGCGATTGGATCGCGTAGCCGTCGACGTCATCGCGCGAGAAGCCGTATTTGGTCGCGATCGTGTCGGCGCCGATGCCTTGCGGCACGAAATAGGTCTTCATCGCGATCGACGGATCGGACGCCCACGACCCGCCATTGGCGCCCATCGGCACGCGGCTCATGGCTTCAACACCGCCGCCAATCGCCAGATGCGCTTCGCCTGATTTCACTTTGGCCGCAGCGATGTTCACCGCTTCCAGGCCCGACGCGCAGAAGCGATCGATCTGCACGCCGGCGACGGTTTCAGCGTAATCGGCATTGAGCACCGCGATACGCGCAATGTCCGAGCCTTGCTCGCCGATCGGCGTGACGCAGCCGAGATAGACGTCATCGACTTTCGAGGTGTCGAGATTGTTACGGTCACGGATCGCCTGCAGCGCTTGCGTCGCCAGCGACAGCGACGTCACTTCGTGCAGCGTGCCGGTGTTCTTGCCTTTGCCACGCGGCGTACGCACCGCGTCATAGATATAGGCCTCAGCCATTTTCTTCACTCCACCTTCCATCCTCCCCTGCATTGCGGGGGAGGTGTCGCCGAAGGCGACGGAGGGGGATTTGAACGCCCCTCAGTCTCACTTCGCTCGACAGCTCCCCACACGTGGGGAGCACGACACCCTCCATAGGACCGGAGTCGTCCCGCGGCGCGAAACTCGCGCCTACTCCGCTGACCGCTTCCGCCGGGCCGGCGAAAGCGCGGCAATCCTAGCCTTCGACCACCACTTCGCCGGCGAACGAATTGGCGATGAAGCACAGCTCGTGTGACCGGTGATGCAGATCGTGAAGTTGTTCGGCGCTCGGTGCGGCGCCATCGACCCAAGAAATCTTGGGGCGCAGCGTCACCTGCGTGACAGCGATGGCGCCTTTGGAATTCTTGCCCATCTTGCCTTCGGCAGTGTCGTCGTAGCTGTCGATCACGAAACCGGCGCGGCGCGCGAGATCGAGAAACGTCAGCATGTGGCACGACGAAAGCGACGCAATCAGCAGCTCTTCCGGATCGGCGGCTTCCTCTTTTGAGAGCGGCAGCTTCACCACGCTCGGCGAGGAAGAGCCGGCAATCGACACGCCGCCGTCAAACGAGATCAAATGCGCGCGCGAATATTTGCCATCGGCAAACGCCTGCTCTCCGCGCTTCCAAGAGATGATGGCGATATGTGCGCTCATCAGAAGGCATCCGCCGCGAGCGCCATCACAGGCCCTGCGCCGGTCTTCATCTTCGCCAGGTGCGCAGCGGCGTCCGGCGCCATGCGAGCGATGAAGTAACGGCCCGTCGCAATCTTCGTATCGAAATACGGGTCGGCGGCGGCGCCATTCTCCTTGGCCGCGAACGCAGCCTTGGCTTGCAGCGTCCACATATAGGTGAGCGCGGTGATGCCAAAGAGATTGAGGAAATCGTGGGAGGCTGCGCCGGCATTGTCGAAATTCGTCATGCCGTTTTGCATCAGCCACATCGCGCCGTCTTGCAGCTGCGCTTTCGTGACGACGAGCGCGTCGGTGAATTCTTTCAGCTCGGCGTCGTCTTCGTGGTTGTGGACGAAATCATCAATCTCGTTGAAGAATGAGAAGATTGCACGCCCGCCATTTGCGCCGAGCTTGCGGCCGACCAGATCGAGCGCCTGAATGCCGTTGGCGCCTTCATAGATCATCGCAATCCGCGCATCGCGCACGAACTGGCTCATGCCCCATTCTTCGATATAGCCGTGACCGCCGAAGATTTGCTGGCAATTGGTGGCGTTCGCGTAGCCTTTGTCGGTGAGATAGCTTTTCAGCACCGGCGTCATCAGGCCCATATAATCGCCGGCCTTCTCACGCACCTTCTCATCCGGCGATGAATGCATCAGATCGCCGTAGAGCGCAGTCCAAAACGTAAATGCGCGCGCGCCTTCGTTGAACGCTTTCGCATCCATCAGCATGCGGCGGATATCCGGGTGCACGATAATTGGATCGGCCGGGCCGTCCGGGTTTTTCGCGCCAGTGATCGAGCGGCCTTGCAAACGGTCCTTCGCGTAGGCGACGCCGTTTTGATAGGCGACTTCCGATTGCGACAAGCCCTGCAGACCAACGCCCAAGCGCGCCACGTTCATCATCACAAACATGGCGTTGAGGCCTTTGTTTGCTTGGCCCACCAGATAACCAACGGCATCATCGTAATTCAGCACGCACGTCGAATTGCCGTGAATGCCCATCTTCTCTTCGATCTTGCCGCAGACGACGCCGTTGCGCTGCCCCGGATTGCCGTCCGCGTCGAGAATGAATTTCGGCACGATGAAGAGCGAAATGCCCTTGGTGCCCTGCGGCGCACCTTCAATGCGCGCGATGACCAGGTGGATGATGTTTGACGCCAGATCATGCTCGCCTGCCGAGATAAAGATCTTCTGGCCGGTGATGCGATAGGAGCCATCCGCTTGCGGGATCGCCTTGGTGCGCAACATGCCGAGATCGGTGCCGCAATGCGGCTCCGTCAAATTCATCGTGCCGGTCCATTCGCCGGTCACGAGCTTCGGCAAATAGGTTTGCTTCTGCTCGTCGCTGCCATGATGGTGGATCGCTTCGTATGCGCCGTGGCTCAAGCCCGGATACATGCCGAACGCCATGTTCGACGACGACACCATCTCGTTCCAAGCAAGGCCGACAATGTGGGGCATGCCTTGGCCGCCATAAGTCGGATCGCTGGACAGCGCAGGCCAACCCGCCTCGACCAATTGCTTGTAGGCGTCCTTGAAGCCCGGCGGCGTCGTCACCGAGCCGTCGTCGTTGCGCACACAACCATGCTCGTCGCCAACCTTGTTCAGCGGCGCCAGCACGCCTTCGCAAAACTTCGCGCCCTCTTCGAGCACCTGATCGATCAGGTCTATCGGCGCGTCCGCGAACCCAGGCAGGTTGGAGTAGCGCTGGATGTCCAGCACGTCGTTCAGGAGGAAGCGAAATTCGCGCAGTGGCGCTTTGTAAGTCGGCATTTATGGCTCCAGCGATAGGCCGCGCGCGAATGGAGCGCAGCTCCACCCGCTTTTCGCTCTGTCCTACGCGTTTTAATGCGCTTCTTCGAGACGCTTCTTGGCTTCAGCTTCGAAGGCGCGCGCCGCCCCCAGCGCTGCGGGCGCGGCGGGCTTAGCCAGGAACTTTTCCAACGCTGTGATCGCGCCGGCCAGTGTTTCGATGGCGGAATCGATATCTTCGCGTTGCGCTTCGAGGGCGACGATGCGCGCCTTGTATTTTTTCAGCGCCGCCTGCGCCTGCGCACGCTGGTCGATCTTGTAAAGGTCGAGGATTTCTTTGATCTCGATCAGCGAGAGGCCGACGCGCTTGCCGCGCAGGATCAACACCAGCTTGGCGCGGTCGCGATGCGAATAGACGCGGTTCAGCCCGTCGCGTCGCGGCGTTAGCAGGCCCTTGTCCTCATAAAAGCGCAGCGCGCGCGGCGTGACCTCGAATTCTCGGGCCAATTGGGAAATCGTGTAGGTGCGCTCGGTCTTGGTCATAGCTCTTCCTCCGCTCGATTATCTTGTTTTGCGGAAAAACTAAGTGCCGTTAACGTGCACGTCAATCATGAAGTTGACGGTGTCGTCATTAATATGAATTCACGCGGAGGCTGCCGCGATCAATCTCAGCGATTGTACGAGTTCCCATCAGCGCCATCGTCAGATCAAGCTCGCCGGTCAGGTATTCCATGACCGTTTTCACGCCATTTTCCCCATCAATAACAAGACCATATGCGTATGGCCGACCAATGCCGACAGCGTGGGCGCCGAGCGCCAGCGCCTTAAATGCATCGGCCCCACAACGCACGCCACTGTCGAAATAGACAGCCGCCTTGCCGTTAACGGCAGGGAGGACTTCAGAAAGTGCGTCAAGCGCGCCGATCCCGCCGTCTACCTGGCGGCCGCCGTGGTTGGAGACCATCACGCCGTCATAACCTTCGGCCACCGCCTTGGCGGCGTCATCGGCCCGCATGATCCCTTTGAGAACGACCGGCAATTTCGTCCAAGACCTGATCTTGGCGATGCGCGCCCAATCAAGGCCAGGGTCGGAAAAGACCTGGGTAAACGTCACCGCCGCGGCCATAGGGTTCTCTTCCGGCGGCGCCGGCAGCATGGCGCGGAAGACCGGATCGGACGTGTATTGCGCGATCCCCTGCGCCCTCAGGAACGGCAGGAAGCCCAAATCCAAGTCGCGCGGGCGCCAGCCAAGCACGGTGGTGTCGAGCGTGATGAAGATCGCTTTGCAGCCAATGGCTTCGGCGCGCTTCACAAAGCTTTCAGCGATCGCGTCGGACTTGCCCCAATACAATTGAAAGAAGCGCGGGCCATCGCCATTGGCTTCTGCGATCTTCTCCATCGGCGTCGAGGCTTGGCTCGAGATCATCATCGCCAGATTGAGGCTCGCCATCGCCCGCGCGACGGCGAGGTCCGCCTCGGGATGCATCATCTCCAAAACGCCGATGGGCGAAGAGAAGAGCGGCGCGGCGACTTTCACGCCGAACATTTCGCAACTCAAATCACGTTGCCCCGCCCCGCCCAACATGCGCGGCGCGATCGGGTAGCGTGCGAACGCCGCGCGATTGGCGTCCATCGAGGATTCCAACCCGGCAGCGCCCGCTGTGTAGGCCCACGCCTGGCGCGACATCTTCGCTTTCGCCGCAGCTTCGAGACCGGGGAAGCTTGTGGGGATATCGGGCTTCGCGCCGCCAAGACCACGCAAATAAACGCCGCCCTGAATTTCGGGTCCGAAATGGCGTGGTGTTTCTGACATGCTAATCCCCGTTTACCATTTTACTCGCCATTAACATGCCAATGACTTTCATCGACACTGCAAACTCGTGGCGATTCTCGAATCTTTCTAGGTTCGCCATTCGGGGTTGGGCGTGAGCCGCGTGGAAGCGCGGTGAAATCGCGGCGAGGGCATTATGAGTGGCGCGCAAAGCTGGAGCTTAAAGGGCATCGACCCCAAAGTGCGGGAAGCCGCACGCGAGGCCGCTGCGCGCCAAGGCATGAGCCTTGGCGAATATCTCAACCTTGCGCTAGCTCAAGGCGGCTCCGGTGGCGCAACGCCGAGTTCGCCGCAGCGCCCGCGTTCGCGCATTGCGCCGCCGCCAACGGATTTCGACAGCGACGGCGACGATTGGGATGTCGCCGATCCGCGCGTCGCCGATCCTTCGCGCCTCGCCCAACGCGTTGAATCGATCGAGCGCCGGACCCAACTCGCCTTCACGGGTCTCGACCGCGCCGTTTCCACGATCGACCGCTCCGTGCTTGGCCTCGCTGCGCGCCTCGAAGATATCGAGAACGTCTCCACCGACGCCGCGACGCGGATCAGCGATGCGCTCGATCAATTCCGTCTCGCCGGCGAGACGCTGAGCGGCAAGCTCGAACAAGCCGAGCAAAACGCAAACGACAGCCGCCACCTGCTCGACGACAGCCGCGCCGACCTCAACGAGGTGCGCACGCGCCTAGAACATCAAGTCACCACCGCATCAGAGATCGCCCGTCGCGCCGAAGCCGCCGCCTCGTTCCTGACAACGGAAATGGAAAACCGCGACGCCGCCGTCACGCGCACGCTCGCGGAAGCACGCAGCGTTGCTGAAGAAGCCGCGCGCCAAGCTTCGGAAGCTTCTGCGGACGCTGTGGCTGAACTGCGCCGTTTGCAGGAAGAAATGAGCGAGCGTCTGGCTGACGCCGAAAGCTCCACGCGTCGCACCATCGCCAACGCCATTGAAGAAGTGCGCAGCGAGAGCGTCAACGAAACGCGCAGCACGCGTGAAGCCTTGCTCGAAGAGGTTGTGCGGCTCGAAAGCGAGATCGCCAAGCGCGTCGGAATCGTCGATCAGCTGCAAAGCGAACAGGCGGTTCTCATAGCGCGCATCGAGCGTGCCGAAAGCGGCGCACGTGAATCCACGGCTGGCTTGCGTCAAGCCGC